>Ga0193743_1000649_pt1 | contig 27295 bp, 29 predicted proteins | sample L2c2metaG_FD_143038 | JGI IMG/M metagenome (GOLD analysis project Ga0193743, IMG submission 143038) | Soil microbial communities from a riparian zone of the East river system, Colorado, United States - L2c2 | ecosystem: Environmental > Terrestrial > Soil > Riparian zone | place: USA: East River...
CGCGAGGACACTCACGCCGAGATCCGCGCCAAGTACGTCGAGCACCTGGCCCGGCTGGCGAAGCTGGTCGGCCTGCCCGAACCGGCCCGGCTCGCCGAGACGGTGATGGAGCTGGAGACGGCCCTGGCCGCCGCGTCCTGGGACCGCGTGACCAACCGCGACGCCGAGAAGACCTACACCCTGATGACGCTCCCCGCGCTGCGGGAGAACGCCCCCGACTTCGATTGGGACGCCTGGCTGGAGGCCCTCGGCGCGCCCGCCGGCTCGTTCGACGAGGTCATCGTGCGGCAACCGACCTTCGTCGTCGCCGCCGCCAACCTGTGGGCGCAGCGCCCGCTGCGGCAGTGGCAGGCCTGGCTCGCGATCCGCACCGCCTCCGCGTTCGCCGACTACCTCACCGAGGCCGTCGTCGAGGAGGACTTCGACTTCTACGACCGGACGCTGTCCGGCACGCCGCGGCTGCGTGCGCGGTGGAAGCGCGGCGTATCCCTCGTCGAGGGGGCGCTGGGTGAGGCGGTGGGCCGGCTGTACGTGCAGCGGCACTTCCCCATCTCGTCGAAGGAGCGGATGCAGACCCTCGTCGCGAACCTGATCGAGGCCTACCAGCAGAGCATCACCGAACTGGACTGGATGGGCCCGGCCACCCGCGAGCGCGCCCTGGCGAAGCTGGCGAAGTTCACCCCGAAGATCGGCTACCCGGACAAGTGGAAGGACTACTCGGCCCTCGAGATCGCCGCCGACGACCTGCTCGGCAACGTCCGCCGAGCCAGCGCCTGGGCCACCGACTACGAACTGGCGAAGATCGGCAAGCCGGTGGACCGCGCCGAGTGGCGGATGACTCCGCAGACGGTCAACGCCTACTACCAGCCGCGGATGAACGAGATCGTCTTCCCCGCCGCGATCCTGCAGTCGCCGTTCTTCGACCCCGAGGCCGACGACGCCGCGAACTACGGCGGGATCGGCGCGGTTATCGGCCACGAGATCGGCCACGGCTTCGACGACCAGGGCTCGAAGTACGACGGCGAGGGCAACATGACGGACTGGTGGGAGCCCGAGGACCGCGCCGAGTTCGAGCGGCGTGCCCAGGCCCTCATCGAGCAGTACAACGCCCTGTCCCCCGCCGGGCTGCCCGGCCACAAGGTCAACGGCGCCCTCACCGTCGGGGAGAACATCGGCGACCTCGGCGGCCTGACCATCGCCCTGAAGGCCTACCGGATCGCGCTGCGCGGCGAGGATCCGCCGATCCTGGACGGGCTCACCGGCGTGCAGCGGGTGCTCCTCGGCTGGGCGCAGGTCTGGCGCGGCATGACCCGTGACGCCGAAGCGGTGCGTCGCCTCGCCGTCGACCCGCACTCCCCGGCGGATCTGCGCTGCAACGCCGTCGTCACCAACCTCGACGCCTTCCATGAGGCCTTCGCAGTGACCGAGTCCGACGCACTGTTCACCCCATCCGAGCAGCGCATCCGTATCTGGTGAATCCGCGACTTACCAGCTCTCACCGTCTGGGACCGCCAAGGCGTGCTCCGCCGCGTAAGTCAGGTAGTCGCGCCACTCCGGGCTACACGTATCCGTATCGACCGCCGCGGTCAGCACATTGGCCGCGCGACGACCACCCGTCACCGCGAGGACCGCGACGAGCACCTCCCGCAGGTTGCCCTCCAGGTAGTTCGCGTCCGGAAACACATCAGCATGCCGTTCGCCGTCGGCCCGGTGCACAGGCGCGGGGTGCGCCTCCATGAACCGCTCAACCGCCCTCGCTACGGCATCGAGCGGTGAGCAGGCGGCATATCCGAGAGACCCGCTGACTGGTGTTGTCATTTCTATTGTCTCCTCGTCCCGATATCACCCCTCTGCATTCGATGATCTGCTCGAATGCTGTGCGGGTGCTGAGCACACTCAGCTCCGCGGCCTGGCTCCTCCGCGTGGTCTCAGCGAAGGCCGCGCGCGGCGCTGAGTCGATGCGTGCCAGCCACAACCACGGCCAGCGCGGCTGCCAATGCGCCGGCCAGCATGGCTGCGCGGTCACCGACGGCGCCGGCCACCTGGCCGCCGTTGACCACCGCGGCCACGGCGGGGAGCAGCGAAGCCCCGATCGCCGCCCCGATCTGCCGGCTGGTGTTGATCAGTCCGCCGACCAGGCCTTGGTCGTCGTTTGACACCCCGTGGCTGGCGCTCACCATTGCTCCGAATGCGATACCGGCGGTTCCGAAGCCGACAAGCGTCACCGCTGCAAGAACTGGGCTGTAGGCGCCGCTGGCGGGTAGGCCCATCAGTATCAGGAAGCCGAGTGTGGCTGCGGCGCTGGTCAACATCAGCCACCGTGGTATCCCGATTCGGGATGCGAGCCGAGCCCCGAACGCACCAGCGGTGAACCCAATCACGCCCTGTGGGGCCATGGCCAGGCCGGTCATCAGCGGCGAGTCGTGCAGCACTTGCTGGAAGTAGATCGACAGAACCAGCATCTCGCCTCCGTTCCACACGCCCAGCAGCAGGGTTAGCACGGTCCCGGCGCGCAAGCTGGGCAGCCGCAGGAGCTTGGCGGGGATCAGCGGATCGGGGTGATGTCTCTCCACGAAGACCAAGGCAACCGTCGCCGATACCGCGAGCAACAGCGCGGCCACCACGGACAATGAACCAAGGACATCGGCCTGCGACACGGCAAAGACCACCCCGGCCACCGCGACCGTGACGAGCAGCGCGCCACCGGCATCCACGTGGGGGCGGCCCGCTCCGGGCGCATGGCGCGATTCGCGCAGCAGCTTCGGCGCCAGTAGTACGGCGACCACGCCCACCGGCACGTTCACCAGAAACACGCTGCGCCAGCTGAAGAACTGCACCAGCACTCCGCCCAGGACCATACCGGAGACAAACCCGATCGAGGACGTCGCGCCATACATACCCAAAGCGCGTGTCCGGGCGGGACCTTCGGCGAAGCCTGTGGTGATCAGAGACAGTGCGGCGGGAGCCACCAGCGCGGCGCCGATGCCCTGCACCACCCGCGAGGCAACCAGCAGGATGGGATCATGGGCTAGACCGCCAGCAAGGGAGGCAGCCGTGAAGACCACTAGTCCGATCATGAACGTGCGGCGGCGACCGAACAGGTCCGCGGCGCGGCCGCCCAGGATCAAGATCCCGCCGAAGGTGATTGCATAGCCCGTCACCACCCATTGCACTGTCGCTGACGAAAATCCGAACTCACGTTGGATGGACGGCAGCGCCACATTCACGATGCTGAAGTCCAGGACGACCATGAAGGCTGCCACCAGGATGAGCATCAGGCCTTGCCCGTGATGGCCGTCGTCGCGCCTTCTCTGATTCCTGAGAGTGCCGCGCGTACTAATGCAACTCTCCGGTCAGGAACTGGGCTCGGCCAAATCCGAACGACCAATCCTCGTTATCGTTCTCGGTCATTGAGACGATCAGATCAGCCGGGTCGAGACCGCAGTCGCGTTGCAGCCGCTCGGCCAGCAGCGCGTAGAACTTCTCCTTTTGCGCGCGGGTGCGCGGGCGGCTGACCACGTGGATGATGACCAGGTGGTGGGACCGAGCGATGTCCAGGCCTGTGTCGAGCGCGACGATCTGGCCGGTGGGGTGGCTCCTCACGACCTGGTATCGGTCCCGCTCGGGCACTTCGAAGGCTTCCACCGTGGCGGCGTGGGATGTGTCGAGCAGCGCTTTGATCTCACTGGGGGTTCGACCCTCGCTGACGTCGAAATACAGCAGCGGCAAGGTGCTTTCCTTTCCGGTCCGGTGAGACATGAGGTGTTCCGGTAACCAGGCTCTCCCCCGCGGCGCGCTGAGTCGTCACCGCCACCGGCCATTTCCGCTACCGGTTGGCCGGTATCCGGGATCCCATCGGGCACCAAGCGCCGGGAGAAGTCATTTCTGCTGCCTCCCATCACCCTAGATACCGGTTAGCCGGTAGGGAATTTAGGTGCTCGCGGTGAAGACCGAGAAAGGCTTGGAGGCAATCATGCGTGAAGCGGACCGCCACCGATCTCGCGGTGATGCTCGGCCTCGGGCGTCACAGGACGGGCGGGCCGGCCGAGCGCCGGTTAGGCCGGTTGGAGTCTCGACACCGGCCCAACGGGTCGGCCACTCTGGCCTCCTTGTGCCCGAGAGCGCACCGGAGGCGGCGATGACGCGCACCCCCCAAGAGATCTTCGAGCACCACGGCGGCGCGCTGATCGCTGGAGACATCGAGCAGATCGTCGCCGATTACACCGATGACGCGGTGTTCATCACCCCAGCCGGGGTCCGGCACGGCAAAGACGGCGTCCGCGAGGGTTTCGTTGCGCTGCTGGCCGACCTCCCGGACGCGAAGTGGGACGTACCGACACAGATCTTCGAAGGCGACGTCCTGTTCATCGAGTGGAGCGCGGTGTCCGGCTCCACCCGGGCATCCGACGGGATCGACACATTCGTGTTCAGCGGCGACGGCATCCGCGTGCAGACCGTCCGCTACACACTCGAGGCCACCGGGTAACACCCGCGGCCGGGGGGCAACGCCACAGCGCGAGGAACACGATGACCGCACCCAAGACTCGATCGGCCCGACGGTCGATGCGATCCCTCGACGACGAAGCCGCCCGACACTGGCGTGAGCTGCGACAAGCGCTGGGAGAACGCTGCTGGCCCCAAGACCCTCGGACAGCACCAACCCCGATCGATCGCGACCGCCTGCACGAGGCTGCTGAACGCGCGCTGAGCCTGTACCCAGGCCCAGTGGGCCAGTTGGTTCACCGGGAGATTCAGGCGTACCTCGACTTCGGTCACCGGTTCGCTCAAGCCAGCCTGATCACGCGGCTCATCGAGGACATCCTGGGTGCGCCCACGGACCAGAGGTAACCGCTAGAGCGCGGTCACTTAGATCAGCCGGCCCAACAGCTCGGCAAGCTCGTCGGGCATCGAGACCATGGGCAGGTGCGAGGACGGACCGCTACCTCGACGCCCCCTGCCCGAGGCCGGCGCCCCCGTGCGCGGCGGCCCAGCGCACTGACTCGACGATCGTCTGATAGCCGGTGCACCGGCAGAGATTTCCCTCGATTCCGGCGCGGATCGCGGCGTCGTCCGGGTCCGGGTTCTCCAGCAGCAGGCCGAGCGCGGACATGACCATCCCCGGGGTGCAGAATCCGCACTGGAGCCCGTGGCAGGCCTGGAATCCCTGCTGAACCGCGGACAGCTCGCCGTCGGCTGACACTCCCTCGACAGTGACCACGTCGGAGCCGTCGACGGCGACAGTGAGCACCGTGCAGGACTTCACCGTCTGGCCGTCGAGCAGGACGGTGCATGCCCCGCAGTTGGAGGTGTCACATCCGACGTGGGTGCCGGTCAGCCCGCACACCTGTCGCAGGTAGTGCACCAGCAACAGCCTGGCCTCGACCTCGTCGGCGCGCTCCCTGCCGTTGACCCGGATGCTTACCTTGTGGTCGCTCATCGCGCGCTCCCGTCGGCGGGCCGTTCGGCGGAGTTGATGGCCCGCCAGACCTTCTCCGGGGTGCACGGCATGTCAATGTTGCGGACCCCGAGGTGGCGCAGCGCGTCGACGACGGCGTTGACCACGGCCTGAGGCGCGGCGGTCGCCCCGGACTCGCCCAGCCCCTTGGCGCCCAACGGGTTGAAGCTGGTCGGGGTCTGATGGTGACTGGTCTCGTAGGCGGGCAGTTCCATCGCCGAGGGCAGGGTGTAGCCCACCAGCGTCGCAGCCAGCGGCTGACCGTCCTCGGCGTAGGTGACCTGCTCGTAGAGCGCCTGCGCGATGCCCTGGGCGACCCCGCCCTCGACCTGACCACGGGCGAGCAGCGGGTTGATCACCGTGCCGCAATCGTCCACCGCGACGTACCGGACAACGTCCACCCTGCCGGTGTCCCGGTCCACCTCGACCACGCAGCAGTGCGCCCCACTCGGATACGTCAGGTTCGCCGGCTCGTGGTGAGCGGTCTCGTCCAGGCCCATCTCGATGTCGGGCGGGAGCCGGTGCGGCTTGAGCGAGGCGAGGGCGATCTGGGGAAGGTCGAGGCCCGGAGCTTGGCTGCCCCGGACCTGGAACCGGCCGTCGATGAACTCAACGTCGGCCGGGTCGGCCTCCAGCAGGTGCGCGGCGATCCGATGTGCCTTGTCCCGCACCTTGCCCGCCGCCTTGAACACCGCGTTGCCGCCGACGGCGATCCCCCTGCTGCCCAGCGTGCCGATGCCTTCCTGCACCGTGGCGGTGTCGCCGTGCAGGACGTTGATCTGGTCCATCGGAATGGCCAGCACGTCCGAGACGATCTGGGCGAAGGCGGTCTCGTGGCCTTGGCCGTGCGGGCTGGTGCCCACCGTGACCACGGCCGTTCCGTCGGGGTTGAGCCGCACCTTGGCCGACTCCCAGCCACCGATCATCCCCATCTGCTCGGCCAGCGGGGACGGCCCGAAGCCGCCCAGCTCAACGAATGTGGAGAAACCGATCCCCAGCAGCGTCGCCCTGGGGTCCTCGCGGCGGGCCGCCTGCTCGCCGCGAAGCTTGTCGTAGCCGACCTGCCGCAGCAGCAGATCGAGGGTGTGGGGGTAGTCCGCCTCGTCGTAGACAATGCCCTCGAACTGGGTCGAATACGGCATCTGCTCAGGCTGGATGAAGTTGCGGCGACGGACCTCGATCGGGTCCAGACCCAGCTCGTCGGCAACGGTGTCCATCACGCGCTCGATCGCGAACGAGGCTTCCGGCCGCCCCGCGCCCCGGTAGGCGGAGACCGGGGTCGTGTTCGTCGTGACGCAACGGAAGGTAGGCGCGATCTTCGGGATCCGGTAGCAACCGCCGAGCATCATGGAGGTGAAGGAGGGCAGCGCCAGGCCGAGTGGATCAGGCCACCCGCCGACGTCCTGGGTGATCAGGGCACGCACCGCGGTTATGTGGCCGTCGTCGTCGAACCCGACATCGAGGTCATGCACCTGGGCCCGCCCGTGGGTCATCGACACCAGGTTCTCGCTGCGCGTCTCGGTGTACTTCACCGGTCGGCCCAGCCGCCGCGAGAGTTCGCAGACGAGCAGGTACTCGGGGTAGAGCCCGGCCCGCGCGCCGAACCCGCCGCCGACGTCGGGTGCCACCACCCGGACCTCGTGCTGGGTGAGCCCAAACAGAGCCGCAACCGCGTTGCGCAGCCCGTGTGGGGTCTGGACAGTCGCGTACAGCGACAGCCCGCCGGCGTTCCAGTCGGCGAGCGCCGCTGTGGGTTCGAGCGGCACCGCGGCGCACCGCTGGTTGACCAGATGCAACTGCAGGCGGTGCGCGGACGCGGCCAGCTCAGCCTCCGCGTCGTCGGGGGAGAGCGCCTGCTCCACGACGACGTTGCCGGGCAGACCGTCCAGCACGACCGGGGCGCCCGGCGCAACGGCGTCCTCGACGCTCCCCACAGACGGCAGCGTGTCGTACTCCACCACCACGTCGGCCGCCGCATCCGCCACGAGGTAGCCGTCACTGGCGACCACGACGGCCACCGGCTCCCCGACAAACCGCACCTCGCCCGTCGCCAGGCACGGGCGCAGCATCCCCGGCACAGTGGGCAGCCCGGGTATCCCCGCCAGATCCGCCGAGGACCACACCCCCAGCACACCGTTCCGCGCCCGCGCTCCCTCGGAGTCGACGCTCAGAATCCGGGCGTGCGGCCGGTCACTGCGCACGAATGCCATGTGCACGGTCCCCGGAAATGTCAGGTCGTCGACGAAGGTCCCCCGGCCGGTCAACAGCCTCGGATCCTCTTTGCGGGCGACCGAAGTACCGATCATCGAGCCCACGACGCGCCCCCGTTCCGGCAAATTTGGGGGAACCGACGGTACGAGACGCACACCCTCAGGAAAGCCGCCACATGGCGGATCCCTCGTCCGATCGGCGCCACCTTCCCCGCGGTCGGGAGGTCAGCCGCGAGGACGCTCAAACGTGACAAGGACCCCCTCGACACCGCCAGGCCCGATCCGCCCCTTCACCTCGACCGCGGTGATGGCCTTGAGCTGCCAACCACTGCTCGCGTGCTCATTGAGGATCTTCTCGAGTTTGTCCCCGGACATCTTGCCGCCGATCAAGCCCTCGCGAACCTGGACCACCTTGTACTCATAACCGGTTGACATATGTCGCTCCAAGGATCATCCCGACGCTTTGGGGGTACCAGGCTTGCACCCGTCGGCTAGTGTCCGCCGGTCGGCGAAGTAGCTCACCGCCCACCCTCGAGCTACGACACGCTCGACCCGCCGCGCCCCTGGACTCGGCGGTAGCTGACGACCAGCAGCGCCAACAAGATGATCCCGGACAGGATCAGGCCGCTGCCGGTCGGCCAGCCCCCGAGCGGTAGCGTCGGCACCAGCCACCAGACGACACCCACGGCGATCAGCCCCACGCCGGTGAGCACGGAGAACGTGAGCCGCAGCCGCGTGGAGACGCTCTGCTCGGCCGCCTTCATCGCGCGTTCCTCGACCGGTTCGACGAAGCGCTGCGCGGCCGGGAACGCGTTGGCCAGCACCAGCAGGCCGGCGAGCACCAGCAGCAGGCCCGGCCCGGGCAGCACCAGCAATGCCACACCGGCAATCAGCAGCAGACCCCCGAGCACGCCTGCGCCCACCTTCTTAGTCAGTCCGGCAGTCGCGGGGCCTGGGGTACTCATGTGCTGGGATTACCCGCTCGTCACTCGTCCAACCCGAGGGCCCTGATCCGCCGGCTCGGAGGCAAGAGCCGGCGCAGCCGAACCCGACGCACGCAGCCGCTCAAACTGCTTTGTCCGAGAGCCATAGACCGGGTCAGCCGCGTCAACCCCGCTTGCGGGGTCAGCGGCGCAGGTGGTCTCTCACTGCCTCGGCGATGGCCGCGGCGTCGCGGGGGAAGCCAAGCAGGTTGCCCGAGGCGCGGTGGGTGAGCCAGCGCAGCCCGACGTACCAAAGCCCCGGCACAGGCCCCGCGCCGTCGCTGTGCCGGGGTTTTCCATCCGCGTCGACCAGGGCGGGATCGAGCCAGGAGAAGTCGCCCGTGTACCCGGTGCACCACACGGTGCTGCCGACGCCGCCGGCGGCGAGGTCGAGCGCCGCTGGCGGATCGAGGTCAACGGGGATGTCGGCCTCGTCCAGCTCGACCGCCGGCACGCCGAAGCCGGCGCGTGTGATGGTTTCGTCGAGCATTGTTCGGATCCGCGCGGCGAAGGCGTCACCGGCGGCCACGTTGGCCGGGGCGCTGTCGTCGAACCGGACCTGCTCGTCGTGCACCGCGACCAGCCGCCCGACCAGGGTTGCGCCCGCCCGGGCCAGTGCCTGCAGGCTCATACTGCGCCCACCCGGTGCGAGCAGCGGCTGCGCGGCGCGCATCACCGAGGGGTCGGGCAAGTCCGGCGCTCGTTGGTCGAAGAATCCGCACTCGGCCAGCCATTGCACGGTGTCGCGGCCACGGTGCCGGGCTGGTGCGCGACCGACCGGATTGGTTCCAGGATCACTTTCCCGGCCCGCTGCCAGGAGCTCCTCGGTGATCTGACAGCCCGACTGGGCGCTGCCCACGACGAGCACGGCCCCCTCGGGCAGTAGTGCGGGATTGCGGTAATCCGCAGCGTGGTACTGGGCGATCCGGTTGGACAATGCACCGGCCAGTGCCGGTGTTCGAGGCACGTTCTCGCCGCCGGTGGCGACCACGACCGTGCGGACGCGGAGGTCCCCCTCGGTAGTCCGCAGGGCCCATCCCTGGGCGTCGGGCGCCAACCGGGCAACCCGAATCCCCTCGCGAAGCGGGCACCCGGCGGCGAGCTTCTCCAGCCGGTCGACCACGTCGCCACCGGTCAGATACGAGTCGCGGGGCTGGTCGCCGAGCATCCGGTTCATCCACCCCGGGTTGTTCAGTCGCAGGCTGTCCCACCGCTGAGTCCGCCAGCTCGAACCGGCCCGGCCCCGCTCCAGCACCACATGCTCAATGCCCTGCTCGGATAGCGCCGCGCTAGTGGCAAGCCCGGCCGGCCCGGCGCCCACCACCACGCTGTCAATCCGGGGTGGCCTGCTCATCGCCGCCTCCACTCGTGACGCGGAATCCGCCAGACACTCACCGTAAGCCAACGTTAGGGCGCGAGGAGGGGACCAGTCAGGGACCTTAGTTCCACCCCCATCCCGGTCAGCTCGAACAGCTGCTCGGGGTCCTTGACCACGATGCCCCTACGTCCGGTCTCGACTACTCCGGCGGCCCGCAGCTCACGCAGGATGCGCACGACCACCTCCCGTACCGTGCCAACAGCAGCGGCCAGCTCCTGTTGGCTTATCCCAACGAAAAGCGCCGAGCCACGTTGATGCTCCGCTGCGATGTCCAACAGGTGCCGCGCCATACGTTCGCGCACGGAGCAAAACGCGCTACCCCGGATCTCAGCGATGTACGAGCAGGCCCGCTCGCTCAGCTCGGTCAGCAGAGCCCGGGAGACAGCCGGGTGCTGGTCGGACAGGCGCAGCACAACCTCCGGCCGCAACCCCAGCAGCTCCGAGCCGACCAAGGCTTGCGTCGTCACCGGCATCACGAACGCCTCAGAACAGAGCGTCAGCGCCCCCAGCAGGGCCCCCGGACGGCAGTACCTGACCGTCAGCGTGCGGCCATCCGTGGCCGAGACGTACACCCTGACGAACCCCGAGACGACGATCTCGAAATGTCCCCTGGTCTCCCCTTCACGGTGGATCACCTCGCCCGGAGCCATCCGCCGCCGGGCGGCCCCTGCCGCCAACTCCGTGATCAGGTGAGGCGGGATCGCGCGCAGATGTGAGGCGGCAATCGCGGCGAGAGCCGCCCTGTCGACCACCGCGGTGGGCAGCGTGGCCATGGCTAAAACTATCAGCCAACGACCTAAAAACGGCCCTCGAGCTTGCAGTAAGGGATCCGCCACGAGATCCCGCGCGATCGACCAGCGACAGGGCATGGAGGAAAGACCCGCGCACGGACGGGTTGCTGTGGGCGCTCGCCCACGGCGAGGACAGATAGGACAGGTCCGCCACTCGCACGTGCCTCTTCACACGTTCGGCCGAGCGGGCGGAGTCGCGCCACCCAGACGACGCCGACTTTCGCGCTAATGCTGATTGACGCGAAATCAGTATTTGGCGTTAACTCTCATCAACATGAAAACGACTCGCACCTACACGATGAGAGCACGGGCCGAGGCCACCGCGAGCACCCGGGCGCGGATCTTGGACGCCGTGATAGCCCTGTCCGAGGAGCGGCTGTCACTCGAGATCGTTCTCGCCGACGTCGCCGAGCGGGCGGGTGTGAGTGTCCAGACGGTGCTGCGGCATTTCGGCAGCAGGACCGAACTGTTCGAGCACGCCCAGGCCCGCCAGGTCGCGGGGGTACGCGCGGAACGGGCCACGCCGATCGGCGATGTCGCGGCGGCGGTCGACACGATCGTGACCTTCTACGACCGGATCGGCAATTGGTCGCTGCGGTTGCAAGCTCAGGAGCACAGCGACCCACTCACCCGACGCACGATCGAGCACGGCCGCCGTATTCATCGCGACTGGGTGGAAGAGGTCTTCGCTCCTCAGCTCGCCGACCGCGCCGACGGTCAGGAACTTGTCGACCTGCTCGTGATCGCCACCGACGTTCTCACCTGGAAGATCCTGCGCCGCGACTCCGGGCTCGACCATGCGAGCACCTGTAAGCGCATGCGCCGCCTCGTGACCGCTGTCCTACTCGACCCGGCCAATCGAACCGACCTACCCGAACGGAGTTGACATGGCTCAGATCCTGGTCATCACCTGGGATGGCGGCGGCAACGTGCCACCCATGCTCGGCATCGCAGGCGAGCTGCGCCGCCGTGGTCACCACGTCCGGGTTCTCGGGCACCGCCAACAGCGCGACGTCGTGGCAGCGGCCGGCCTGGAATTTGTTGCCTACAGCCACACCCGACCGTGGTCGCCGGAAGAACCGGCCACTGGAATACGGTTTCTCCTGAAATTCCTCTTCGGCGTCTTTACCAACCCGAGGATCGGGGACGACGTGCGCTCCGAGCTCACCCGAAAGCCGGTCGATCTCGCGGTCGTGGACTCGATGACTCTCGGCGCCCTCCGTGCAACGGAACGGGCCGGCCTGCCGACCGCCGTGTTAATGCACTCACTGCACCGCTACCACACCCACAACTGGAGCCACGGGCCCATCGGTATCGTCGCGGCCCTGCGCGGCATGCGACCGGGCCGACTCTGGAACACCGCCGACCGCGTCCTGGTCGCAACCGACCGCGAACTCGACCCCGTCGGCAACCGACTGCCAACCAACGTTCGCTACACCGGTGTCGTGCAAACCAAGCCCCACCACAACGCCCCCGGCGCGACACCGCTCGTACTGGTCAGCCTCAGCACCATCTACTTTGAAGGCCAGGCAGCCGCCCTACAGGCAATCCTGGACGCGCTGGCCGGATTACCCCTCCGCGCCATCATCACCACCGGCGCCGTCGAACCCCGCACCCTGACCGCGCCCCCGGGCGTCGAGCTACACCGCTACATCCCACACGAGGAGATCATGCCCTCGGCATCACTCGTGATCGGGCACGGCGGCCACTCGACAACCATGCGCGCACTCGCCCACGACCTACCACTGCTCATCCTCCCCATGCATCCCATGCTCGACCAACCCATGATCGGCAAAGCGGTCGCCGCCGCCGGCGCCGGACGCGTCCTACCCAGAACCGCCCGGCCAGACGAGATCCGAAAAGCTCTGAACGCGCTGCTGCAGGACGAGCAATACCGGGCCGCCGCCGCAACCATCGGCAACCGCCTGCGCTCCCGGAACGGCGCGAACATCGCCGCGGACGAACTGGAATGCCTGCTGAGCACCCAGGAAAAGGCGGCGGGCCCAGCCGTCTGATCGATACCGCAGCCCGTTCCGACCGATCGACCCGCTCACCATGAAGCCGTCGATCCACAGATTAGAGGATCACGGCTTCATCCAAGACCGCCCTGCTGTCTGCACCGACCCCGACCACGCTTTTGTGCGTCTCAACGGCCGTCGACGACACAGAGGTCAATGTGGCCACCGCGCGCGACCTCGGCTTCCAGACCGACCGATTCCGGACTACCTCCGGGCTGGTCGCGGATCACTAGCATTATCAGCCCACCTGCTTTTGGTCCGGAGCGTGTTGCACGCTTGCGAAGCAAGCTGATCACCCCCCTTTCCACGACGGACATGACCGAGGGAGACCGATAGATGACGGCGCCGGACGCGGCGAGTACCCCGGACTCGCTGGACCAGAAAGCGAACCCGGTAAATCGCACGCCAAAGTGGCTCAACGGCGGGCTCACCGGCCTTGTGTTGACAAGCGCTGTAGTCGCGGCACTCGAACGAGGGCAGAGCCCAAACCCCGTCGATGACATCGCGTGGGTCCTCGTCACCCTCGCCAGCACCGGACTCGTCCGGGCGTATGCGTCCTTCGTGGCAACCCGCAATCGGCGCGACAGCCACCCGCGCCAAGCCCTGCGAATCCTGGGCCGTGAGTGGTCCCTGATCGCGGCGGGCCTGCCGGCTGTGATCATCTTGCTCGTCTCCGTGGCTGGGTCACACCCGACGCTCGGTGCGATCCGCGCCGTACTGAGCACCAACGTCGCTCTCCTGCTCGGGCTGGGCATCTTCGGCGCCAGCAAGGCCGGCTACCGACCGTTTCAAGCCGCCGCGCTCGGGGTCGCGGACGCCACGCTCGGGCTGCTCGTCATCCTGGCCAACGCACTACTGAGATGAATCTCCGCCCTACGCTGGGGCCGAGGTGGCCCGACAGATTTCCGCGGTCGCACGCGAGCTGGGCGTAGTAGCCGACCCGAGCGCCGTGCAGGTGGTCGAAGTCGCCGTCCAGGCCCTTGTCATCTCCGACGTGCAGCCGTTCTGGAGCGCCGTACTGGGCTACGCCGAACGCGGACCGGTGGACCTGGTCGACCGCCACGGCCACGGACCGACCCTCGGGCTCCAACCAATGGACGTGCCGCGCTCACAACGCAACCGCATCCACATAGACATCTCCGCACCGCACGACCAAGCCGAGGCCCGGATTGCCGCGGCGATCGCGGCCGGTGGCCGGCTCATCACCGACCGGTACGCACCAGCCTGGTGGTGCTGGCCGACTCCGAGGGCAACGAGGCGTGCGTGGCCACCTGGATTGGACGCGACTGACGGCCGCTGGCACAGATTCAGCCCGGTGACACCGGACCTACCCACGGCGTCGCGGCGTCCGTGTCGGCGTGGCGTGCCGTGCGCAGTCGATACAGGTCGACGTCGCCGGTAGTGCCTCCAGCCGTTGTCGGGTGATTTCGCCGCCGCACCGGGTGCAGATTCCGTACGTCCCGGCCCTCAGGCGTTCCAGCGCACGGTCGATGGCGTCCAGCTCCGTCCGGGCGCCGGCGAGGAGGCCCTGGAGCTGAGCTCGCTGGTAGGCGATGGTGACGCCTTCCGGGTCGTGCTCGTCGTCGTGCGTGGTGAGGGACTGCTGTTCGGCCAGCTCGTCGATCTGCCGTTGCAGGGACGCCGCACGTCGGCTGGTCGAATCCCGCTCCGTCGTGAGCATTGCGTCCGGCCGCTCTTCTTCCATGTCCCCTACCCGACTTCGACGTCGGTAGCTATGAGCGGTGCTCCCCGCTGCAGCCGATCCTTCGTGGCGTAGGACGTCATCCTGCCATTATCCGCGGGATCGGGATCGAGAACGCCAACCTTGGTCAGCCGGGTTCGTCCTGCATGTGGGCGCGACTTTGAACTCCAGTGCCGTCCGTCCTTCTGCCACCGGACCTGAGCTGTGCAGCGTGAGTCCGCAGTCGGCGGCCAGCCTGGCCAGCTCGTCGACCGTCCGTTCCTGGCCGCCGAAGCACATCAGCATGAACAGGTCCATCGCGGTGTCTGCCCCCTGCCCCCGCACCGGCTCGATCACCATCACGGTGCCGTTCGGTGCGGCGGCCCGACGACACCCGGCCAGGATCTTGCGGGCGTGGTCGTCGTCCCAGTCGTGCAGGATGTCGGACAGCAGATAGGCGTCAGCCCCCACGGGCAGGGGATTGAAGAAGCTGCCGGAAACGGTGCTGGCCCGAGAATCGAGTCCGGCTGCCGCGAATCTGTCGGTAGCAGCGTTAGTCGTCGGAGATAGGTCCAGGACCCGTCCGTGCAGATCGGGATGGGTATGCAGGATCGCTGCGAGCACGGTGCCATCACCCCCGCCGACGTCGAGGATCTCGGAGAAGCGGCTCCAGTCAAAGCGTTCTGCGATCTGCGCCGCCTGCACCCGGAATCGCCGGCGGTGTTGATGTCGAGTAAGGGCTTGATCCCGTCCGGGGAGTGCTGGCTCATCTGGGCGCCGAGGTCCGTGGGTCGATAGTGGCTGGACTCGGTATCGAGGTCAAAGACACCGATCGTGACCAGATGATCAAGCAAGCGTCGTATGGCCGGTGCCGAGGTTCCGGTCTCGGAAGCGAGTTGCTCCGCCGTTGCTCCCGCGCTCCCCGCGCGCTCCACCAGGCTGAGCGTCGCGGCCACCCGTATGGACATGGGGGTAGCCAGATCGGCCATGGCTCGAATCGACGGTGTCGTCACTCCAATCCTTGGATCCATTGGCCCATCTCGCCTATGTGCAGGACATGAGAGAACCCGGCGTCGTCGAAAGCAGCTCGCAGGTCACCCTCACCTTCAGTGAAGTGCGCCCAGCCGCGATAGTGGCTAGGTATTACTACTCGCGCGTCCAGTAGCTCCGCGGCGGCAGCCGCACGGGCGCTAGTCAGAGTTAACGGGCGCGCGCGTTCCTTAGTTGGTACGCGTGCGGCCCCAGCGAACAGCACCGCCACGTCGATCGACGTCCACCGTTCGGCGATCTGGCTGACGACGTCCAAGGACGCGTTATCACCGCTGAGGTAAATCGTCGGTAGACTTTGGCCAGAAAGAACAAATCCAGTTACCTCGGTGTTGATGAAACCCTTCTCGTCGCGGTTCCCGTCGGCTGGACCGTGAACGGCCGGTACAGCTTGTACACGAAGCGCGGGTGTGCCCGGTAACTCGAAGCTTTCCCACGGCTTGAGGGCCCGGGCAGGCAAGCCGAGACGCTCGGCCGCGCTTGGGCCGGTCAGTACGAGCGGGGCAGAGCGCGCGAATGTTCTCCCCCGCTCATCTAGATTGTCCGGATGTTGGTCGTGACTGACAAGCACAACGTCTACCTTGCCTAATTCAACCGCTGAGACCGCGGGGCCTTCGGTCTTTTTCAGATAGCCTTTGACCCCAGGAGGGTCAAAGGTAGGGTCAATCACAATTCGGCGGCCGGCGACGTCAATTACCGTAGTAGGGCCACCCACTATGCCGACAGCGAAGCGCTGCCGTTCAGAGCTGATGCGCAGCTTTTGCTCGATGTCGTTATTCGCGTTCATACCTCGGTCCATTCTGTATCTTGATAACAGCATCGGCGTGCCATGGTAGCGACGCTGATCGCGGTGAACGCTCGGACGGGGCAGATCTTCTTCATCTCGGTCAGGCCGCCGGCACGTGCGGCATCAGGCATCTGCAGGTGTGCGCAAACTGCGTATCGACGCTGCTCCGGCGGGCTTGTTCGATCGAAGGTTGGACCGGCGCCTGGCACTGACCCGACCACACCGGCTGTCGGCCCACCATCGTCTACGCCGCTGTCATCGCCGACCACCCTGCCAAGAAGCGGCCCACCGATTTGAGGGGGTCCACCGTGCCAGAACACGAGGCGACCCAGGGAGATACCGCTGTCTTCCGCTGGGAGGCAACGGTGCGCTGGACCGGCATCAGCGTCCAACGCCTGGTTGACGGGAAGGTCGTCGCGTCACTACCAGCCGCACTCAGTAATCGTAACCAAGGAGGGGTCCGATGGGCCAAATTTATCTTCAGCGATTCGCTTATCGGGAGGGCGTCAGCAAGTCCGAACTCGACCAAGCGTGGGCCGAGGCCTTCAAGACGTTCGCCCAGTCGGGTAATTGGGGCGGGGTTGAAAAAGGCGTAACGCACCAGCAGACGTATGGCACGGGTTGGGGAGGCTATGTGCTGATTGACGTCGAGGACCCTGAGGCCTTTGGACGCTACCAAGCGCATCACAACCAGACCTACGGCCACGCGGTTCACATCACGTGGGAGCCCCTGTTCGACATGGACCGGACAGCCGAGGCGGCCATCCGCGACTTGAAATAAAGGGCGAAATCAACGGTAGGCGACGAGGCACCGATCGGTGGCCCAGTGAGGAGGAACGACGATGACCGCAATGGCGGAGACGACGACCTACGAGGTAGAGGGCCGGCTGCTCGAGGTCTGCACGTGCAACACGCTGTGTCCATGCTGGGTGGCGGGAGGTCGTGGCGGTTGAACGGGCGGCGATCACGTTCGACGTCGTCGAGGGCAAGGGCTACATCAGGATAGGAGACGTGGCCGAGGCGCGGTTGACACCGTTCCAGAACGCCACCGGTGCGCGGACCTCCCTGCACGACTCGGTGTTCTCCACGATCCCCGGTTCGCCCGCGTACGTGGGCAAGGCGGAGGTCTTCCGCCGGGACGGCAGCAGGCACGGGCTACCCGACGTCGCGGTCAACGGCCAGAACGCGGCGTACTTCGCGGTGTGGCTCGCCTTCGCCGGGGTGGCGCTGCTCGGTGACGCCGGGGTGCATGCCCTGGTCGAGCGGTGGGGGTGGCTGCACACCCACGAAGGGCTGGTGCTGGCAGGGGCGCTCGGGCTGGCCGGGGCGGTCCAGTTCACTCCGATCACCCGGCGCTGCCTGCGTGTGTGCCGCGACCCGCGAGGTTTCCTGTTCCAGCACTACCGTCGGGGCGTCGCGGCCGCTTGGTGGCTCGGTGTACGCCACGGGGCCTTCTGCGTCGGCTGCTGCTGGGCGTTGATGCTGATCATGTTCGCGGTCGGCGCGGGCAACCTGTGGTGGATGGTGGCGCTGACCGCGGTGATGGTGGCCGAGAAGATCACCCGCTGGGGGCCGCGGCTCGTGGCGCCGGTCGGCGTCCTGCTGCTGTTCGCGGCCGGCTGGGCAGGTCTGGACGCGCTGGCGCCGCCGGCTGCCGGCGACCTGCCGATACACGTCCATGGGTCGCGGTGACGCAGGTGCTCCTTTCGGTTCGATCTTCTGGGGCGTCGGGCGGCGGCAGCGTGATTTTGATCGGCGATGCTGCGCAGGCAACGTGGTACGGCTGTTGGGCCGCCGACCACCGAATCTGGGATCGGCTGCGAATATTTCTGCCTGATCGCTGTTTCGGGAGATTCCCGGAGTGCAGAGCTCTGAAAGGCTCCCCATTCGACGATCTTCACCGTGGGCAACTTCGGCGTCGTCCCGGTGGTCGAGCTGGGAGCCCTGCGTGCAGCTCCTGGCCGAGCACATAGGGCTCCCCCGGCGCTGGTCCGAGAGCCTGCTGGCCCGACTAGGGCGCGTCAACGACCCTCGGGAGCACCCGTGTTCGAACGGAGGAGGATAGCGGTGACGCCAAGGTCGTAACCAGCACAGAATGCGGGATACCACCCGGGGATCCGGGAGTGCTCGCCGGTGTCGTGGACCAGGTCGAACAGAGCGTGCGCCACCCATCCGGCGGCGACTACGCGGCCCGCGGACGAGGATGCGCTACGCGCGGCAATAGCACCAATCGCGCCGAAAACGGCGAGGGCCGTCATCTCGCGCACCACGGGGGCGGTGCGGGGTCGTTGAGAGCGAGCCAGGGGGTAGACAGCGGCGGCGGCTCCGAGGCCGATCCCCAGCAGCGGAATGCGGTGCCGTGGGGCGAACCTGGCGAGCGCAATCTCGGAGGCGCCAGCCAAGGCAAGGCCAGCGGCGATGCTCATGACCGTCTTGGAGACACTCATCCGTTCAACGTAGCGGTCCAACCACTCCGTTGAACTCACGTTCGCACCACGAATGGCACCAGGGCAAGCTCATCGAGGACGGCTCGATTCACCACCGACACCTTCCTGCTCCCCCGTCATCGCCGACCCTGGGACCCCGTCCGCCCGAGCCCGCGCCACCTACTCAGCCGAGCGCGGCAAGCAGGGTCGTGAGCGCGGTCTTCTCGCTGTCCGAGTTCGGGCTTGCGATCATCGTCGCCACGATGGCTCCGGTCACCAGGTAGCCGAGCCCGAGCACCTCGGCCATCAGGTCACCGGTTGCCGTGCCGAGCGCGAAGGTGAACAGAATCGCCAGCCAGTAGAAAGACTCCCGGCGCTTGGTGAAATGGAATGGATGGAGAGTGTTTCGGCGCGAGGGCGCGTTGGGAGGTCATCGAGCTCTCTTTCTCGTCGGGGGGATCCGGGGGTCAGACCGATCCTGACGGCGCTGTGACCTGGCCCGACTCGTCGGAAATCTCACGTGTTTGCCTGCGCAGTGTCACAGACTGGTAGATAACCATGGCGACCAGCAGACCGAAAAGAAGAGCGGAAGCCCCGTAGGTACCGAGGCCCACTCCGCCTTCGTCGTGCGTTTTCGTCAGCGTGTTGCCCGCGTTGGCGCCGAATGGGCGGGTGAGCACATAAGCGACCCAGAACAGGGCGGTCCCCGAGATCGGCGTGAGGTAGTGAGCGGCCACAACCAGGATGAGGACCGCGGTGAGGAGCACGGTGCTCGCGACAAAACCGATCCCGGTGTTGTGGGCCAACAGGTCTCCAGTTGAGGTACCCAGCGTATTCGAAACCAGGGTAGCTACCCAATAGAGCACCTCCCCGCGGAACGTGTTGATGCGCTCGACGTTCATGGTTTGGCCGCTGACTCTCCAAACGATGAACACAACGATCAGCATGGCGGTCAGCACCAGCGCACCACCCAGGTAGCCGAGGCCCGCGGTCCGATTCATGAAGTCGGAGATGGTCGTGCCGGCAGTGCTGGTGGTGAGGATCACCGCCCAGAAGATCGCGGGGGTGATATCGCTTTGCCCGCAGCTGTGCTACGAGACTGATCACGAACAGGCCCAGAAAAAGAAAGGTACTGCTGAGGTAGCCCAGGTTGAGTGTTTGCGACACCATATCGGCGCCGCTTTCGCCCAGGGTGGTGGCGATGATCTTCATGATCCAGAAGACCACGGTGACAATGGGGAGTTTAGACATTCCTGCCCTTCACTGTTGTCCAGGACGCCACAGTCCAGGATGCAGGCGAAGTTCAAGCGGCAGGCAAACCGTCGGCAAGGGCAGTTCCAAAGGCTCCGAGATTCACCCACGAAGGCGATCGTGGCCCGGGTAATTCCCGGGATGGACTCAGATCTTGCCAAGCGATTGCCTGCGAATAGCCGGGCGATTGCCGCCCGTTGCCTAGCATAGGGCTCATGCAGGTTAAGTCCGCGTCTCAAGGCCACGTCTTCGCGCCCCAATCCGCCGACTGGTCACCTCACCGAATTGCGCTGTTAACCGTCGGAGTGCTATTGCTCGCGCCGGCGGTATCGCGCGCCGACTCGGCCGCCAATGCCGCCGTGCGGGAACTTCTCGCGCCTTCTGGGCACGCGGTATGTATGCAGGTCTCTCCCGGGGCGGCCAACCTCCTGGGTGCTATGGAGGGGCAACCGACGATCCCGACCCAGGGGGTGTGGGCGGCTGTCCCGCCGTCGCGAGGAGCATGTCCCGCTGCCGGGTAGGAGGTCATGGGTCCCGGCACGCCCTCGGCTAGTCGGTCGGGGATTCGAAGCGGAAGCCGCGGCCACGCAGCGTCACGATCCGGGGGGCCGTGTCGGCGTGGCCGTTGTCGGTCAGCTTCCGGCGTAGCGCCGCCACATGCACGTCCAGCGTCTTGGTGGACCCGCTCCAGTGCTCGTCCCACACGTCGGCCATCAGCGTCTCCCGGCTGAGCGCCATGCCTGGCTCGGCGGCGAGGCGTGCCAACAGGTCGAACTCCCTCGGGCGCAGCTCCAGCTCCCGCGCACCGAGGCTGGCTCGGCGGGCGGCGGTGTCGACCCGTAAGTCACCGAGCACGTAGGTGGCCTGGTTGACCTCCGGCGACGGCTGGCCGCGGCGCAGATGGGCGCGGATCCGCGCGTGCAGCTCGGCCAGCCGGATGGGTTTGGTCAGGTAGTCGTCGGCACCGGCCTCCAGGCCGACCACCACGTCCATCTCCTCGTCCCGAGCGGTCAGCATGACCAGGATCGAGCTCGGCTGGCGGCCACGCAGCTGCCGGCACACCTCGACGCCGTCCAGGTCAGGCAGCCCGAGGTCGAGCAGCACCAGGTCGAACTCGTCGACCTCCGCCGCGCGGAGCGCACCGCGCCCGGTTCTCTGCCACACCACCTCGTGCCCATGCACCCGCAGGCTCGACTCGAGGTGGCCGCCAATGGTGATGTCGTCTTCCACCACCAACAATCGCCCCATGAACCACAGTCTAATGGCGCGCCGGCCGCCCCTGCCGGGCGCCGCGTCGAGATCCAGAACGCGTGCGGCATTTTACTAACGGAAGGCAATCGCCGGGCAATCGCTAAGACAATTGGCGTCCCAGATGGTGAGGCTGGGCACCTGTTGTGCTGCGTGATGATCCGTCCCGGCAAAATCGCGGCATGCGTAGACGCATAATCGGTTTGGCGACTCTGGCGGCCCTGCTGGCGATTGTCCTGTTCGGCGCCCCGCTCGCGGGGCTCGTCGCGAAGTACCTCACCGACGACGAGCGCACCGAGCTGGAGCGGGTGGCGGACGTCGCCGCGGTCTCGTCCTCGATCGCGCTCGCCCGGGGCGAGCCACCCGGCGCCATGCCCGAGACGGAACGCGACACCGATCTCGCCCTCTACGACCCGGCAGGGCGACGGGTTTCCGGGAGCGGACCACTGACCGCGGATGCCCTGGTGCACCGGGCGCTGGGCGGCGACCAAGCGACCGAGGACGGCGCCGGCGAGATCGCGCTCGCGCTGCCGATCTCGGCGCACGGGTCGGTGCTGGGCGCCATCCGCGCGGCCACCCCGTTCAGCGAGGTCTACCAGCGGATCGCGGAGGCCTGGCTGGTGATGGCCAGCCTCGGCCTGGTTGCATTGCTGCTGGTGTGGTTCGTGGCGCGAGCCCTTGCCGCGCGCCTGATCCGCCCGCTGGAGCGGCTCTCGGCCGCCGCCCGAACCCTCGGCGACGGCGACTTCAGCGTCCGCGCGACCCCCTCCGGCATCCCCGAGATCGACTCGTGGGGCGCGGCGCTCAACAGCACGGCCGATCGGCTGGACGACCTGATCAGCCGTGAGCGGGCGTTCTCGGCGGACGCCTCCCACCAGCTGCGAACCCCGCTGACCGGCCTGCGGCTGGGGCTGGAGGTCGCGCTGGAAGACCCTACCCAGGACCCCCGCGCGGCGATCAGCACCGCCATCGAGGACACCGAGCGGCTGCAGCGCACCATCGAGGACCTGCTCAAGCTGGCCCGAGACGCCCCCCGTGCCACCGACACACTGGACCTCGCCCCCCTGCTTGAGGACGTGGCGGAAAGCTGGTCCCGCCCGCTCGCGGCGCACGGGCGCACGTTGCGGGTCACCAGGGGCGAACAACTGCCCACCGCTCGGGCATCGGCGGCCGCGGTGCGCCAGGTGCTGTCGGTGCTGCTGGACAACGCCGCCGGTCACGGCTCGGGCACCGTGACCATCGAGGTGCGAGACGCCGGGGACGCGCTGGCCATCGACGTCTCCGACCAGGGCAGCGGCATCACGGTACGTCCAGAGGAGCTTTTCACCCGGCGAGCCGGGCGCGCGGCTGGACACGGTATCGGGCTAGCGCTGGCCCGAAGCCTCGCCGAAGCCGAGGGCGGCCGGCTGAGCCTCACCAGGCCCGTGCCGCCGACGTTCACCCTCTTCATACGTACCGACAACTGAGCTCAGCGGTCGGTGGCGGCCCGAGCCGCCGTGGCGGGCGGCCCACAAAAAGTTTGCCGAGCGATAGCGATGAGCTGGACCGGAGCATGCCACACCGCTCATAGCGTCGAATGCATGCTGATGCGATCTGGTACGGAAGTGGCCCGCCACCGCACCGGTGATCGGCGCCGACTCAAACCGCGGGCACTGATCGCCGTGTGCATGGTTGTCGCCCTGGTCGCGCCCGCGGTGTCCTACCTGCGAGCGCTCACCTACCCGGGCCAGGCCTCGCTGGAAGTACGGACCGTGGAGTGGATCCGCGACCACGGCGGGTCGCCGACGGTCGACGCGATCGAGAACTGGTGGTACATGCGCTTCGCCCCGACCGGCGCGGCTCCCGATCCGAGCCTGCTACCCACGGCCGTCCCGGCAACGCCCGACAGCGCGGCGGGGGCACAAGCGGCGGGGCTGCCGGCGGATCTGCCGGCGCTCGCCGGGGTTCCGGCGGTACCCGGCGAGGGTGCCTGGGCGGCCGGCCGGCCGGCCCCAGACGGCGTCCCGGCCATGTACAGCACGTTCATCCGCCCCGACGCCGAGCACCCGAGCGTGATCGCGGGCGTCGCGCGGTTCGACCAGCACCGCACCCGGGCCCGGCTAATCGCGGGGACACGCGAGCCCGACGGCCAGACGTGGCCGGAAGGGGGCCAAGTCCCGCCCGACATGCGTGCGGGCCTGGTCGCCGCGTTCAACTCAGGGTTCAAGATGGGCGGTGCCCACGGCGGGTTCTATGCCGACGGGCGGTTCGCCAGGCCGCTCCGAGACGGCGCGGCCTCGCTGGTCATCAATCGGGACGGCCGAATGTCGGTGGGCGAATGGGGGCGCGATGCCCACTTCGGCCCGGACATCGCCGCCGTACGGCAGAACCTCGCGCTCATCGTCGACGGCGGAAAGGCCGTGGCAGGCCTCGGCGCCAACGCAGGCGGTCGGTGGGGCAGCCCCCGCAACCAGCTGCAGTACACCTGGCGCTCGGCGATCGGCACCGACCCGGCCGGGAACTTGATCTACGTCGGGGGAAACCAGCTGACTCTGGCCAGCCTGGCCCGTGCGCTCACAGCCGCCGGCGCCCAAGAGGGGATGGAGCTGGACATCCACCCGCGCATGGTCGACCTGCTCAGCTACCGCCAGAGCGCCGACACGACCCCGACGGGCACGCCGTTGCTACCCGCCATGCCCGGACCCGCGACCCGCTACCTCAGCCCCGACCAGCGCGACTTCATCGCGGTGGCCCTGCGCTGACCGTCGGTTCCGTTCGAGTCCGGAGCGGGGGCGTCGATCGGCACGGCAGTTGGTCACCTGACTGGGCGGTTTTGTTGCGGATTGAACTGCCCTTATCGGCGGTTTGCCAAACGCTAACGCTCGGCGCGGATGCTCGTAAGCGAAGGGCTTCAGTTGACCACTGATTCACGGAGGCTTTGTGAGCTACGGCAATATTCTTCGGCGTGAAGTGCGATCCGAGACAATCACTCCGCTGATCGGGGTGTTCGATATGTTCTCGGCTTCGGTGGCGGCGAAACACTACAGCGGCCTGTTCGTTTCCGGTTTCGGCTTTGCCGCTTCCCACTACGGCCTGCCGGATATCGGGTTCATCGCTTGGCCAGACATGGTCAACTTCGTCCAGCGGCTCCGGCTCGCGTTCCCCGGCCATCATCTGCTGGTCGATATCGACGACGGCTACGTCGACCCTGAGGTCGCTTGCCATGTGGTGGCGCATCTCGAACGCATCGGCGCATCCGGCGTCGTGTTGGAAGACCAGAAACGGCCCCGACGCTGCGGTCACGTCGAGGGTAAGCAAATTCTGCCGCTCGAGGAGTACCTGGAGAAGCTGGACCTGGTATTGCGGACACGCCAGGACCTGTTGGTGGTAGCGCGCACCGACGCCACCGAGGAGGACGAAATTCTGCGCCGCGCCGAGGCCCTCGCGGCGACCGACGCCGATGTGCTGCTGGTCGACGGGGTACGCAGCGTGGAGCGAATTCAACAGGTGCGCGCGGTCATCGGGGACAAGCCACTGTTGTTCAACCAGATCGCGGGCGGCAAATCCCCGAGGCTGTCACTTTCCGAGTTGCAGGACCTCGGGGTGAACGTGGCGATGTACAGCACGCCGTGTCTTTTCGCCGCGCAAGCCGCGATGGACGAGGCGATGCTCGAGCTCAGGGCCGAGGACGGGCGGCTGCCCGAGGTCAAGGAAGGCGACGTCGGCGTCGCGGCCTCGCTGACCCTCTTGGAAGGCAACATCAGCCGCCACCACTCGAAACCCGCGCGCGAGTCCGTCACCGCCTGATCACCGGGTGTCGCACGCGCCATCGGTTCGGGCACCGGCGGCGCGTGCGGCCGCGCGCCCCGCTCTCCCTCCCAAACACCACACCGGAGGTTGCCTGCCGTGGTGAAACACCGGAGTTCAGCGATAGCTATCGCGCTGGCCAAGCTCCGCATCGACCCCTACGTTCTCGCCCTGCTCGCCACCGTCGCGATTGCCTCGTTGCTGCCGGCTCGGGGCAGTTGGGTGGTGGTCCTCAATCACGCCACGACGATCGCGATCGGTTTCCTTTTCTTTCTCTATGGCGCCCGGCTCTCCGCCAAGGAGGCGCTCGACGGTATGCGTCAATGGCGGCTTCACGCGGTCGCCCTCAGCAGCACATACATCCTGTTTCCGGCGTTGGGCCTCGCCGCGCGGCTCCTCGTACCAACGGTCCTAACCCCAGAGCTCTACGCGGGGGTAATGTTTCTGTGCTGCCTTCCCTCGACCGTGCAGTCCTCTATTGCCTTTACATCCATCGCTCGCGGCAATGTCGCGGCCGCCATCTGTGGTGCGTCTTTTTCCAACCTCCTGGGCATTGCGCTGACCCCCGCGCTCGTGGCGGTACTCCTGGTCACGAAATACGGCGGCGTGTCCCTCGGCTCGATCCGGGACATCATGCTGCAACTGATGGTTCCCTTTGTGGCCGGGCAGCTCATGCGCCGGTGGATCGGCGGGCTCGTCACACGCAACAAGAAGGTGCTCGGCCTCGTTGACCGGGGCTCCATTTTGCTGGTGGCCTACTCCGCGTTCAGCGCAGGGGTGGTTGCTGGGATCTGGGGCAGGCTGACTCCGCTATCCCTGCTCGCGCTGGCCGGAGTCAACATCGTGCTGTTGGCGGTGGTGCTCGGCACGACAACCTGGATCGCCCGCAACCTCGGCTTCCGCCGTGAGGACGAGATAACCATCGTCTTCTGCGGCTCGAAGAAAAGTCTGGCAAGCGGTATCCCGATGGCCACCGTGCTGTTCTCCGCGCAGACCGTGGGGCTCATCGTTCTGCCGCTCATGCTTTTCCACCAGATCCAACTCATGACCTGCGCCTGGCTGGCCCGCCGGTACGCCAACCGCGCCAAGAAGCTCCAGGCTGTTGCGGCAGACGCAGGGCAATGACCGCTCCGGCGCCGCCGTCGGTACGGGCACGGGCGGTATCAGCCCGGCGGAAGCGCTCGAACGCGTGTGGTGACCGAACGGTCGGCCGCCCGGGCGTGCGCGCCCCGGGCGGCCGCGGTGAGGGCGTCGTACTGATCGAATTGCGCGCTTTGCTAACGCAGGGCAAAGAATTGGCCATCGGCGAGTTCGCTTTAGTGCAGTGCGCCAATTCGCGAGGCACAATTCTTGATGTGGGAAAGCGCATCGTCGGGCTGACCATGGTGGCCGCCGCGCTGGCAATCGCCATGTTCGGCATACCGCTCGCCGGAATCGTAGCGCGATACGTGATCCACGATGAGCGCACCGAGCTTGAGCGGGCGGCCGATCATGCGGCGGTGGCCACCGCCGCGGACCTCATGCTTGGTCGGCGCCCGGACATCCCCGGGAAGATAGGGAGACACACCTTCGTTGCGGTGTACGACCCAAGGGGCCAGCGGTTGGCCGGAGATGGGCCGCCCATTGCCGATGGCACCGCCACGGCCGCGCTTGCCGGACTCACCAGCTCGGGCGACGCCAATGGCGACATGGTCGTGGCGGTCCCCATCCAGACCGGGGCCTTGATGCTGGGAACCGTCCGCGCCGCCACCCCGCGCAGCGAGACCTACACCCGCATCGCGGGCATCTGGATGATGATGGCCGGCTTGGCGCTACTGGCCATGGTCGCGGCGTGGCTGGTGGCGCGGATCTTGTCCGCTCGATTGAGCCGCCCCCTCCAGAACCTGGTGGTCACCGCGGACGCACTGGGCCACGGCGACTTCAGCGCCAGGTCTCAGCCCGCCGGGCTTCCCGAGATCGACTCGGTCGCCGTGGCTCTGAACAGCACCGCGGCCAGGCTGGGTGAGCTGGTCGCCCGGGAGCGGGCCTTCTCCACCGACGCTTCACACCAACTCCGCACCCCGCTAACCGGACTCCAACTCGGTCTCGAGGTCGCTCTGGAAGACCCAGACCAAGACCACCGCGAGGCATTGCGGACCGCGCTCGCCGCCACCGAGAGACTTCAGCGAACCATCGAAGACCTTCTGCACCTCACCCGCGCTCCCGCGCGGCCCGCCCGGCCACTCCACCTCCTC
>Ga0193743_1000650_pt1 | contig 27294 bp, 20 predicted proteins | sample L2c2metaG_FD_143038 | JGI IMG/M metagenome (GOLD analysis project Ga0193743, IMG submission 143038) | Soil microbial communities from a riparian zone of the East river system, Colorado, United States - L2c2 | ecosystem: Environmental > Terrestrial > Soil > Riparian zone | place: USA: East River...
ATAAAGTCCAATTTATTTTTGGGATAACTAGCAAAAATCAGGGATGGAATATGGATGGGTCCTACCCTTCCTCCACACCTGCAGCACCCCACCAAACCCTCTATAATGGAGGGATAAACCATGGCAGACGATCAGAACCCGCAACTCCCGCTAGGCCCCGACTCCGACACTCCAGGTACCCCCCCGACCCCGCCCAGTGACAGCACCGTCCAGGGCCGTGGCGCCGCATTTCTCCTCCCCGTCAATATTGAAGACGAGATGCGCCGGTCCTACCTCGACTACTCCATGTCGGTCATCATCGGCCGCGCCCTGCCCGACGTCCGCGACGGCCTCAAGCCCGTTCACCGTCGCATCCTCTACGGCATGCAGGAGATGGGCCTCCAGTTCAACAAGAAGTACACCAAGTCCGCCAAGGTCGTCGGCCACGTCATGGGGAACTATCACCCCCACGGCGACTCCGCCATCTACGACACCATGGTCCGCCTGGCCCAGCCCTTCTCCCTCCGCTACCCCCTCGTAGACGGCCAGGGCAACTTCGGCTCAGTAGACGGCGACCCACCCGCCGCCATGCGGTATACCGAATCCCGTATGACCCGCATCGCCGGCGAGATGCTAGCCGACATCGACTCCGACACCGTCGACTTCGCCCCCAACTACGACGAGTCCACCCTCGAGCCCACCGTCCTCCCGGCCCGCATCCCCAACCTTATAGTTAACGGCTCCGGCGGCATCGCTGTAGGTATGGCGACCAACATCCCGCCGCACAACCTCACCGAAGTCGTCAACGCCTGCATCTCCCTCATCGCGAAGTCCCCGCAGGACACCACCAGCGACCTCGATCTGGTCCTCCAGCACGTCAAGGGACCCGACTTCCCCACCGGCGGCTTCCTCTTCGGCAAGAGCAACATCCCCGGAGCCTACAAGACAGGCCGTGGCCGCTTCATCATGCGCGCCAAGTGCTCCATCGAGAACATCTCCGGCGGCCGCCAGGCCATCATCGTCACCGAGATTCCCTACCAGGTCAACAAGGCCAAGCTCATCGAGCGCATCGCCGAGCTGGTCAACGAAGGCATCATCACCGACATCGCCCGCGACGAGTTCCGCGACGAGTCCGACCGTGACGGCATGCGCATCCACATCGGCCTCAAGCGCGGCGCCGAGTCCCAGATCGTCCTCAATCAGCTCCACAAGCACACCCAGATGCAGGACTCCTTCTCGATGATCTTCCTTGCCGTCCACAACGGTCAGCCCAAGGAGCTCCCGCTCGACAAGGCCATCCGCGCCTTCCTCGATCACAGAATCGAAGTCGTCCGCCGCCGAACTGCATTCCTGTTGGGGAAGGCCCGCGACCGCGAGCACATCCTCCTCGGCTACCAGATCGCGCTCGATCACCTCGACAACGTCATCAAGATCATCCGCCAGTCCGGCAGCCGTGTCGAAGCCCGCGAGCGCCTCTTCCATTACTTCTCCGGCAAGTCCGTCAACCTCCGCGGCACCGAGCTGGCCGGCGTCACCCTCGATCCCACAAAGTACAACGTCGACATGACGTTCTCGACCACCGGCACCCTCATCCTCTCCTACCGCCAGGTCGACGCCATCCTCGAGCTGCAGCTCTACCGCCTCACCCAGCTCTCGATCGACGAGCTCCTCAAAGAGCTCTCCGAGGTCCGCGACAACATCGAAGAGTTCGAGTCCATCCTTGCCAGCGAGAAGAAGCTCCGCAAAGTCATCGTCAAGGAGCTCGAAGACATCCGCGACAAGTACGGCGACGAGCGCCGCACCCAGATCCTCGACGAGACCGCCGAGCTCCAGCTCGAAGACCTCATCACCGACGAGCAGGTCGCCGTCACCGTCTCCAACACCGGCTACCTCAAGCGCACGCCCATCTCTATATATAGACAGCAGCGTCGCGGAGGCACTGGCCGCCTCGGCATGAAGACCCGCGAAGAGGACTTCGTCGCCCAGCTCATCATCGACTCCACCCACGCCTATCTCCTCTGCTTCACCAACACCGGCCGCGTCTACTGGCTCAAGGTCTACGAGGTCCCCGACGTCGGAGCCGCCGGCAAGGGCAAGGCCATGGCCTCCCTCGTCGCCCTCCAGCCCGGCGAGAAGGTCGTCACCATCCTCCCCGTCCGCAACCTAGAGGAAGAGGACAAGTACATCCTCTTCGCCACCCGCAACGGCACCGTCAAGAAGACCGCCCTCAAGGACTTCTCCAACGTCATGGCCCGCGGCATCATCTCCATCAACATCGAGAAGGACGACGAGCTCATCACCGCACGGGTCACCGACGGCCAGCAGGTCATCTTCCTCGCCACCCACGACGGCATGGCCATCCGCTTCAACGAGCAGGATCTCCGCCCCATGGGCCGCCCCGCCACCGGCAACCGCGGCATCTCCCTCAAGAAGGGCGACTACGTCATCGGAGCCGCCGTCACCCCCTCCAACGAGGCCCGCAACCGCAAGCGCCTCGAGCTCGCCGCCACCAAGGGTCTCAGCGACCAGGTCGAAGCAGCCATCGACGAGGCCACCGTCTCCACCGCCGCTCAGCCCCTCGAGCTCGCCGAGCCCGGAGAGCTCGCCGCCCCCGCAGTCTCAGTCGAGGCCTCCGCCAAGCTCGAGAAGCTCGACAAGCAGCTCGGCCTCACCCCCTGCCTCGTCCTCTCCATCAGCGAGAACGGCTACGGCAAGCGCACCGACGTCGACGCCTACCGCCTCCAGTCCCGCGGCGGCAAGGGTGTCATCAACATGAAGGCGACCCCCAAGATCGGCAAGGTCACCGGCATCAACCTCGTCGACGAGACCAGCGAGCTGATGCTCATCAGCCAGTTCGGCAAGATCATCCGCATCGACACCAAGTCCATCCGCGCCGCAGGCCGCAGCACCTCAGGCGTCAAACTCCTCGACCTCGACACCGACGACAAGGTAGCCGCCGCCGTAGTCATCCCCCCAGAGGAAGCCAAGACGCTTCCCGAAGAAGGAACGCTTTTGCAGTAAGATCTGTCAGGCTCGAATTTGTGAGCGATTAGAAGTATCCGGAGAGGTGCATTGATCGCGCAGACGAAGGTTGAACGTTTTGCAAAGCTATTCAAGTCCGAGGCGGATTTACGATTAGCGCTTATTGGGCTGCTGGAACGAATGCCTAGCACCACAAACATACAACATACTCACGGCTCGGACGAGCTGGGGAAAGATATCGTTTTCGATGTTACTTCAGCGTTTGCGCAAAAAACAACGGTAGCATGTGTTGTAAAAAACTCTAAAATAAGTGGATCCGTAAACAGCGGAGAGGGCGCGCGCACAGTTTACCTTCAGGCTGATCAATGCCTAGATTCGCCATACTTCGATATATCCGGCGTTGAAAAAAAATAGGCCAGGCATTTGTCATCTCTCCTTGCAACTGTTCTCCCACGACCGTAAAGTCCATCTACGGGAAACTTGGTCAAAATGCCGGCAGAGTTAAATTTTTGTGCGGAAATGAATTATTTGAGCTTTTTGAAGTTTATTATCCAGAGTTTCTCATCTTCCAATCCGGGATGTTTGGTTCATACGTTGCGGATTTAGAGAAGGGAATCCAGAGTGACCCTGCGGTTTCCAATCTCCTTTTGAAAAGCGGCTTTACTCCAGGCGCGAAAAAGCTCGCCGAAATCTATGTTCAGCCTCGCTTCACTCGCGAAGTTTCCGAGTATTCTGTTCCGATTCAAAGTCAAGACCTCAAGTTCGGTTTCGGTGATCGCCTAATAGATCAAAAAATACTAATGACTCAGGTTGTGCAATTGTCGATGCTCAGCCAATTAGTGGGAAGCTTTTACGCTCCTTCTGTTGAAGGAACAACGTTGGGTCAAAGTATTTTGGAAGTCGCACGGTTCATCTACCAAGAATGGGACCGAGCTTTTACAGAGCATAGACGAAGACGCGATATCCCACCCGAAGAGAAGGGGAGAAACACGGCCGCCTTTAAAGTTCCAAAACTAGATGACGTAATTTTCTCAAATCAACAGCTTATCGATCGGGCATTGGAAGTGTTTACCAGCTTGGAAATAACGCTCGCTTTGAGCAATCAATACGTTACTAAGGTGAGAAACAAATCAAAGACTATCTTGCAGGAAGAAACTAGGGCTCATTCTCTCATTGATTCACTCCATAGACGACAACCCACTCTTATTATTCGCAAAGGCGCGAAAATAGATTCATCGTACAAACACGATGTTTTGGACACTAGCGGAGCGGATTATCTGATGACTGCTCCGGCAGGCTTTGGAAAGACTTCATATTGCCGATCCCAGACGCTCCGCGATTTGAAACGATTAAGAGATGGTATCTCTAACAAAGTTCCTATCTATATTCCGTTACATAAGCTATCAAGTAATTCCATTGAAGATTTTGAACAGGGAATTCTCTGTTCAGAAGAGTTGATTGATCTTTGGAGGAGCCGACGCTCAGGCCCAACGAACAATCCAGTGAGATTTTTTCGTTTGTATCTAGATGGGATAGACGAGATTCCCGATGAAATAAGACAAAAAGAAATACTGGAGGTAGTTCAAAAGGCTAAGTCGGAAGAGCCAGAACTTCAAATAGTTGTAACAGGGCGCGAGCATGTATCGGGAGTTCATCTCACCGGTTTATTTCGGCTTCGCGTAAATGAGATGGAAGATGACCAGATAAGCGAGCTGGTTGAAAAATGGTTCAATGCTGATGCAGGAGAAATCGCAGCTTTTAATAAGCAAATACAAGAGCTTTCCCAACTAAAACCCGTTTTGAGGGTTCCACTTTTGGCAACGCTTGTGCTCGGCGTCTACACAAGCACAGGAACCTTGCCGCAAAGTCGTGTAGCTATCTATGACATGTTTGTCGCGTTGTTAGCAGGAGGCTGGGATATCGCTAAGAAGGTTCAGCGTGATACTCAGTTTGGTCCGGAACCTAAGGTAACTGTTCTAATCAAGTTGGCGGGAATCCTGCATCTTGGTAATAAGCGAGACGCAAATGCGTCTGATTTTAAGTCGGCTCTAGGAAATACTCTCCCCGGCATGAACGATAAGTGGAACCGTATGTTACAAGAGCTAGTGCATGACGGATTTCTTATTCGAGCAGGGGACAACTATGCATTCTGCCATCTATCTTTCCAAGAATTTCTGGCTGCGAAAGACCTTTTTGACAGCAAAGGGCGTAAAGCTAGGACAGCCCTCCTCAAGTATCTAAAGGGTGATGCTTGGTGGAGAGATGTTCTAACTTTCTATATAGCTCTTTTAAAAAATCCAAAGGAAATGGAGGACTTTATACGCGAGACGGCAGCAGAAGCCCTATCAACGTCAAATGATGAGACTATTGTGGGACGAGCATCGTTTCTTTTGGAGGATCTCATGCTGTCCTATCCTGGGGCGAAGCCGAATTTCAATATACCCAGGAAAGCAGTTAGACAAGGCAGATTGAACCTATTCCAAGTTCCGCCCCCTAGATCGAGAAAATAGTATGACTGGGTCGTCGGGTGGATGGCCCACACACCAAATCTAAGCAATACTCTGGGTACCCCATTTATCGCGTCTTTGTCTCACGCGATGAGTGGAACATTCGTGCCACGCGCGAACGCTGCGATCTATCCCGGTCCACACTGATCAGCTAGCCAAATCCTTCAGCATCCTCTCCCGCAACATCCGATTCGCCCGGCTCTGATACCCCTTCCATCCTTCTTCAACCAAGCAATCACATCCGCATCCAGCCGCAGGCTCATCGCCTTCTTCACCGGACGATAGAACTTCCCCCGCACCGCACCCCTCCATATCTCGTCCGTCCACTCCGGAATATCCGACGTATCGCTCTCGTCCTCCGGCATCTTCGCCAACTTCTCCAACTCCGCTCGTTCGCGTTTCGTCAGCGGTGTTCCCGGCTCGCGGCGGAACGAGATCATTCCGGCCTTCCCTCAATCGGCTTTGGTTTCATATCGTCTCCTCAGTTTTTATTGATAATCCGCAAAAGACACAGCGAAAACCTTTGTCAAGCCCCAAAACCACTTAACCCGTTCCGCACCAGCAACATACAAGTGCCAATTCATTACCCTCCAACCGCTACAATAGAAATAGAGTCAGAAAAACAGGAAGCCTCGGCCCAGACCGAGGCATTTCTGTCCCATAAACCTTTTGTTTTCTATATTTTGATACTTAAACCCTTTAGATGGAATATTTTACGCCGAGAGTACCAAGGTAAGCCAATAAGAATCAATACTTTGCACAAAATAGGGGGGAGGGGGGTACCCCACCGCGACGACCTCCACGGCCTTGACGCAAACAATAAAATTCTCCCGTAGAATCATCCTGCCGCTGGGCCCCAAAACCGGACAAACGCGAAGGCGACCCTCGTCGCCGAGACAGGAAGGCCTCACATGACCAGCGAGAATTCAGCCGTCCCAACAACACCAGCCGCACCCGGCTTCAAGCAGCGCGCCAAACGCGAGTTCAAAGACTACGCCATCGTCTCCACCTACCTGGCCGTTCTCTTCTGCGCCGTCGCGGCCTACACTGCGCTGCTGATGAGAAAGTATGACGTCACCACCGACACCCTGACCTACACCTTCGCGATCATCCAAGCCCTCGTGATTGGCAAAGTTATCCTCATCGGAGAGATGATGCACCTCGGCAGACCCGTCGAAACCAGACCGCTCTACCAGTCTGTCCTCTTGAAGTCAGTCATCTTCGGCCTGCTCGTCTTCCTCTTCCGCCTCCTCGAGGAGTTCATCAAGCGCCTCATCCACGGCAAGCCTTCTGGAACGGTCCTGCACGAGTTCGACCTCGAGCAGACGCTCGCCCGGACGATCATCATCCTCTGCGCCTTCCTTCCTCTCTTCGCCTTTAGGGAACTTCGCCGCGTTCTGGGTGAGGAGAAACTCTACGCGCTGTTTCTCCACCCCAGACCCAGAGCCACAGACAATCCGGGCCTCTCTACCAGCGACTAACCCCTATGCGAACGCCTACTTATTCAGATCATGGATCGTCTGCCCAACCGCCTGACCAACAGTACCCGCGGCATCCTTGATATTCCCCGCAACCCGCACCACAGTAGCCTCTCCCGCCAACTGGTCGTCGCCGGTAATCCTCCCAACCCCTTCCTTCACCGCCCCTACAACCGACTCCGCCGTCCCCTTCACCCTCGTCTTCGTCCCCCATCCAAACGTCTTCCGGGCCGCGTCCTCGACGCCGTCATACCCCGTCTCATACTCCGCCTCCGGCTCGTTGAGCAGCACCAGCAGCGTCACTCCCAAACCAATCCCGATACCAGCCAAAATCCACGGAAAAGCTCTCATCTCTCCACCTCCAGACCGTATAAGATGCAACTCCGCCGAATCTGGAGGGCAGGTGTCCCACCCATGCACCGCATCTCATTTTTGCCGCATTTAGCCGCTCCGGCCAAAATCCGCATCTAACTGCGTATGATGAAGATACGCAAGTCTGTACTCATCGCCCCCCTCCTTATGGTGGCGAGTATCCTTCCCCTCGCCGCCCAGAATAGAAACTACCGGGACAATAGAAACTCCAACTTCAACAACGGAGTCCGCAACGGTGGCCGTGGCGGGCAGTACTACGACAACCGCCGCTACGACGACCGCAACCGCAATCAAGGCGGCATCGGCCCCGGCAAAGGAGCCCTCATCGGCGCAGGCGGCGGTGCCGTCCTCGGCGCTCTCTTCGGCGGCGGCCTCAAAGGAACCATCATCGGCGGTGCCGCAGGCGCGGGCATCGGCGCAGTCGTGGGCAAGGCCCACCAGGACAGCCAGCGAAATCAGTACTACGACCGCCGCCGCTAACCGCAAACACGGCCATCCGCGCCAGACACCGCCACTTTAGAAAAGGGACCCCTCTACATGACGACTTCGAAGCCGACTCTGATCCGCCTTAGCTCTTTCGCCCTTGCCTCCTCGCTCCTGCTCCTCGCAGGCTGCTCCCCAGCCCCCGCCCCGGCTCCAGCCCCGCCCACCCCGAAGACCACGGAGCCGTCCACCTCCCCCGTCTCCATCACTCCCGCAGCCAACGAAGCACCCGAGAAGCACCCCTGGACCGAGGATCAGATCCTCACCTGCTCCGTCTCCCAGTGCTGGCATCTCGCCAACAAGAGCGAGGACACCTTCTTCGACATCGTCCAGGATCTCGCCGCCATCTCCGCCAGGAACCGCGACCTTACCCTTCCCGATAGCGAGGACGCAGGCCGTCAAGCCGGCGAGATCATCAAACAGAAGACCAAAGCCGACCACGAACAGCTCCTCTTCGCCGTCGTAGACGACGCCGTCCGCAAAGTAGGCAAGCCCGCCCCCGCAAAATAACCGCTGTCACCCCGAATCCACAAAACCCGCGCCAATCAAGAACAATGGCGTGCCGATTAGTTTCACTCCATTCGCTATACTGAATACAGACTTAAAAGAAGCCCCGGAGACTCTCCGGGGCTTCAACTGTTAGGACGGCTAACCCATTTAGATAGAATATTTTGGACGCAACTCTTTTATTATGAATATTTTACAAGAGAACAGTCCCCGTAACCCATAGACAGCCATAGACTTACGTCCAAGATACCCCCGGCGGGGGTGGGGGGGTATATACTCCATCCTTTACCCAAGAACCTCTGGAAGCCATCCCCATAAAAATGGCCGTCTCCCCCAAAGCGAGCCCCATCCAGACACTTCGAGACCACGTCACCCACCTCGAAGCCGCCATCACCCTCTGCCTCGCCGACCCCAAACCCAAACCAGTCCATCTCCTCCGCACCACTACCCGCCGCATCGAAGCCCAGCTAACCCTCCTCTCCCTCCTGCCCCACCTCCCCCCACACAGAAAACAAGCCAAAAAAGCCCAACGCCTCCTCAAAGAGCTCCGCCGAGCCGCAGGCCAGGTCCGTGACCTCGACGTCCAACGCGATCTAATTAAGGATAAGACCTCAGCAGTCACCCAGAAAGAATCCCTCCAACTCCGCAATGCCCTTAAGGACCAGCGCACCCAAACCGAAGCCGACCTCCTCCAGATCCTCGACAAGCACCAGTCCAAGCTGGCCCTGACCCTCGAGTCCCTCCTCGAAGCCCTCGCCCCCGCCGAACGCCTCAGCCTCACCCCAACCCAGCTCACCCACCTCACCCAGAGCTGGTTCACCCGCAACATCCCCTCCACCCACGACGATCCCGACCAACTCCACACCATCCGCAAGACCGCCAAGCTAGCCCGCTACATCGCCGAGACCGCCCCCAACTCTGCCCGCACCGCCCGCAAGGTAGCCGCATCCTTCGAGTCCCTCCAGCAATCCGGTGGCGAATGGCACGACTGGCTCATCCTGGCCGCCATAGCCGAGGACCACCTGGGCAAATCCTCCCCCCTCACCCAGACCTTCCACCGCCAGTGCCAAACCTCCCTCACCACCTACCGCAACCACCTCCACACCTTCACCCCCACCCCCTCAACAAAGAAAAAAGGCCGCGCTTCGCGCGCGACCCTAGTGTGAATCTAACGAGTTGATTAGTGGGTAGCTACGGCTGTTTCGCTGATCTCGCTGAGACGCTTTTCAAGGCTCTTCTCCAGGTCTTCGAGGGCCTTGGAGAAGCCTTCAATACCTTCCTTGAGCTTGTCGTTGGCCATACGGTCGGCGGCATGCATTTTGTCGAAGGTGGCCTTGTCGATCGTGAGCTTCTCGATCTTGAGGTCCTTCGCCTTGGCTGGATCGAGCTTGCGGATGAGAGTCCCCTGAGTCGCTTCGAGCTCGCCAAGCAGCTTGGGCGAGATGGTGAGGAGGTCGCATCCAGCCAGCTCAATGATCTCGCCGATATTGCGGAAGCTGGCTCCCATAACGACGGTCTTGTAGTCAAAGTGTTTGTAGTAGTCGTAGATGGTTGTGACGGACTGGACACCAGGATCCTCTGCACCGGTGTAGTCCTTGCCGGTGTCCTTCTTGTACCAGTCAAGGATGCGGCCGACGAACGGCGAGATGAGGGTGACTTTGGCCTCGGCGCAGGCGATGGCCTGATGCAAGCCGAAGAGCAGAGTCATATTGCAGTGAATGCCTTCCTTCTCAAGGATCTCGGCGGCGCGGATACCCTCCCAGGTAGAGGCCAGCTTGATGAGGACGCGGTCGCGAGAGATGCCGGCCTTGTCGTACTGGGCGATGATGTCACGGGCCTGCGCGATGGATTTTTCAGTGTCGTAAGAGAGGCGTGCATCAACCTCGGTAGAGACGCGGCCGGGGACGATGTCTAGAATCTTGCGACCAAAGGCTACCGCAAGGGACTTGAAGGCCAGGGCGGCAACGTCCTTGTCGGAGGCGTTGCGGCCGGCATCCGTGCGAGCCTGTTTGAGGACGTCATCCACGATGGACTGGTACTCAGGCTTTTCTGCCGCAGCTGCGATCAGAGAGGGATTCGTGGTCGAATCCTGCGGGCGGAACTGTTCGATCGAGTTGATGTCGCCGGTATCGGAGACGACGGTGGTCATACCACGAAGCTGTTCCAGTAGAGACGCCATGATATTGCTCCTTCGCTATTGACTACGATTTTATCAAGATGTGGGATATTCCGTTGTTTTTCGATGGTGGACGACTCGTGAAAATTTAGCCTTACCTGCTTTGACTCACCCCTGCCGTGGATGTTCGGCGGCAAATACGTTTTCAAGGGCACTAAGGCCGTCTACCTCTACTTGGATGCGGTCTCCGGGCTGGACGGAGCCTACACCGGCAGGGGTTCCTGTGGGAATGAGGTCGCCGGGTTCGAGGGTCATGGCTCCGGTGATGTAACGGAGAAGATGAGCAATGGGAAAGATGAGGTCGCTGGTGCTGCCCTGCTGTTTGATGGCGCCATTGAGGCGGGTGATAACGGTGACAGGGTCGCCGGCTACTGGGTCTATCTCGTCGGAGACGATGGGGCCGACGGGGCAGAAGGTGTCGAAACCTTTGCCTCGAGTCCACTGACCGTCGCTCTTCTGAATGTCGCGTGCCGTAACGTCGTTGACGCAGACGTAGCCGCGAATGTAGTGCCGAACGTCCTCGTCGAGGCCTATGTTGCGGCAGCGACGGCCGATGACGATACCCAGCTCGCCCTCATAGTCGACACGGTTGGAGAGCGTAGGCATCTGGATGACACCATTGGGGGCGAGCAGGGAAGAAGGCGGTTTGAGAAAGAGCAGCGGCTCCTTCGGGACTTCGTTCCCCAGCTCGGTGGCGTGGTCGCGGTAGTTGCGTCCGATGCAGAGGATCTTGGAAGGGCAGACTGGAGCGAGGAGGTGGAGGTCGGCTAGTGGTTTGGGCTCAAAGCCGACAGCGAAGACGGTTTGGGCCGCGAGATCCTCTTCGGGAGCGACCATGGGACAGACTGCCCACAGAACGCCGTCTCGCTGCTCGACGAAGGCATAGCGAGGAACGGGAACTCCATGTTCGAAGGAGAGAAATTTGCAGTAGCGCATGTTACGGCTCCCTTAAGATTTCCTGCACGTCGGCACTGGGCTGGCTTTCGTTGCCAGCGGTGTCGATTGCGGTGACTCGATAAGTGTAGCGATGGCCGGGTGTTGCGGTAAGGTCTCGAAAGGCGGGGCCGACGACCGGGATCTGGTTGAGGCGGGTGGCTGGGCTTTGAGGCTGCCCATTGGAGGTGATCTCTTGACGGTAGACAATGTATCCGGCGAGATCGGCTTCAGTGCCGGGCTGCCACGAGAGATCGATGGAGCGGTCGGCTGAGGTTGTGCCGCCCGGCACAGAGGCCAGACCCGTGGGAGCCTGGGGTGGAAAGGTGTCGCTGAAGAGCATCGTGACGGCGGTCGATTTGGGACTGCGCAGCTCCAGGGTGTGGCCACCTAGTTCGACGGAACGGACACGCTGGGCTGTGTAGGTGTAGGTCTCACCCTTTTGAGCAGTGCGGTCGAGGGTGCCTCCGGGGTCGGCGAGGTCCTTGCCCGCCTGCAGATGAACTTCGGATGGCTTCGGCGCTGTGAGCTGCAGGGGTTGTTTTGCGGCAGATTTAGCCGGGGCTTTTTGGGAAGGGGAGGCACTGAAAGGTACGCGATCCAGTTCGACCGTAGAAGCGATGGGGGTGGCGGAGGTCTGGCGCAGCCACTCGATGAGCGCTCCGTCTCGGGTTGGCGTTGCGCGTAGCTGTGCAATGGTGGGAGGGGCCGCGCCTGCAGCGGCGAAGGCCTGGCCGGACGGACCGGCGGAGCGCCCGGCGACATTGAAGATCTGGATACGGTATGCCACGAGAACTGCGGGATCGGCGGTGAGGAGTTGAGGCAGAGGATCGATAGTCTGCGATGGACCGGGGTGCACGGAGAGATGCTGTACCGTGGCACAGGTGCCGACAGATGACGGATTGGTTTGGCGGCAGACCTCGGCGGTTAGATTGCCGACGATGTCCAGGCGGTCGGTGGTGCGTGAGGGCGTCGTCCAATGGAGTTGGACTTGGTTGCCGATGCGTTGAGCGGTAAGATCGGTCACTATCTGGGGGAGGTTCAGGGTAGGTGGACGAGGATTGCCTGGGCTGGCACAACCGATTGCCAATGGAATCAGTAGCGCTAGAGTGCCTGCGCGGAGACCTATCATCGAATGCGGGTGTCGTGGTTTGCCCGGAAACTTCATTGGTCTCAGCCTAGCATTTCGTATGCATGGGACAGCGGCGGATATATGTGGTGCCCGGCCTCGGAAAGGGCTGCCGGGAGAAGGAGAAGTTTGAAACGGACGCAGTAGAGTGAGTGGATGCCTCTCTTCATTCGAGCCGCTAGCTCTGAGGATGTTCCCGCGATTGCGGCGATCTATGCGACTTTTGTCTTGAGCAGCACGGCTACGCTGGAGCTGGAGGCGCCCGATGTGGCGGAGATGGAGCGGAGACTGCGTTCTGTGCAGGAAGGGGGACTGCCCTATCTTGTGGCAGAGGTGGATGGGGTAGTCGTAGGGTATGCATATGCTGCGCCATTTCGTCCTAGACCGGGGTACCGGTTTACAGTGGAGGACTCTGTTTACCTGCGAGCCGACCATGCTAAGCGGGGTGTTGGGCGCCAGCTGCTGCATGCGCTGATGGAGCGATGCCGCGCGGCTGGTTGCCGGCAGATGGTCGCCGTGATCGGGGGAGACAATCCAGCATCCGCAGCGATGCATGCGGCGCAAGGGTTTGTGCCTGTAGGTGTGCTCCACGAGGTGGGATTCAGGTTTGGGGAGTGGTGGGATGTGACGCTGATGCAGCGGAAGCTATAGCGGTAGTGAAAAAGTCTGACAGGGAAACATTCCCCTAAAATCCCGCGGCTTCAAAACAATTATTTGACGGAACGGAGCCTGTTGCAGTAACCAGTGCGGCGGTTTCCAAGCTGCTAGTAACGGCTTGGACGCCGTGTCGGTTGCTTCGATGATGCGTTCGCCTTAGTATCGCCTTGAGTGGACTCTCTTACGAACAAAGCGAAGGCGGGACTGGCAGCCAAGTCGGCTGAGGCGGAGCGGCTGGTTTCGGCTGGGCGGGTGGATGATGACGCCGTGTTTGAGCTGAAGCTGCGGCCTACCCGGCTGGCGGAGTTTATCGGACAGGAGAAGGCCAAGGAGCAGCTGGCGATTGCGCTGGAAGCGGCGAAGTCGCGGGGTGAGGCTCTGGATCATGTGCTACTCTTCGGGCCGCCGGGACTGGGCAAGACGACGCTGGCGACGATCATCGCGAATGAGCTGGAAGTGGGATATCAGCAGACGAGCGGTCCGGCGCTGCAGATTCAGGGCGACTTGACAGCGATCCTGACGAACCTGCGAGAGAAGCAGGTTCTGTTTTTAGATGAGATCCATCGACTACAGCCGGTGCTTGAAGAGAAGCTGTATACGGCCCTGGAGGATTACAAGCTCGACATCATCATCGGGCAGGGTCCAGCTGCGCGGACGCATGTGATGGAGATTCGTCCATTCACATTCGTCGCGGCTACAACAAGACCCGGGCTGCTTTCATCACCGTTGCGGTCGCGGTTCGGAATCCTGCTGAGGCTGGAGTTCTATACCGATGATGAGCTGCGGTTTGTCGTGGAGCGGTCGGCTGAGGTGATCGGGGTTCCGATCGACCGGGACGGAGCGGCGGAGATTGCGATGCGGTCGCGAGGGACTCCGAGGATCGCGAACCGGCTGCTGCGCCGGGTGCGGGACTATGCCCAGGTACGCGCGCAGGGAATAATCGACCGTCCAACGGCGATGGCTGCGCTGGCACTGCTGGAGGTGGATGCGCATGGGTTCGACGAGTTGGACCGGCGGCTGCTGCGAACGATCATCGAGAAGTACGACGGCGGGCCAGTAGGGCTGAACACTCTGGCCGCTGCTCTGGCAGAGGAGCAGGATGCGCTGGAGGAGGTCTATGAGCCCTTCCTGATTCAGATTGGTTTTCTCGACCGGACGCCTCGGGGACGCGTGGCGACACGGCTGGCTTATGAGCATCTGGGGATTGAGATGCCGCGGAAGTTGAGCCTGTTTTAGAAGTTGGCTATAGCACGTTTGGGGTAGGATCGCTGTGGGGCGTTGTAATTGCGGTTATCGTTGTGCGTATGACTTACTGATAGGTTCGACGACTTTGCTTGCTGGTTCGACTGGTTATCATCATGGATTACCGTACCCTCTACCTCTTCGATGGAGTGTCTCTCGCCATCTACGCAGTGGCGATGAGCCTGCTCGCGATCAAAAACAAAAATTTAAGAGGGATGAGGTGGTTTGCGGGCGCAGTGATAATCGATGTGGGGAAGACAGTCTTGCAGGGGCTCCGGGACCAGGTGCCAGCACACGTTTCGGGGATGCTCGCCAATGAGCTGAATATACTTTCCTTCCTGGCGATGTATCTTGGGTTTCACTGGTTTGTGGTGCGGACGCCGCTGCGCAGCAGAATAGCCGGTTATCTGCTGGCAGGGACGATGGCGCTGTATGCTGCGCTGTTCCTGGCTCATGCACCGTATACGTTTGCCTTGGCAGTAGCGCCGGTGCTGGTGTTGTGTGGGCTTTCGGCGTGGAAGCTGCTGAAGCAGGTCGACAAGAGCTTCAAGACGGTCTCGCAGGTGGCGGCTGCGGTGTTGTGCGCCCACATCGCGGTGGTTGTGTACCGTGTCGTGCTGGTGCTTGCGAACTATGGCACGCCAGCGACCAGCGTCCTGGGCACGAATGATCCGCGGCTGCTGTATTCGATGCTGGCGATCATGCTGCTGAACGGTTGCCTGGTAATGACCTACGTATGGTTTTGCGTGACGACGATACAGGGCAGGCTCGCCAGGTTTGCCCAGACGGATGCGCTGACCGGGGCGCTGAACCGGCGCGCGCTGGAGATAGTGGCGGACCGCGAGATGGCCCGGTGCGAGCAGGGGGAAGGGTCGGTCGTGCTGTTCGCGATCGATCTCGATCACTTCAAGATGGTGAACGATACGTTCGGCCATCGCGGCGGAGACCTGGCGCTGCGGGAGCTGGTGCATATGATGAAGCGGGAGCTGCGGCTGATGGACTTGGTTGCCAGGGCTGGAGGCGACGAGTTTGTCGTCCTGCTGCCGGATATCAGCATGGAGGCGGCCCTGAAGATCGGGGAGCGGCTACGGTCTGCGGTGGCACAGAGCCGCACGCCATTTCAGGGTGGAACGATCGAGATGACGATCAGCATTGGCGTTACGCAATTTACGCCGACGGATGGGACCTGGCATACTGCACTGGATCGCGCAGACAGGGCTCTTTACAGATGCAAGGAGGCCGGCAGGAATGGGGTAGTACTGGATTGCGAGCCGACCGAGCTATTTCCGGTGAGCCTGGATAAGCTGCGGCTCAATCCCTAATCCTCATCTTTAATGCGGCGGCTGTCGAAGAGATGGTGGAAGCAGAGTAGAGCTGAGGGTGCTGGTGGTTTCGGTCAAGTAATAGGTGGGAATCCTGGGGAACTGCTCTTCGACCAGCTGGAGGGTGCGGAAGTCGAAGCTCTGGACTTCGGCGCGAGACTCCATGTGATTGCGCTGGATGGCTCCGCAGAGGACGGTAACGAAGGTCTGCGGGTCGACGGTGTGGTTGGTGGTGGGCTCACCATGAGGCAATGGCAGAGCTGCTACAGATCTGCCCGGAGGATCGTTGGGCAAGGGCAGGATCTTGGTTTCGATATTGAAGCGAACCTTGGCTGCGTTTGCAGCGCGGGCGGCCGCGTCAGGGTGGGCCTTGCCGGGTCCGATACGGTAGTAATCGGCGTAAAAGGCAGTAAAGCGGAAGACCTGTTCGACATAGGTCGGGACGTAGGGGTTGATGATGTGCTCCTGACGAGCGAAGGCCACGGCTACCGGGGAGAGGCTGAGGTCGTTCTTCTGATCGGGGAACTGGGCAGTGTGGAGCTTGTCGCAGATGAAGGTCCGCTGGGCCTCAGCGCTTGAGATATCGCGGGTGTAAGCGCGGTTGGCGAGGGTATAGGGAGAGCCATCGGCATGACGACAGGACTCGGGACTGAGGAACTGATCGTGCCAGATCAGAGAGACGTGGTCGGTGGTGACGCCGGTGTCGGTCTCGATGGTGGTGATGAGATGGTCGAGACCAGCCTCGAAGGCGGGGAGGGTGTTCTCGGGACGAAGACCGCGGGCTCCGCGATGGCCGGAGACATCAAAGCTGGAGAAGTAGGCTCTATTCTCCGGCGTTTCGGGAGAAGCGCGGCGCTCTTCAGCAACGACGGCCTGGAGGACGTCAGGACGGTCCGAGATGATACCGTCGACGCGGCGGCGGATGAGGGTACGGATGGTCTCGGAATCGTTGGGGTTCCACGGAACGACGCGGAAGCCGGCACGGTGGAGCGCGGCGACGTCAATCTCGGGGTGATCGCCGAGGAATACCTTGTCCTCAGGTGAGAGAACGGGAGCAACGGTAACACCATGGGCGAAGGCGTGGGTACGAGCCGCCGTCATAAGGGCGATGTAGGGATGAGTGGTCATGGTAGGGACCTGTTGAGCAGCGGCGATGCCAGTGGTGAGGAGGAGGGTTGCGAGGCGGAGAGTCAGGGCATTGAATACCTCGCCATACACTCTTGTCATATATCTCCTGTGAAGATCGCGAGTGCATCCAGACTATGAAGAACGCGCTTTCCGCCCCCTGCACATGCAGAAATAGGCCGCTGCGACATGACAACCAAGATACAGGCAGCGGCAGTGACGGAGAAAATCACCTATTTGGGCTGCCGGGATGGTTTGCGGACGCTACGTTAAGGGAAGAGAACCTTTGCGTGAACTCGCTAACGGCGGGCGCGCTCCCATATAATCGAGACTCCCCCTACAAGGAATCGGCGGGGTGCGATTTTTAGAGCAGTGAGGGTGTGCGTATCTTTACCGTGAATCGAGAGAGCGGAAGCTCCCTGAAGAGTAAGACCAAGCCTGTGTGCACGTGCTCCAGCCGCTCCCGCATCGCTAACGCCGTGTCGATCTTCGCCCTTGCTGTTGGGGCGGCTCCCTCGCTGTATGCTCAGGCACCGGCGGCTCCTACCGCTGCCCAGGCGGAGCAGGGTGTACAGACGCTGTGCCAGCCGCAGGTGATTGGAAACCGTCGAATTCCCAAAGAATCGGTTCTGGCCCGGCTGTTCTCGCACCAGGGCGACCTTTACGACCCGCTCGTGGTGGAGCGGGACTTCAATTCGCTATGGAACACCGGGTACTTCGATGACGTCCGAATCGAACGGGCGGATACGGCGAAGTGCGTTCAGTTGGTGATCTATGTTCGCGAGAAGCCGACCATCCGCGAGATCAACTACAAGGGCGTGAACGCAGTCTCCCAGTCTGACATTCTGGAGCGGTTAAAGAAGGCAAAGGTTGGGCTCTCCGTCGAGAGCCAGTATGACCCGACCAAGATCAAGCGGGCTGAGGTGGTGTTGAGGGAGTTGCTCTCCGAGCATGGACACCAGTTCGCCACGATTAAGACAGAGATCAAGACGATCCCACCCGCGGCCGTAGCGCTGACCTTCATCGTGAAGGAAGGGCCGACGGTGAAGGTGGGCAAGATCGCGTTCGACGGCAACAACACCGTCAACGACCGGACGCTCCGCGCGGCGATGCGGAACCTGAGGCCGATCGGAATACCCCACTCGATCATCCTGGAGAACCTGTTCGCGCGCACCTTTGACGCGAGCAAGCTGGATGAGGACACGGAACGAGTGCGCCAGGCGTATCGCGATCGCGGATACTTCAAGGCTTTGACGAGCGAGCCGACGACGCACGTTCGCGATGCGGGAGGTATTAACCCATTCACACTGCGCCCCTCAAAGGGCAAGCGGATCGACATCCTGATGCCGGTCGAAGAGGGTGAGCGATACAAGCTGGGTGGGATCACATTTACCGGCAACAAGGCCTACTCGAATCCGAAGGCGCTTCGGGCGCAGTTCGCCCAGAAGGATGGCGAGTACTTCAATGCGACCTTGTTCGGCAAGGGCCTGGAGCAGTTACGCAAGGCATACGGTGAGGGCGGCTACATCAACTTCGTGGGAACGCCGGTGCCACGGGTGGACGATGCGAAGAAGCTGATCTACCTTGACATCGAAATCGACGAGGGCAAGCCGTTCTATGTCTCCCGGATCGAGTTCACAGGCAACTCGATTACGCGTGACAAGGTGATCCGGCGCGAGCTTCTGCTGGAAGAGGGACAGGTCTACAACAGCCGCCTATGGGATCTTTCGATCCTGCGCCTGAATCAGCTGAACTACTTCGAGGCGCTGAAGGCGGAGCAGGACTCGGAGAGCCGGCAGAATACCGATGACGGAACGGTCGATCTCCTTCTGAAGTTGAAGGAGAAGGGCAAGAACTCGATTGGGTTGAACGGCGGTCTCAGCGGGTTGTCGGGAACATTCATCGGGTTGAACTACGAGACGAACAACTTCCTGGGACTTGGCGAGACGCTATCGGTGCAGGCAAATATCGGCGATCGTTCGCGTAACCTGAGCTTTGGATTTACGCAACCCTACTTCCGCAACAAGCCCGTCTCCCTGGGCATCCAGGTGTTTACCAGCAAGTATGACTACAACCCGGCGAAGAGCTACTCGATCGCGAACAATCAGAGCCAGAATCTAACGTCTGCACAGCAGTCGCTGTTGACGAACTATAACCAGGCAACGACGGGGTTCACGATCTCGACGAGTTCGCCTCTGCGGCATCTGTTCGCTCGCACAGGCGTAACGCGTGTCGGTGTCTCCTACCAGCTGTCGCGGGCCTCGGTGACGACGTTCAACGACAATACGCGTAACGTCTTCCAGTCGCTGGCATTCCGGTCGGGAGTCGCGGGCCAGAATCAGCTCGACGGCATCATTACGTCGGTAATAACGCCGAGCTTCACGTTCTCTAGTCTTGACCGTGCCGTTGGTCCTCGCTCAGGCAAGGACTTCAACGTGGCGGTGCAGATCGCTGGCGCGGGCGGCAACGTGAAGTACTACCAGCCAGTGATGACCTACCGTCAGTTCTTCCCTATGAAGGGGCTCCGGGTCAACCGTGAAGGCCACAATGTGCTGGGTTACCGCGTGCAGTTCTCGCATATCTCGGGCTTCGGCGGTAATGTGGCTCCGCCTACCAACCGTATCTATAACGGTGGCGAGTCGGACATCCGCGGATTCGATGTCCGGTCGGCTTCGCCGTATACGTTCATTCCCAACAAGGTGATGTTCAACCTGACGAATCCCGATGGAACGACCGTTCCGCGTGACCCCACGAATCCTAATCTGGGGAACGTGCAGATTCCGCTGCCGCTGTACCGCTTAGTGTCAATCGGCGGAGACACGAGCTTCACGGCGAACCTCGAATATCGAATTCCGATTGTCAATCAGGTGACCTTCGCCTTCTTTACGGACTTCGGCATGACGTTCGACGCGCAGCCCGGCCAGTTGCGCCAGAGCGTGGCGGGACAGTCGACGATCACCAGCCCGTTATATGGATGCCCGACCTTCGTCAACGGAGCCTGCTTTGGCGGCAAGCAGGTCAACTTCCCGTTCCTGTTGCAGACGGTGCCGGGTACGAACTTTGTACCGCGCATGTCGAATGGTGCCGAGCTGCAGGTCATCCTGCCGATTGTGAATGCGCCGTTCCGCATCTACTACGCGTACAACTCGCTGCGGCTTTTCAAGGAGCTGCCGCAGGAGCTGGCAACGGACAACGCGACGTTCAAGAGCTTCTTCCCGAACTCGGGCGCTGGGCAGTTTAGCTACCTGCAGGCGTTACAGTTCTATGGTGCGAACTATCTACTGCGCGAGCCGCGTAAGACGTTGCGGTTGACAGTGAGCACGACCTTCTAGGCCTTTGAGCTCGCGAAAGGACCCGCTTCGGCGGGTCCCTTTTTTTTGTAACAAGATCGCGCGAAACGACGACGCAACATGGTCTTTCTTAAATCTCGTCTCTCTTACGAGCACGGCCTATCCAGCTACGTCCTCCCCCCTTGCAAGCAACGACCGCACTTCTCCATCACCCACGAAAGCCGGCGCTACTTAGCAAAAGGAAGCAAAAGCTGGCTGGAGAAATTTTGCCGCCCCTCCTGGGCGCGATGAAGACGCGCCGGAAAGGAAGTACCCAGACTGTGGCAGGGTCGAGCTAGTAGCTGCGCTGGTACATGCGGGAGATGCGGTCGTGCCAACCCAGGCCATCGTCGTCGAGGAAGGCCCAGAGGAAGCCAATGCCCAACGGGCAGATCGAGAGGAAGGCGGCGAAGATGCGCCGGCGCATAGCAGCCCGGGTGGGGTTGTCGTCGGAGAAGGTGCAGAGGCCGATGCGGGCATAGCGCATTCCCGGCGTGGCCTCGGAGAAGGTGAAGAAGAGCACCTGGTAGAGCAGGGTCAAGAAGGCAAGGATGCCGGCAGAAGCTATGCCGGCGGTCTGGGGGCTCATAGGCGCGTCTGCGGGAGCTCCAGGCAGCTTGCCGATCGTGACGGCAAAGACTGCGGTGAAGGTAAGAAAGGTGGCCAGAACAATGCAGCCGTCGACGATGGCGGCCATCAGACGCAGATTGAGTGGTGCGGTCTGGGGGGCTGGGCTTGGTACGAACTGGGCTTCGGGAACTTCGGCGACCGGCGCGGGGGCGGGTTGGGCTCCAAGCAGGATGGAAGACCACTCGGGCGCCACCGATTCGACGGCAGGGGCGCTGGAGATCTGTGTCGCCTCGACCTCGAAGATGCGAAGCTGCGCGGACTGTTGGTCCAGGTCGGCGTCTTCGCGGAGCGGGCCTTCGGCCAGACGGGGACGGGCCTTGCGGGCAGCGACGAGCTGGCGCGGAAACTCGATGAGGTTGGCAGGGATCTCGACCGAGGCGCCGGCGAACTCGTCGAAGACAGGAGACTGGCGGAAGGCGATCTCGTCGTCGAGGGCGAGCCCCTCTGCTTCGTCGAACGGCTCGTTCACCTGAAGGGGATAGGAGCTCGCGAAGGGTTGGGGAGTCTGGCGACCGACATCGTCGTAAAGCCGGACAGTAAAACCAGAACTGGGAGCTTCCGTAATGGTCAGCCCAGGGGATGCTTCGGCGCTACCGGCCTGGGGAGATGCTTGAGAAACCGGAGAAGCGCTGGATGCGAGAACAGGAGCCGGAGCAGGGACTTCTGCTGCCAGTTGGTCGAGCTCGAAGAGGAATTGGTTCTGGGCCTCGGCAACGGCTCTGGCGTTGAGCGCTGCAACCTCGGCTGCGGCCTCGGCCTGGCGGATAGCGCGCTCAGACTCTTCGGCAATGAAGGCGCGATAGCTTTGGGAGTGGGCATAGCGCTCGGCAACAGCGGCGGCGATGCGGGCGGAGCGGGTCTTGGCCGGAGCGGGCGAGGCGATGGGGGTGACAGCAGAGCTTGAGGGCCGGGTCCGGCGAGCCCGGTGGGCGGCGAGGCGCTCGGCTACCTGCTCCTTCAGGGCAAAGGGAGCGGTGGCGGCTTCCATCTCTTCAATGGGTTCGTCCAGTGGTTGTATATCAAACTGTGCGGCGCTCATTGTGCTCAAACCCAAACCCATTTCCGTGAAATCGTTTAGCCTCAAAGGGTGGTACGTCTGACAAGCTTCGAACCGGGCGAACAAGATTCGCGGGCCCATCGGCAAGGCTGGTTGTCCTTGCGCGTTCTTTCGTCCGGCGGAGACGCCTGTCTGCAAGCAGTCTCAGGGAGCCGTGAAGCAGCGGGAACGTTGAGGCACGTGCAAACTCTTCGCCGAAGCTGCGCCAGGAGCGCCCTGAAGACCATTTACCTATTGATAACTATCACGGTGTTGGCAGCAAGTCATCCACAGTTGGTGGCACAACAGGTGACGACTCAGGCACCACCCCGGGCGAGCCTTCCCGATGGGCTTCCGGACGAGCCGGGAGCCGTACTGTATCCCGACGCGAAGGTGCTTCCACAGGAGGATGGCACGACGCTGCTGGAGATTACTTCGGCGGGGCCGCAGTCCAAGATCGGCAACCGCTTCATCCTCGATGATGATGTGGTGCTGACATATGGCGATCGCACGGTACGTGCGGACCATATCGAGTACGACACGGAGACGGGCGACCTGACGGCGACCGGGCATCTCAAGGCGACCGGCGGCGCGAACAACGAGATCATCTCGGCCAGCCATGGGGAGTTGAACCTAAAGACGCAGACGGGCCGGTTCTACGATGTGGTGGGATCGGTGGGGCTGAAGACCTCGGGAAGCCGGATGGTATATGCGAGCGGCAATCCATTTCTGTTCACGGGCCGAATGGTGGTGAAGACGGGGCCGCAGGCGTACGAGGTCTACGACGGCACGGTGACATCGTGCCAGCTGGAACATCCCGACTGGAAGCTGTACGCCGGAAAGTTTACCGTGAGCAGCGAAAAAGCGACTGCACATAACAGCGTCTTCCGGCTGTTGAATGTTCCGCTGCTGTATCTGCCCTACGTGACGCATCCGGTGGGTGGCGACCGGCAGAGCGGATTACTGATCCCGGTGCTGGGACAGTCGTCGACCAGGGGCTTCATCCTTGGCGAAGAGCTCTATTGGGTGATCAATCGAAGTGCGGACGTGACGCTGGGGGCGGAGTACTTCTCTCTCCGTGGATGGGAGCAGAGTGGGACGTTCCGGTATCGCGGCCTGGGAAATGACTTTGCGCGCGCTCATTACAACGGGCTGCTCGATCGCGGGTACTACAGCGGGGGGGTGTATGTGAACCAGGGCGGTGAGGACGCAACGTTCTCCGGACGCCATGACTTTTCGACCGAGACACGAGTGGCCGCCGATGTGGAGTATCTGAGCTCGTATCCGTATCGCGAGGCGTTTACAGAGAACTTCAACCAGGCCGTTTCGAGCGATATCCTCTCTTACGCGTATGCGATCCATGAGGCAGCCGGCTATGCTGCGTCGCTGCGGTTTGACCGGTATCAGGGACTGAAAATGGCCGCTACAACCACGGAGCCCGAGCAGCAAATTCGCATCTTTCGTTCCCCCTCGATCGAGCTGGCGTCAACGGAGCATGGGCTGGGAAGAACCGGCCTGCTATGGAGCCTGGAAACCACCGCTGCGGGATTGAAGCGGGTGCAGCCGGGCTTTGCCACCGCGGGGTTGACGCAGCGCTTCGATCTCCATCCGCAGATCGCCCTTCCGCTAAGCGCGGATGGGTGGCACTTCCGTCCGTCGGTCGGCGTTCGCGAGACGATCTACAGCCGCAGCCGGGAGACACCGTATCTTCCGGGGCCGCCGGTGCAGAGTGGCAGCGCCGTAAACCGTGCGGACTTTGAGGCTGAGCTCGACGTGCGGACTCCCGTGGTGGAGCGCACATTCAGCTCGAAGACCTTGGACAAGCTCTTCGGCGGCGACGTGAAGCATACGATCGAGCCGGAGTTTACCTATCGGTATGTGACCGGCGTTCACAACTTCCTGAACGTCTTGCGCTTCGATGATGTCGACGTGGTGAGCAATACGAATGAGCTGCAGTACGGTGTGACGCAGCGGCTGTTCGTGCGTCCATTGAAGAACAAGCCCTGTACGACGACGGAGACAGATACGAGCAACCCCTTGGACCAGGACGTGGACCGCGACCCCGGCCCCCTCCGTGACGCCGGTCATGAAGCAAGTCAACCCAGTTGCGGCAGGCGTGAGTGGATGAGCTGGCGGCTGGCGCAGAAGTACTTCTTCGACTCCAGTTTTGGCGGGGCCGTGGTCTCGGGGCGCCGCAATATCTTCGATTCGACGCTGAGCTTCTCGGGGATTGCGTTTCTTACCGAACCGCGCGACATCTCGCCTCTGATCTCGCGCCTGCGGCTGCATCCCTCGGGCAAGGTGGATGTGGAGTGGGACTTCGATCTGGATACCGGCGCGAAAAAATTTACGTCGAACAACGTTCTCGTGGACGTGCGCGAGGGAAACACGTTCGCGGGCCTGAGCTACGCGCGGCTGAACGCTCCGGGGCGCTTCTACACGCAGGGAATCAGCTCCTCTGTGTCGGACTTCAGCCAGCTACGGTTTTTGCTGGGTTATGGCGGGCCTACAAAGAGAGGTCTGGGAGTTGCAGCAAATTTGGGTCTCGATTTAAAACTCATCTCCGTCCAATACGCCGCTGTGCAAACCTCATATAACTGGAACTGCTGCGGTTTCAGCGTGGAGTATCGAAAGTACGAGCTGGGCTCGGTGCGAAATGAGAACGCCTACCGGTTCAACTTCACCTTGGCGAATATTGGCACGGCGGGCAACCTGAGACGGGCGGAACGCCTGTTCTAACCCGCGTCCGAGCTGTATTGAAGCGGGTCGCACGGGCGGGAAGAGGTCCTCTGCGTGAGATAATCGAGGTACTGTGATGACTGTTGTCAAGCCCTTTCGTTCCCTTCTTTTTACCGTTATGCTGGCCGTTGTCGGTTGCCACGCACAGACTCCCGACCAGGGTACCGGGAAGCTCTCCCCTGAACTCGCGCGCCGTGTCGAGGTCTTGCTCCGGTCGAAGACGAAGGTGCCGCCGAACTACGATATCCACATCGGTCCGCGCACGAAGAGCGAGGTAGCAGGCTACGACGAGATCGTCGTCACCTTTACCGCGGAGGGACAAGCCAGCAAGCCGCTCACATTTCTGCTGTCATCCGACGGCAAGACCCTGGCGCAGTTCAGCAAGTTTGATCTCAGCAAAGATCCCAAGGAGCTGGTGAGCGCCGGCAACCGCCCTGCACGCGGGGGCCCGGCCAATGCACCGGTAGTCATCGTCGGCTTCGATGATCTGGAGTGCCCCTATTGCGCGAAGATGCATGCGCAGCTCTTTCCCGCGTTGATAGAGCGCTACAAGAATCAGGTCCGCATCGTCTATCGCGACTTTCCGCTCGATCAGCATCCGTGGGCGATGCGCGCGGCAATCGATGCCAACTGCCTGGCCGCGCAAAGCCATACGGGCTACTGGAATATGGTGGACTACATCCATAGCCATGCAGCCGACCTGGGCGGCGACGCCAAGAGTCTAGCCAAGGCGAACGAAGCTCTGGATACTCTGGCACGCGAGGAGGGCACGCGGCAGAAGGTCGATGCCACCGCCCTGAATGCGTGCATCGCCAAGCAGGATGACACAGCGGTCAAAGCCTCCATCAAGGACGCCGAGGCCCTGGGAGTGGAAGCGACGCCCGCTCTGTTTATTAATGGTGAAAAACTTGAAGGTGCGCTTCCGCTTGAGCATGTCTACCGTATGATCGACAATGCTCTAATCGCCTCTGGCCAGACACCGCCACCGCAACCACCGCCGGCAGTCAAGCCTGGCAGCTAGCAGCCGAATGCAGGAGAATGCAGAAGTGACGAGATTGTCGACCGATACTAAGTTTCTTATTCCTGCGCGTTCCTTTCGGCAGGCTTCCCTGCCCGTTGGGCTGATTCTCTTTGCGGGTCTGCTTCCCGTTGCCGGTTGCAACCGCAGCCATAACGCAGATGTTGTCGCCACGGTGAATGGCAAGGCCATCATGCGCGCGGAGATGGACAAAGCCTACACGGCGCAGCTTGGGGATGCGCAGCAGCAGCAACAGCAGCAGCCGTCATCGCAGGAACAGGCGGATTCGCTGCGCCTGAGTGTGTTGCGCGGGCTGATCGACGAAGAGATCGTGGAGCAGCGCGCCGCCAAGATGAACCTGACGGCGACCAACGAAGAGGTGGATGCGAAGCTCGCCGAGATGAAGGCTCCCTACACCCAGGAGCAGTTCGATGAGAAGCTGAAGGCCGGCAATCACACCCTCGATGATGTGAAACACGAGCTCCGCAGGGCCTTGACGATCGAGAAGCTGCTGAACAAAGAGATCAACTCGAAGATCACCGTGACCGACGCGGACATTACCAACTACTACAACCAGCACAAGACGGAGTTCAACCTGATCGAGACTCAGTACCATCTGGCTCAGATCCAGGTGACGGGTGTGCCCGCGGCGCAACCAGGCAACCTGCAGAACAGCAAGGCGACCAATGACGTTGAGGCCAAGAAGAAGATTCAAGCGCTAAAAAACAGATTGGACAGTGGAGAGGACTTCGGCTCTCTGGCGATGAACTTCTCTGAGCGACCCGAGACCGCGTCGAGCGGCGGCGATATCGGATTCGTATCTGAGACCCAGATGCACAGCGATCCAGCAGTCTATGCGGCAATTACAAAGCTGAAGGCCGGGGGGGTGACGGAGATACTACCCGTGCTGGATCCTCAGAGCCATAAGGTGGCGGCTTACTCGATCTATAAGTTGATCTCGCGCGAGCCTGCGGGACAGCGGAATTTGAATGATCCCAGGGTACAGCAGGCGATTCGACAGCAGCTACATGAGGGGCGATCGCAGTTGCTGAAGAATGCTTACCTCGAGATATTGCACGATCAGGCTAAGGTTGAGAACTTCTTCGCGGAGCAGATCTTCAAGAACGACGCACACTAAAACTCAATTGCCTTGGAGAGTTGACATGGCCCAATCCCCCCTCCGATTTGCGATTCTCGGCTTCGGTCGCCATGCAGTGCGTCGCCTTATCCCTGCGTTTGCAAAGTGCGATCGTGCGGTACTGAACGGCATGTGGAGGCGCGATCAGGCAGCAGCCGCCAGGGACTGCGCGGAGCATCAGATCCCCCACTGCTTCTCTACCCGGGAGCAGTTGTGCGCCTCCCCGGATATCGATGTAGTCCTCATCACCTCACCGGATGCGATGCACAAGGACGACGTGCTGCTGGCGCTCGCGCACGGGAAAGCCGTGCTGTGCGAGAAGCCCCTGTCGATGAACTCCGCTGAGGCTCAGGAGATGGCTGCAGCCGCCAGTGCCGCGGGCCTGCTCTTCGGCGTGGCGCAGAACTTCCGCTACAACCACACGCTGGATTGGATGAAGGAACAGATCGCCGCAGGGCGTATTGGCCAGCCACAGCTCGCGCACGCGCAATACTCTTACCCTGCGACAAAAG
>Ga0193743_1000651_pt1 | contig 27270 bp, 24 predicted proteins | sample L2c2metaG_FD_143038 | JGI IMG/M metagenome (GOLD analysis project Ga0193743, IMG submission 143038) | Soil microbial communities from a riparian zone of the East river system, Colorado, United States - L2c2 | ecosystem: Environmental > Terrestrial > Soil > Riparian zone | place: USA: East River...
TGCCCTGTCGATGATCAAGCTGCGCGGCTTCGGCGGCAAGAGCGAGTTCTGGGACCACAATCTCGAATCTTTCACCCTGATGGCAGGATTGGCCGCGGTCACCGAGCGCATCCAGCTCTATGCCTCGGTGGCGGTGCTGACCCTGCCGCCGCCGATCGTGGCGCGCATGGCCTCGACCATCGATTCGATCTCGGGCGGCCGGTTCGGCATCAACATCGTCTCGGGCTGGGCCAAGATGGAGTACGAGCAGATGGGCCTGTGGCCCGGAGAGGCGCACTTCGCCAAGCGCTACGACTACAGCACCGAGTACGTCACGATCCTGCGCGAACTCTGGGAGAAGGGCTCGTCCGACTTCAAGGGCGAGTATTTCCAGATGTCGGACTGCAAGCTGAGCCCGCGCCCGCAGGCCGACATGAAAATCGTCTGCGCCGGCCAGAGCCCTCGCGGCATGGAATTCGGCGCGACCTACGGCAACTACAACTTCACCCTGGGCAAGGGCGTCAACACGCCGACGGCGCACTCAGCCACCAACGAAGCGATGGCCAAGGCCGCCGCCAAGACCGGCCGCGACGTTGGCAACTATGTGCTGATGATGGTGATCGCCGACGAGACCGACGAGGCCGCCATGGCCAAGTGGAAGCACTACAACGAAGGCGCTGACATGGGCGCGCTGGCCTGGATGGCGGGCGAAGCCAACGCCGACCCCAACGCCGCCGACGACGGCACCGCCAAGCGGATCTCCGCCCCCGAAGGCGCCATCAACTTCAACATGGGCACCTTGGTCGGCTCCTACGCCACGGTGGCCCGCCTGCTCGACGAATGCGCCACCGTGCCCGCCACCAAGGGCATCATGCTCACCTTCGATGACTTCCTGATCGGCATGGAGCAGTTCGGCCAGCGCATCCAGCCGCTGATGAAGTGCCGGGCGGCGAAGCTCAAGCAGGTGGCGTAGGCGGCCGATGGATATCGGCGTTTTCATCCCGATCGGCAACAATGGCTGGCTGATCTCGACCAGCTCGCCGCAATACAGGCCGACCTTCGAGCTCAACAAGCAGGTGGTGCAGAAGGCTGAGCACTACGGTTTGGATTTCGCTCTTTCCATGATCAAGCTGCGCGGCTTCGGCGGAAAGAGCGAGTTCTGGGACCACAATCTCGAATCCTTCACCCTGATGGCGGGTCTGGCGGCCGTTACTGAGCGCATCCAGCTCTATGCCTCCGTCGCCGTCCTCACCATCCCGCCGGCCATCGTGGCCCGCATGACGTCCACCATCGATTCGATCTCGGGCGGCCGCTTCGGCATCAATATCGTCTCCGGCTGGGCCAAGGCGGAGTACGAACAGATGGGTCTGTGGCCGGGCGAGGAGCACTTCGTCAAGCGCTACGACTACAGCACCGAGTACGTCACGATCCTGCGCGAACTGTGGGAGACGGGGACGTCGAACTTCAAGGGCCAGTACTTCCAGATGGAGGATTGCAAGCTCTCTCCCCGGCCGCAGGCCTACGTGAAGGTCGTCTGCGCCGGCCAGAGCCCGCGCGGAATCGAGTTCGGCGCCGCCCATGGCGACTACAATTTCGTGGCGGCCAAGGGCGTCAACACGCCGACCGCGCATGCGGAGACCAACGCGGCGATGGCCGAGGCCGCCGCCAAGACCGGTCGCGATGTCGGCAACTACGTGCTGCTGATGGTGATCGCCGACGAGACCGACGAAGCCGCGATAGCCAAATGGAAGCACTACAACGAAGGCGCCGACCTCGATGCGATGACCTGGCTGGCTGACCAGGCGAACGCCGATGCGAGTGCAGCGGCGACCAGCACGGCGCGGCAAATGGCGGCGCCGACGGGTGCGGTCAATTTCAACATGGGCACGCTGGTCGGCTCCTACGCCAACGTCGCACGCATGCTCGACGAATTCGCCACGGTGCCCGCCACCAAAGGCCTCATGCTGACCTTCGACGACTTCCTGACCGGCATGGAGCAGTTCGGCCAGCGCATCCAGCCGCTGATGCAGAGCCGCCGCGCCAGGCTGGCGGCGGTGGCGTGACCGCTACTCCAGCACGATCCGCGGAAAGTAGAACGACACCACCCAGTTGGGTACGTCGACAATCGAGCTGATGCGGAGGTCGGCGCAGACGCTGCAGAGCATGTAGGCGTCGATCGGTGAATAGCCGAAGCGCTTGCTCAAAAGATCGATCATTTCCATGACGGCAGTGCGGGCGCCGGTCATCAGGTCGGGGCCGATGCCGGTCGTGACCTCGTAGCCCTTCTTGTCGAAATGGTCGCTCACCGGCCCGGGCGTGACGTAGCGCGGCATCTTCAGATTGGCGCCCTTTATCAGGTCGAATTTCAGTGCCACGTCGATCGGGCTCTCGATCGCCGTGCCGCAGACCTCGCCGTCGCCTTGGGCGGCGTGAGTGTCGCCGACCGAGAAGATCGCGCCATCGACTTCGATGGGCAGATAGAGCTCGACGCCGGCGGTGATGTCGCGGACATCCATGTTGCCGCCGACATTGCGCGGCGGGACGATGCTGTGCAGGCCGGGCGCCGCCGGCGCCACGCCGATCGTGCCTGGAAAGGGCCTGAGCGGCACCTTGCCGCCCGGTCCGTACATCGCGGGTTTTAGGCCGGGATCGTAGTTCCAATGATGCAGGTGCGCGTCGGGGAACTGGTCGGTGAGCAGACCGAAGCCCGGAATGTTGCCCGTCCAGCCCCAGCCCGACGGCTGCAGCGACAGGACCGTGACCTTGAGCGCATCGCCGGGCCTGGCGCCGTCGATGAAGACGGGCCCGGTCACCGGGTTGACGAAGGCGAGATCGAGCTTTTTCAGGGCCTCCGCCGTCGAGGTCTTCGAGAGCTGCCCGGAAGAAGCGTCCCTGGTCTCGAACTGCACGGTCTCGCCGGGCGCGATCGTGAGCCGCGGTGGGAACTGGTTGTTCCAGCCGTGATGGATATGCTCCCGGTGAATCGTGTGCTTGGCATGGCTGTGCATGAATGGACTCCTAGACCGCGACCGTGAGGGCGCCGTCGATCACGAGATTGGTGCCGGAGATGCGACTGGCCATCGGGCTCGCCAGGAAGACCACGCCGTTCGCCACCTCTTCGGCCGTACCGAACTTGCCCGTGGGGTTGACCTTGACCGTCGAGGCGAACAGGTCCGGCATGTTCTTCTCGATGTTCTGCCAGATGCCGCCATCGAAGTAGGTGTTGCCGGGCGACACGCAGTTGACGCGGATGCCCTTGCCGACCAGTTGCCGACTCAAGCCCTTGGCGTAGTGGATCAGCGCCGCCTTCATCGCGCCATAGGAGCCGGCGGCGAAGTCGACCTCGAAGCCCGACACGCTGGAAATGAGCGCGATCGATGGCGAGGAGGATTTCTCGAGAAACGGCACGGCGGCGCCCACGGCGTTCACCGTATGCATCATGTCGGTGCGGAAGGATTTCTCCCAGCTCTCTTCCGTATCGCCCACCGCCAGGGCGCTCACGTTGCAGACCAGCGCGTCGAGCCCGCCCAGTTCGCCGGCGCTGGCGGCAATCCATTGCTTGAGCGCCGGTCCGTCGGCGACGTCGAGCGCCTTGCCGAAGGCTTTTACGCCCTTGGCCTTCAGCGCCGCGACCGCCCCCGCCACCTCGCCTTCGTTGCGCGCGCAGATCGAGACATGCGCGCCTTCGGCGGCGAAACCGTCGGCGATTGCCCGGCCGATTCCCTTGCTGCCGCCGGTGACGGCGACCCGCTTTCCTGTCAGCCCAAGATCCATCTCAGCCTCCCGCGCTTGAACGACGTCGCGCCTATTTTGCGCCGCCGCGACCGGCCGATCCATGCAGAAGCTGCGCCAATGCTTCAGAGGTTGAGCCGGTTGAAGACGAAACGCGGCAGATGGCGCACCACGAACATGATCAGCGCCCAGTGCGCCGGCGCATACACGACAGGGCGCTTGGCGTCGATGCCGCGCACCATGGCGCGCGCCACCTCTTCGACCGAGGCAAGGCGGCGGCCACTGGCCCGGTGCGCAGCGGCCATCGGCGTGTCGGTCGGGCCGGGCTTGATTAGCACGACACTGACGCCCGTTCCGGCGAAGCGGTGCTCCAACCCCTCGGCATAGCGGGCCACCAGGCCCTTGCAGGCGCCGTAGGTGTAATTGGCCTTGCGGCCGCGATCGCCTGCGACCGAGCCGATGATGGCGATGGTGCCGCGGCCTGCCTGGGCGAAATGGCCGGCGAAGGCCTCGGCGAACAGAGCCGGCGACACGGCATTCACTTCGAGCGTATCGCGGCAGAGCAAGAGGTCGTTCTCACAGAGGCTTTGCTCGGGCAGCATGCCGTGGGCGATCAGCACGATGTCGATGGGCCGCGCCGCGGTCTCGGCGGCAAGCCGGCCGATTGCGGCGGCATCGAGGAAATCGGCCTCGACCACGGCAATGGTCGAAGCGGGGCTGCGCACCCGCAGGTCCTCGGCGACGCGGCCGGCCTTGGCGACATCACGCGCCACCAGCACAAGGTCGCAGGCCTCGCGCGCCACCCACAGCCGGCAGCAATGTTCGGCGATCGCGGAAGTGGCGCCAATGACGACGATTCTCATGCTGGGGCCCTTTTGCTAGCTTCCCATCAGGCGGCGGGACATGGCGGAGCTCATGCCCGGATCACGGTAACCTGAAAATTCGCCGAGGCGCGGATAGCCTGCTTCGAACATCGATCGCGGCATGCGCGCATCCTTCGCCGGATAGAGACGGCCGCCGGCCGCGCTCACGATGGCATCCAGTCGCTCGAACAGGGTTTCAACCCCGGCACGGTTCTGGAAGTCGAGGGCGAGCGTCACACCCGGGCGGGCGAAACTCAACAGGCCGAGCGGCCAGCGATTGCCGAAGGTTTTCAGCACCGCCAGCACCGAACCATCGCCCGATCGCGCGATCGCCCCCAGCATCTCGCGGATGGGCGCAGATCCCGCCTCGCGCGGCACGACACATTGATATTGATAAAAGCCTGCCGGACCGTAGAGCCGGTTCCAGTCGCGGATGCCGTCGAGCGGGAACAGGAACGGCTCGTAATGGGCGATGCGGCGGCCGAGATGGCGCTTGTTCATCGTCCAGTAGAGCTGGTTGAGCGGCTTCAGCGTCAGCCGGTTCACCAGCGAAACCGGCGACACCAGCGGCATGGCGAGCCGCCGCTCGCGCCAGGCGCCGTGCTCGCCGGCTGCCGGCTTGGCGCGCATGAACAGGCCGCGCACGGCGTCGCCCGAGGTGCAGTCGATCCAGGAGACGGCGTGCTCCCAGGCGGGATGCGATTCCTCGGACAGGCGGAAGAATTCGTCGAGGCCGGAATAGGCGATCGTCTCGGCGTCGAGCCACGGACCGGGCACCCGGCGGAGCTGCAGCTCGGCCTCGACGACGAGGCCGGTCAGGCCGAGGCCACCCACGGTCGCAGCGAACCAGTCGCGCCGCTCGGCAGGACCGCACACGATCTCCTGTCCGTCGGTGCGCAGCAGACGCAACGACCGCACATGATCGCCGAAGGTGCCGGTCTCGTGGTGGTTCTTGCCATGCACGTCATTGGCGATGGCGCCGCCCACGGTGACGAACTGGGTGCCCGGCAGCACCGGCAGGCCCCAGCCCCGCGGAATGGCCAGGCGCTGGATGTCGCGCAGCACGACGCCCGCCTCGCAGACCAGCCGGCCGCTCGACTCATCGAAGCGGATGAAGCGGTCGAGGCCCGCCGTTCGCCACAGCACGCCGTCGGGGTTGAGGCAGGCATCGCCGTAGCTCCGCCCCAGGCCGTAGGCGATGCCGGGCCGGCCGCGCGTCAGCTCGGCGGCGATGCGGCTGCGGTCGCCGAGCTCGATCACCTCGTGAGGAAGGGCCGAGAGCCGGCCCCACGACGACACGCGCCTCATGGCGCTGCTTGGGTGCGGAAAACGAAGCGCTTGTCGAGGTGGTATTTCGCCCAGTAGCCGAGGCCAAGACCGATCAGGGCGCCGACATAGCGCATGTTCTTGTCCTGGAAGGCGCTGTTGAAGCCGAACTCGAAGCCCCAGAACAGCAGGGTCGTGACCACCCCCATGCCGGTGTAGAGGATGAAGGTCTGCAGGTCGTGCAAGGTGCTGGCGGCGCGGAAACGGAAGATGAAGATCTTGTCGAGGACGTATTTCACAACCAGGCCGACGCCGGTGCCGATGAACACCGAGAGCTCGATCTGGAAGGCGCCGTGCCAGGCGCGGACCGCGAGCTCCTGGGCGCCGAGATTCGCCGCCGTCGCGATCAAAGCAATGATTGTATAGACGATCGCGAGCCGCATCGATTGACCTTGGCCGTCCTCCGGGTTGTCAGTATAAGCACCGCGGGTGAATGTTAGCGCCATCTAATACGATACCGGCTGTCGGGCTGCTCAAGCTCATGCGCCCGAGGCAGTGGATAAAGAACGCCTTCGTTCTGGCGCCGCTGGTGTTTGCCCGCGAGTTCACCGATCCCGGCGCAGTCGCCAACGCCCTGACCGCCTTCGCGCTGTTCTGCGTGGCCTCGTCGGCCGGCTATATCCTGAACGACATCCACGATATCGAACGCGACCGCACCCATCCGTCCAAGCGGCACTCCCGTCCGCTCGCCGCCGGCACCGTGTCGATACGGCCGGCAATCGGCCTGCTGATCGTCTGTTATTGCGTGCTGTTCATCGGCTTGTTCTGGTCGTTTCCGACGATGCTGGCGATCCTGGCCTATGTCCTGCTGAACGTGGCCTACACCTACGTACTGAAGCACCAGCCCGTGCTCGACCTCTTCTCCATCGCGGTGGGTTTCGTGCTCAGGGTCTATGCCGGCGCGCTCGCGCTCGCGGTGCCATTGTCGAGCTGGATGGCGATCACCACGCTCTGCCTGGCGCTCTATCTCGCCGCCATCAAGCGCCGCCAGGAACTCGCCAACAGCGGTGTCGAAAGCCGCGAAGTGCTGCGCATGTATTCGGTCGAGCTGATCGACCGCTACGCCGAGATGTCGGCCACCGGGGCGCTGATCTTCTACAGCCTGTTCGTGATGTCGGCCAATGCCCGGCTGGTATGGACCATCCCGTTGGTGATCTTCGGCCTCTATCGCTACTGGTACGTGGTCGAGAGCCTCGACGGCGGCGAATCGCCGACCGATGCCGTACTGACCGACCTGCCGCTTGCCATCGCCATCCTGATCTGGGTCGGCGTCTGCGTGATCGCGCTGACGCACTAGGCGAGGTTGTCGACATCGTTGCGCAGCCCGGCGCCGTTGCGAAAGCGCGCGAGATTGTCGAGGAAGATCTCGAAGATCGCCTCGTTCTGGCCGAGCGAGTGGCTCGCGGTGTGCGGCGAGACGATGACGTTGGGCATGTCCCAGAGCGGCGAGGCGGGATCGAGCGGCTCGCGCTCGAAAACATCGAGATAGGCGCCGGCCAGATGGCCGCTCTGGAGAGCTGAGATCACGTCGCGCTCGACGGCGATCTCGCCGCGCGCGACATTGATGAAATGGCTGCCCACCGGCATGGCGGCGAAGGCCGCCGCATTGCCGATGCCGCGCGTCACCGCCGAGGCCGGGCAGCACAGGATCAGCCAGTCGGCCTTGGGCAGCACATCCAGGAGCTGCCCGTAGGCGATCGTGCGATCGCAGGGCTCGACCGGCTCGGCGCTGCGCCGCGCGCCGATCACGCTCATGCCCAGCATCTTCAACAGCGCCGCGATGTTGCGGCCGATCGGACCCAGGCCCACGATCACCGCGCATTGGCCCTTGAGATCGCGCGGCGAGCGCTCGCCCAGCCGCGGCTCCCAGGCATGGCGGCGCTGTGCGTCGGCCAGCAGCGGGAAGCGGCGGTTGAGCGCGATGAGCGCCCCCAAGGTGCTGTGCGAGACAGTGATTGCCGTGGCGCCCGAGGCGGTCGTCACCTTGACGCCGCGCCCGCACAATTCGCGGTAGATCGGCCGTTCGGCCCCTGCCGGATGGATCTGCAGCCATTTGAGGCCGGGCGACTTGCGCAGCACGGCGTCGAAGCCGGCGAGCTCGGGCGTGGGATTGTCCTTGCTCGAGCGGCCGGTGACCTCGCGCGTCATGAAGGCGATGTCGGCCTCGCAGGGGCCATCGGCCGCAAGCGCCTCCTCGGCCGTGCGGAAGACAAGGCCGCCGGCGGGAACGGCAGCCTCGATACGGGAGCCCCACGTTTTGAACGCGTGGGCGGAGAGCAGCAGGGTGAGCGGGCGAGTCATGCCCGCCGAGACTAGCTCAGGCAGCCAGGAATTCGTTCCATTTCTCCGTATAGTATTCGAGATTCTTGGGTCGCGTGTTCCACACGAAGACGAGCTCGGCGCGATCGGCCAGCGAGCCGCCGTCGCGGCCCTCGCCGCCATAGACCTCCTTCACCAGCTTGGGATCGAGGTATTTCTCGTAGTTGTTGACCGTCGAGAAGTAGCCGATCTCCGACTGGCGCGCGCCGGGATAGCCTTCCATCCAGTAGTTCAGCCATTCGTAGCAGGCGTCGAGGTTCTTGGTCTCGGCGGCGATGCCGTAGCCGTTGCACCAGGCGCGATAGCCTTCCTTGGCGACCGCGTAGTGCACGGGGAGGCCCTTGCTGGCGACCTCGACGACCACCGGCCACCAGGCATCGGCGATCCAGACCTCCTCGGAGGCCATGAGGTTCACCAACTCGCCATAGGCCTTCCACATGGCACGGAAGTGGCCTTCCTTCTTCTTCTCCTTCAGGAAGGCGACCACGGTGTCGACCTCCTTCTCGCTCATGCTGCTGATGTCTTTCGGATCGAGCAGGCCCAACGCGCGCATGCCCATGGCGGCGTTCAGCATGCCCAGCCAATCGATGCCGAACATCGCCACCTTGCCGCGCCATTTGGGATTGAACAGCTCGCCCCACGACAGCGTGTTGTTCTCGGCCGGGATCTTGCCGGCGTTGTAGCCGATCGAGTCCATCTGGAAGAACATCGGCGCGAACGACACCTTGGTGCGCGCTTCGTCGAGATACATCATGCGGCCAGGGTTGGCGCCGTAGCCCAGCGGCGCCGTCGGCGTGGCACGGCCGTCCTTCAGGAGCACATTGAGCTTCGACCAGTTGGGCAGCCGCGAGATGTCGATCGGCTGCAACAGCTTCTCGCTGTTGGCGTAGGCGGCGAACGGCGCGTCGAGCAGCACGCAGTCGACGGGGGCGGTACGCAGGCGATCGACCCGCACCTGGGTCGAAGGATTGACGAAGGGCCTGGGCGTGATGCCGGTGCGCTTGCCGAACTCGCCTAAAATGGCCTCCCGCATATCGTAGCTGGCACCCGCCAGGTTGATCTGCTTGGCTTGGGCCTGGGCGGGGCGGATGAGCGCCGGTGCGGCCAAGGTCGAAGCGCCGGCAGCGGCCAGCAGGTGGCGACGTCTGATCAGCATGTCCCGTCTCCTATGCGCTTGAGGATTTCTTGAGGCTGGTCGATCGCCGCATGGCCCAGAAGGCCAGGGTGAAGAACAAGACGGCGATGAGAGAGAAGAAGGTGGTGGTGGTGCCGACGGCGTAGATCTCGGGCGTGAGCTGGCGGTCGAGCTGGGCCATGACGGCGAGCGGCAGCGTGGCGTCGGGGCCGGTCGTGAACATGCTGCGCGCGTATTCGTCGTAGGAGAGCGAAAAGCCGAACAGGCCAGCGCCGATCACGCCGGGCAGGACGAGCGGCAGGGTGATGCGGCGGAAGGCCGTCAGTCGCGAGGCGCCGAGCGTCAGCGCCGCCTCCTCGACCTTCTTGTCGAAGCGGTTGAAAACCGCGAGCATGGTCAGGAAGCCGAACGGCAGGGTCCAGGAGACCTGGACCAGGAAGGTCGTGGTGTCCCACGACAGCTCGACGCCCATCAGCCGCATCATGATGGCAAAGCCGAAGCCCACCAGGATGCCGGGCGCCATGATGCCCAGAAGCATCAGGTAGAAGAACCAGCCGTTGCCGCGGAACTGGCCGCGCATGGCCTGCGCTGCCATGACTGAGAGCACGATGGTGGTGGCCGAGCAGGCGAGCGCCAGCAGCGACGAGCGCACCAGCGGCGGCTTGAAATCATTCATGACGGTCGCGCGCCACAGCTCTTCGTACCAATGGAACGAGGTGCCGTTCATCGGAAAGGTCGTGCCGCCCGTTGGGCCGCTGAAGGACAAAAGGCCCAGGGTGAAGATCGGCAGCCACTGGTAGGCGAGGAAGACCAGGGTGATGGTGCCCAGGATCCAGCTGGTCAGGCTGAGACGGCCCTTCCATCCGATCTTTGGCCAGCCGATCATCGCTCGACGCCCAAGCGACGGATGTCGACCACGCGCAGCGCCACGACGACGCCCACCAGCATGCAGATCATCAGCAGCACCGCAACGACCGAGGCGGCGCGGATCTGCGAGCCTTCGTAGAAAAGCAGGACGAGATTGGACAGCAGCGCATGCTTGTTGCCGCCGATCGTGGCGACGGTGGCGAAGTCGGACATGACGTTGAGGAAGACCAGCACCTGGCCAATCACGACGCCCGGCAGGGTCAGCGGAAAGGTGATGCGGCGGAAGACGACCAAGGGCGTGGCCTTCAAGGTCATCGCCGCTTCTCGCAGCTGCGGCGCCACGGCATTCAGCATGTAGACCACCGGCCCGGCCGCCATCATGGTGTAAAGCGACACCTGCGCCATGGTGATGCCGGTAAGCGAATAGAGGAAAGCCTCGATGGGCGAGTTGGTGGCGCCGACGAACATCAAGGTCTGATTGATTACGCCGTTGACGCCCAGGAACGGCACCCAGGCGATGGCGCGGATCAAGGTGCTGGTCCAGAACGGAACAATGAAGGCCAGGAACAGCACCGTCCGCCAGCCCGGGCTCTTGACCTTCATCACCAGGAAGTAGGCGATGCAGTAGCCCAGCACGCCGGTGACCAACATCAAGGTCGCGGTATGGACGATCGTGCTCAGCGCCAGCTTGAGATAGGTCTGGTTGGCGAAGAACTTGGCGTAGTTGTCGAAGGTGAGCGGGCTGGCCGTCGAGAAGGCCCGGCCGCCCCAGAACGACACCCAGACCAGCAGCACGATCGGCACGACCACGACGCCCAGCATCCAGGCCGCCGCCGGAACGGCCAGCCAATAGCTGGCGGGCGAGCGGATGCGGATGGTGCTCATCCGCCGGCCCCGGCATGCAGAACCGAAGCCTCTGCCGGCCAGCCCAGCACCGTCTGTTGTCCCGGCACGATCCGCGCCGCGTGGGCACCGAACTGATCGTATTTCAGGACCTCACCGTCCGAACGCTCGAAGACGTGTCGGCGGACCGCGCCGAAATACTCCACCGCCGTGCACACAGCCGACAGGCGATTGACGTGACGCTCGAAGACCGCGTCGGTGATCAGCTCGGCACGCACCGAGAAGGACACCTCACTGCCCAGCATCGGCGGCGGGGCGGCAAGAGCCCGAGGCACGAGGAACGTGCCGGCCGGCGTTTCGATGCGGAGCATGCCGGCCAGCAACTCCTTCACGCGGCCGCGAAAGACATTGTTGCCCTGTACGAAGCCCGCGACGAAGGCGGTCGCCGGGCGCTGCAGGATCTCCTCCGGCGGGCCCTGCTGCTCGATGCGCGCATGGTTCATGACAACGACAAGGTCGCCCAGGGAGAACGCCTCGTTCTGGTCGTGCGTCACCCAGATGAAGGAGATGCCGGTACGCTGCTGCAGGAGCTTCAGCTCCAGCATCACGGTCTCGCGCAGGGAATAGTCGAGCGCGCCGATCGGCTCGTCGAGCAGCAGGATGCGGGGCTCGGTGATCATGGCGCGCGCCAGCGCCACGCGCTGGCGCTGGCCGCCCGACAGGCTGCCGGGCTTGCGGTCGGCGAGAACGTCGATCTCGAAGGATTTCAGGATGTGCTGCACGCGCTGGGCGATCTCGGCCTTGGGCTTCTTCAGCATCTCGAGGCCGAAGCCCACCTGCTTGGCCACGGTCATGTGCGGGAACAGCGCGAAGTCCTGGAACATCATGGCGATGTCGCGCTGCCAGGGCGGATCCCGGGTCGCTTCCTTGCCGCCGATCAGGATGTCGCCGTCGTCCGGCTCCTCGAGGCCTGCGATGCAGCGCAAGGTCGTGGTCTTGCCACAGCCCGACGGGCCCAGCAGGCACACGAACTGGCCCTTGCTCACTTTCAGCGAGACGCCGTCCACGGCGGTGAAGTCGCCGTAGCGCTTGCGGATGTTTATGAGCTCGAGGTCGAGCTGCGGCCTTGCCATGGCCGGCGCAGCGGCACCCTCGACGGGATCGTGCGCCAGCGCGTCCACGTCACGCCGCCGCGGCGAGATTCCGGCGGCTGCGCATCAGGGGCTGGATGCGCTGGCCGAACTGTTCGACGCCGATGACAAAATCGTCGAAGGTCAGCATGACGCCGGCAAGACCGTCGATCTCCGACATCTCGTCGAGCATGCGGGCCACCGAAGCGTAGGAGCCGATCAGCCGCGAGCCGCTGTTGGGCAAAGGCTCGCGCCGGCGGATGCGGCCGGCCGTGGAATTGTCAGCGGCGTACTTGTCGGCACCGGCCTGGGCGCGACTCCAGCTCAGCGCATCGAGATCGACGCCAGCCTTGTAGTGCTCCCACTTCGCCATCGCCGCCTCGTCGGTCTCGTCGGCGATGATCATGGTGAGCGCCAGCGCCTTGGTGTCGGTCCCGGCGGCCGTCGTGCAGGCCTTCAGCCGCGCCACCGAATCGGCGCAGTCGCGCGGATCGTTCATCTGGCCGTTGCCGCTGCAGAAGTTGTAGGCGCAATGCTTGGCGGCGAATGCCATGCCGGCGTCGCTGGTGCCGGCGCAGATCATGGGGATCGGCCGAGACGGCAGCGGTCCCAGCCGGCAGTCGTTCATGGTGTAGTACTTGCCCTTGAGGTCGGACTGGCCGCGGGTCCAGAGATCGGACATCACGGTGGCGTACTCGTCGAGCGCCCCGTAGCGGTGCTTGAAGTGCTCGTCGCCCGGCCAAATGCCCATCTGGTCGTACTCGGCCTTCTGCCAACCGGTGACCAGGTTCACGCCGAAGCGTCCGTGCGAGATCGAATCGATCGTCATCGCCATGCGCGCCGTCAGCGGCGGCGGCATGGTGAGCACGGCGACCGTGGCATAGAGCTCGATGCGGCTGGTGATCGAGGCCAGGCCCGCCATCAGGGTGAAGGACTCGAGATTGTCGTCCCAGTAACGCGACTTGCCGCCGAAGCCGCGCAGCTTGATCATCGACAAAGCGAAGTCGAAGCCGTAGCGCTCGGCCCGCAGCACGACCTCGCGGTTGAGATCGAAGCTCGGCGTGTATTGCGGCGACGTCGAGGAGATCAGCCAGCCGTTGTTCCCGATGGGAATGAAGACGCCGATTTCCATCCTGTCTCCCTGCGTGGTCTCATTCGTACTGCATTGCAGCAACTCCCATGCCACCTGCACGAAATGCATCGGTATCCATCGCGTCAGGGGGTTTCCGCCGGTTTCCGGCCAGTTTCCGCCGGGTTTCCGCCGGGCCTGTTTTCAACGAACCGGCGCAAACCCCGCCGCGTCAGGCGCTTGAAATCGTTGACGAATCCAGCGGGCGGATTCTTGGAGGGGAGGTTTCCGCCCTTCCCGCCCTTTCCGCCGGCCATTTTCGCTTCGACCAGAGATCCCATTTCCGTACCGCCCAAGTGTTGAAGGCCGATCCACGATTGTCGGAGCTATGTAGTGTCTTATTGAGTATTAGTCAACTATTGTTTAGTAATACTTATGGCCGCGGCCACCCGCAAGGCAGTGCTATCGCATTTGATTATTTATCCCGTCATCCCGGCGAAGCCGCCAACGGGCGGCGTAGCCGAGGGACCTATTTTTGTCGCCCAGGCAGCAGAAAAGGTCCCTCCACTGCGCCTCGCTGCGCTCGACTCCGGTCGGGACGACGGAGTTTTTGTCATGTGCGATAGCGCCAACTCGTACGGTCCCGAAATAAGTGCGTACCGTAGAAGGGTAAGCGACACTTCGATGTCAGGCGCGGCGTCTTGCCCGGAAAGAGGCAGTCTGCTCGACGGACGCGCGAAGGCAGGCGACCTCGTGGCCGGCTGTGATGGAGGCCAGCTGCGGAACCTCGGTAGAGCAGGCCGCTTCGGCAATGGGGCAACGATCGGCGAAGGCACAACCGGGAGCCACCGACGTCGCGCTCGGCGGATCGCCTCGGACCGCCACGTGCTCAGTCACCCGCCGGCCGCGGAGCCGCGGGGCCGCCGCCAGCAGCGTGCGCGTGTAGGGATGCGTCGGCGCGGCGAACACAGCCTTGGCCGGCCCCGTCTCGACGATGCGGCCAAGATACATGATCGCCACCCGATCCGAGAGCCGCTCGACGACGGACAGGTCGTGGGAAATGAACAGATAGGTGAGGGAAAATCGTTCCCGCAAATCGAGGAGTAAATTGAGCACCGTGGCCTGCACCGACATGTCGAGGCCGGAGGTCGGCTCGTCGAGGACGACGATGCGCGGCTGCAGCAGGAGGATGCGGGCAAGCGCCACGCGCCGGAGCTGGCCGCCGGAGAATTCGTGAGGGTAGCGGCGGCCCCAGGCCGGCTCGAGACCGACCGCCGACAGCATCGCCGCCACCCGCTCGCGCCGCTCGTCGAGATCGCCGACGCCGTGGATTTTCAGGCCTTCCTCCAGGGTGCGGCCGATGCTCCACCACGGATCGAGCGCCGCACCGGCATCCTGGTGGACGTATTGGATCACCTTGCGCGCGCGGCGCGCCGCTTCGGGCGACAGTCCGCCCACCGGACGGCCGTCGAGCAGGATCTCGCCGGCGCTCTCGCGCTGCAGGCCGAGGATGGTGCGACCCAAGGTGGTCTTGCCGCAGCCCGACTCGCCCACCAGCGACAGGATCTCGCCTTCCTGCAGTTCGAGGCTGACCTTCCTTACCGCCTGCACGGGCGGCACCGTCTTGCGCAGAAAGCCCTTGCTGCCGCCCAGCTGCACGGAGACCTCGTGCAATCTCAGGATGGCCGGCGCGTTCATGCGTATTGCACGCAGCGCACTTCGGCACCGGTGGCCGACCGGCCCTGCGGCGGCTGGCCGGCGCTGCAGACGGCACGGACGTCCGCGCAGCGCGGCGCGAAGCGGCAGCCGGGCGGCGGCTTGAGCGGCGAGGGCACCGAACCCGGAATGCCGGTGAAAGAGGTGGCGCGGTCGGGATGGCAGGCGAGCAGTGCGCGCGTGTAGGGATGCGCTGGCGCGTCGAGGATCGGCAGCACCGCGCCGGCCTCGACCGTCTGGCCGGCATAGATCACGCAGAGATCGTCGCAGAGCTCGGCGACGACACCGAAATCGTGGGTCACGAACAGGAGCGAGATGCCGAACTCGCCCACCAGCTCGCGCAGCAGAAGCAGGATCTGGTGCTGGGTCGTCACGTCGAGCGCCGTGGTCGGCTCGTCGGCGATCACCAGGCGCGGCGCGCAGGCAAGCGCCGCGGCAATCAGCAGGCGCTGGCGCTGGCCGCCCGAGAATTGATGCGGATAGCGCTCCAGCGCCGTCTCGGGATCGGGCACCTGCATGCGCCGCAGCAGCCCGACCAGGCGGCCGACATGGCGCTTCCGCCGCTCGCCGCCGCGGCTGCCGTCATCCGGCGCATGCCAGCGCATGACTTCCAGGAGCTGGCTGCCGACCTTGAACACGGGATTGAGGGCGAGCAGCGGATCCTGCGGAATGAAGCCGACGCGGCTGGAGCGCACGTCCCGATTCAGTTCGTCCTCGCTGAAGACGAGCAGGTTCTCGCCCTCGAACCAGATCTCGCCCTTCTCGACCCGCGCGCCCTTGGGCAGGATGCCCATGATGGCGCGAATGAGCGTGGACTTGCCGCAGCCCGACTCGCCCACCACGCCCAGGATGCGGCCACGCTCGAGCTCCAGCCCGACATCGTCGAGCACCTGCGCGATGCCCTCGTCGGTCCGGATCGACACTTTCAGGCCGCGCACGGAAAGCAAGGGCATCATCGCGCCCACCTCATCTGGACCGCCGGATGCGGGGATCGACGAGGTCACGCAGCCCGTCGCCCAAAAGGTTGAAGCCCATGACCGTGATCAGGATGGCGAGGCCGGGGAAGGTCGCATACCACCAGGCGCGCGGCAGGTAGGTGCGGCTTTCGGCGATGGTGAGGCCCCAGTCGGGCGCCGGCGGCGTCGCGCCCATGCCTAAAAAGCCCAGGACGGCGGCGACCAGGATGGTGAAGCCGAGCCCGATGGTGGCGCGCACGATCACCGGCGAGAGGGCGTTGGGCAGGATGTGCAGGAACACGATGCGGCCGGGACCGGCGCCGACGCCGCGCAGGGCGTCGACGAACAGCGAGGACGAGAGCCGCCGCGTCTCGGCATAGACGATGCGGGTGAAGAACGGCCAGTAGGTGAGCGACAGCGCCAGCATCGCGCTTTCGAGCGAGGGCGACATGAGCTGCGCCAAAGCGAGTGCCAGCACGAGCTGGGGGATGGCCAGCACGACGTCGGTGACCCGCATGATCGTCTCGGACAGCCAGCCGCTGCGGAAGCCGGCGATCAGGCCGAGCGGCACGCCGATCAGCATGGCGACCGAGACCACGGTGAGCGCGATGGCCAGCGCCCCACGGGCACCGAGGATGACGCGTGAAAAAATGTCCCGGCCGAGATTGTCGGTGCCGAAGAAGAAGTCCGCGCTGGGCGGCTTCAGGCGGCGGGCGAGATGCGAGGCGGCGGCGTCCCCCGGGTAGGGCGCCAGCAGCGGCCCCAGGATCGCGATCAGCAGCACGACGAGCACGATCCCAAGCCCCAGCATCGCCGGCAGGTCGCGCGTGAGCTTGCGCAGGATCGGTTTCATCCTCAGCCCGTTACATCGGAAACCCTCTCCGCCCGCGAAGGCGCCGTCAGGCGCCGAAGTGGGGGGAGAGGGAGGGGCCCGCGCGAAGCGCGGGAGGGTGAGGTGGGTCTTGCCGTCCTGACAGAGGACGTCTTTGCAGCACGCACCACCTCACCTACCCATTGCTTCGCAATGGGTCCCTTCCTCTCCCCCGCTTCGCGGCGGAGAGGACAAGAGCTGATATCACAGTGCTTCATCATCCGCGTTCCATCAGGCGCGGGTCGAGCAGGCCGTGCACGACATCGACCAGGATATTGACGGCGGCATAGACGGTGCCGACCAGCAGGGTCACCGCCAGCATCACCTGGCGGTCGCCGGTCAGGATCGCCTGCACGGTGTAGCTGCCGATGCCGGGCCAATCGAAGATCGCCTCGACGACCACGCCGCCGGCGATCAGGCCGCCGAACAGCAGGCCGATCTGGGTCACGGTTGCGGTGATCGAGTTGCGCAGCACGAAGATCCAGACCAGCCGCAGCCAGCGGTAGCCCATGGCGCGTTCGTAGAACACGAAGTCCTGCTGCAGCGTGTCGAGCATGCCGGCGCGCGTGAAGCGCACGATGGTGGCGAGGCCGCCCAGGGAGAGCGTGAGCGCCGGCAGCGCCAGGTGCCTCAGCGCATCGGCGAAAGCGTCCCAGCGGCCGGCGATCAGGCAGTCGATGGTCAGGAAGCCGGTCACCCGCTCTGGTCGCGGCAGGGTCGAGGTGAGATCGCCGCGCAGCGGCAGCCAGCCGAGCTGCATGGAAAACAGCAGTTGCAGCATGATGGCGACCCAGAACGCGGCGAGCGCGATGCCCATCACCGAGAAGATGCGCAGGACGTAATCCGGCCAGGTGTTGTGGTTCAGCGCCGAGACGACGCCCAGCGGCACGCCCAGGAACACCGAGATCGCCAGCGCGCAGAAAGTGAGCTCCAGGGTCGCCGGCAGGCGCTGGGCGATGTCGAGCGTCACCGGCCTGCGCGAAAACGCGCTCTCGCCCAGGTCGAGGTGGGCGACCTTTTCGACATAGACGGCGAACTGCTCCCAGATCGGCCGGTCGAGGCCATATTGCTTGCGCAGGCGCTCGATCTGCTCAGGCGTCGCCGCGTCGCCCGCCATGGCCACGGCGGGATCCGACGGCACGGCGTGGATCAGCAGGAAGGTCACGACCAGCAAGCCCAACAGCGAGGGCACCACCAGGGCGCAGCGCCGGAGGACGAAGCGCAGCATGTCAGCCGTCGAGCGTGATCCAGCGCATCTCCGCGCCCTGGCCGACGGTGCAGAACCGGCGGCCCTTGACCCGCTTGTTGAGGCCCTGCAGCTGCATCGAGTTGTAGATCCAGATGTCGGGCGAATCGGCCATGATCTTGCGGATCGCTTCCTGGTAGAGCGGCGCGCGCTCCTCCTGCTTGACCAGCGCACGGGCCTTGCGCAGCAGCGCATCGACCTCGGGATTCTTGTAGTAGGCCGACGCCTTCCAGGTGCCGTGGAACTGGCTGTCGTACATCTGGCCGACCCAGTTCTCCGGATCGACGAAGTAGGTGCTGACCCAATGGACCCACATGTCGGGCGTGGTGTCCGGCTTGGCGGCCGCGGTCGTCAGCGTCGACCAGATGCTGCCCACGACCTTGAGGTTGATGCCGATCTGCGCCAAGTCGCTCTGGAACAATTGCGCGCCCTGCACGCTTTGCTCGTTCTCCGACTGCACATGCAGCTCGAGCGGCCGCTTCATCGGCGCGCCTTCGGCAACGGCCTTGGCCATGTACTCCTTGGCCTTCTTGAGGTCGTAGTCGTAGCCCTTGGCGTCCTTGGGAATGCCCCACAGATCCTCCGGCATGGGATAGGGATCGCGCGTGGCGTAGCCGCCCAGGATGTCGGTGATGAAGCCCATGTAGTTGAAGGCATGGGCGAAGCACAGGCGTGCATTGAGATTGTCGAACGGCGGCTTGGTGTTGTTCATGCGGATGACGAAGGTCCGCATGACCACGTCCTTCTGGACGTAGGCGATCTTGGAATCGTTGATCTGCGCCACCTGGTCGGCCGGCAGGTTGGTATCGGTGCAATCGAGCGAGCCGTTCAGCAGCGCCAACAGGCGGGTCGAGCTCTCCTTGGTCGGCCGGAAGGCGATCTTCTTCACCGGCTTGGGATTGTCCTTCCAGCCCAGGAAGTGGCTTTCATTGATCTCCATGTCGAGATATTCGAGCGGCCGATAACCCGCAGGAATGATGCGATAGGCGCCGGAGCCGGCACCGTTGGAGGCAAGCCAGGTCTTGCCCCAGTCGCCATCTATCTCCTTGGCCTTGATCGCGCGCGGATTGACGATGCTGATGCTGGGAATCGCCGCGAAGAACGGCGCGTAGGACGTCTCGAGCTTGAAGCGCACCACCAGCGGGTCGGGCGCGGTCACGTTCTCGGGCTTGAGGATCTTCAGGAAGGCGCCGGCGGGCGCGAGCGCCAGCGCCAGCACGCGGTGGAAGCTGTAGACCACGTCCTCGGCGGTGAGCGGGCTGCCGTCGTGGAATTTCAGGCCCGGCCGCAGCTTGAATTCCCAGTTGAGGCCGTCCTCGGACACGGTGTGGCTCTCGGCCAGCCACGGCACGATCTTCGGCGGATCGCCCTGGTAGCGATAGAGATTGTCGTAGGCGTTCAGCATCATCGACTGCATCGGCACGTCGTAGACCTGGTGCGGATCGAGATTGAGCGGCAGGCCAAAGCCGCTCACGAACGTCGAGGAGTCGGCGGCACTGGCGGCCGGAATGCGCACCGCCGCCGGCAAGGCGCCCACGGCAACGGCGCCCGCCGCCAGGGTTCCGATCTGGCGGCGCCGGAGCACGGGACCGCGGCCGCTCATTGCGCGGCCTCGATCGCTGGCGTGGCGTGGAAACGGCTCGCGGGCACCGGCAGGCCGAGATTCTCGCGCAAGGTCATGGCTTCGTACTCCGTTCTGAAGAGACCGCGGCGCTGCAGCTCCGGGATCACCATGTCGACGAAATCGTCGAGGGAACCCGGCAGCCAGGCCGGCATGACGTTGAAGCCGTCGGCCGCGCCGTTCAGGAACCAATGCTCCATCACGTCGGCGACATGCTCGGGCGTGCCGATGACCAGCGCGTGTCCGCGTGGACCGGCGTTGAGCAGGCAGAGCTCCCACAAAGTGAGCTTGTCGCGGCGGGCGGCCTCCAGCAGCAGGTGCTGACGGCTGAGCGGGCCGTTGGTGTCGGCCATTTCCGGCACCGGCCCATCGAGGGGGAACTTGTCGAGGCCCTTCACGCCGATCGTGTACTCAAGGATCGAAAGCCCGACGCTGGGCTGGATCAGCGACTGGAGGTAGTCGAACTTCTCCTTGGCCTCCGACTCCGTCGGCGCGACCACGGGATAGAAGCCCGGCATCACCTTCACCTGATCGGGCGTTCGGCCGAACTTCGGCAGACGCGCCATGACGTCGGCATAGAATTCCTTGGCCTGCTCGAAAGTGGTCTGTGCCGTGAAAGCCAATTCGGCAAGTCGCGCGGCGACATCCCGGCCGGTGCCCGACGCGCCGGCCTGCACCAGCACCGGCCGCCCTTGCGGCGAGCGGGCGACATTGAGCGGCCCGCGCACCTGGAAGTGCTTGCCCTTGTGGTTCAGCGGATGAACCTTCGAGGGATCGAAGAAGACGCCCGAGTCCTTGTCACGGATGAAGGCGTCCTCGTCCCAGCTGTCCCACAGGCCGTTCACGACGTCGGCGAACTCGATCGCCCGCTCGTAGCGGTCGGAATGCGACAGGTGCGCCTCGCGACTGTAGTTCAGCGCGTCGCCTTCGTTGTTGGACGTCACGAGATTCCAGCCGGCGCGCCCGCCGCTGATCTGGTCGAGCGAGGCGAACTGGCGGGCGAGCGTATAGGGCTCGTTGAAGGTGGTGGTCGAGGTCGCGACCAGGCCGAGATGCTTGGTCACCGCCGCCAGCGCCGACAGGACCGTCATGGGTTCGAACTTCACGACCTTGCCCATGCGACCGCGCGCATCGGCGTTGCCCGAGAGGTTGACGGCGGCGCTGTCCGCCAGGAACAGCAGGTCGAACTTGCCGCGCTCGGCGGTTTGCGCCACCTCGACCGCCTGGGCGAAGCTTACGCCTGCTTCGGCGTGGGCCTTGGGATGGCGCCAGGCGGCGACATGTTGGCCGGTCTCGTGCACGAAGGCCCCGAGATGCATCATTCGACGTTGCTTCTGATGCGCCACGCCTCTTCCTCCACTGAAACGCGGACTGTGTGAAAATCGACGCAAGTCCCATGCCATGGACTAATGACGATGGGAGATCGACCGATTCACCCGCCGCAAGCCAAAGGACCCCATGAAATCGAGGGTATCTTTTGGCCAGATGGCTGATTCATGATCAACGAAAGGGAGGACCGCAATGCTCACTTTGTATTTCAGCCCGGGGGCGAGTTCGATGGCGCCGCATATCGCCCTGCATGAGGTCGGGGTGCCGTTCGAGGGCAAGCCCCTCTCGCTGGCCAAGAAGGAGACGCACACGCCCGAATTCCTGGCCATCAACCCCGAAGGCAAGGTGCCGACGATGTTGATCGATGGCCGGGTGCTGACCGAAGTGGCAGGTATCCTGTTCTATCTGGCCAAGCGCTTCCCCGCCGCCGGCCTGCTGCCGGACGGCGACGTCGAGGCCGAGGGGCGCGTCGTTTCCTGGATGTCGTTCATCGCTTCCTCGATCCATCCGGCACGCCGCCAGGGGCTGGAGCATGCGCGCGCGATCTACGCGCTGGCCGACAAGCGGCTGGGCAAGAACGCCTGGGCCGTGGGCGATCGCTACTCGATCGCCGACATCCATCTGTTCCGGCTCTACTGGCGCTTCCGCAATTCGCTCAGTCCCGCGCCCGGCGAATTCCCCAACATCGAGGCGCACTACACGCGCATGATGGCGCGGCCGGCGGTGAAGAAGACCATCGAGGTCGAATCGAAGATCGGCTACGAGCTGCCGGCGTAGGCGCTCAAGCTCATGATCTTCCGGACCGCGAGCGTCCCGCTCGCTCAGACTCATGAGCGAGCGGGACGCTCGCGGTCCGGAAGAGACCGAAGCCAAGACGCCCCCAGCTACGAGCCGTTCAGCACCCGCCACACCTTCTCCGGCGTCACCGGCATGTCGATGTGGGTGACGCCGACCTCGCTCAAGGCATCGACCACGGCATTCATCACCGACGGCAGCGCGCCGGCGCAGCCTGCCTCGCCGCAGCCTTTGACGCCCAAAAGGTTGGTCTTGCACGGCACGGAATGGTTCTCGATCGAGAAGTCCGGCGCGTCCGAGGCGCGCGGCATGGCGTAATCCATGTAGGAGCCGGTGACCGGCTGGCCCTGCGGGTCGTAGACGGTGCGCTCCATCAGCGCCTGGCCTATGCCCTGGATGACGCCGCCATGCGCCTGGCCCGCGACCAGCATCGGATTGATGACCGTGCCGAAGTCGTTGACCATGAAATAGCGCACCACCTCGATCTGCCCGGTGTCGCGATCGATCTCGACCTCGGCGACGTGGCAACCGTTGGGAAACGAGAAGGGCGGATTGTCCGAGATGTGGCTGATGTCGAGCGAGCTCGGCACGTCGGCCGGCAGGCTGATGCCGGAGCGCAGCCTGTCGACGAGCTCGAGGATGCTGACGCCGCGATCGGTGCCGGCGATGGTGAAGCGCCCGCGCGAAAACTCGATGTCCACGGCCGAGGCTTCCAGCACATGGGCCGCGAGCTGCTTGCCCTTCTCGATCAGCTTGTCGCCGGCCTCGAGGAAGGCCTGGCTGGCGACCAGAGCCGACTTCGAGCCGCCGGTGCCGCCGCCCACCTTGAGCTGATCCGAATCGCCCTGCAGCAGGCGGAAGCGCTCGAACGGGATGCCGAGCTTGTCGGTCAACACCTGGGCGAAGGGCGTGGCGTGACCCTGGCCGTAGTCGAGCGTGCCGCTCAACATGGTGACCGTGCCATCGTCTTCGAAGCGGATGCCGCCATACTCCTTGGCCGGCGGTCCCGTGACCTCGAGATAGGAGCCGATGCCGCGGCCGCGCAGCTTGTTGCGGGCCGCACTCTCCTTCTTGCGCTTGTCGAAGCCCTGCCAGTCGGCGGCTAGAAGCGCCTTGTCGAGCACGGTGGTGAACTCGCCCGAATCGTAGTTCATGCCCGACGGCGCCTTGTACGGCATCTGCCCGGGCGCGATGTGATTGCGCCGGCGCAGCTCGACCCGGTCGATGCCCATCTCTCGCGCCGCCGTGTCGATCAGGCGCTCCATGTAGTAATTGCCCTCGGGCCGGCCGGCGCCGCGATAGGCGCCGATCGGCGTGGTGTTGGTGAACACGACCTTGGAGTTCACCTCCATCGCCGGCGTTCGATAGACGTCGATGACGTTCTTCACCGCGTTGGTGGTCGCGGGCATCGGCGGATAGATGTAGGCGCCGGCGTTGCCGGTGCCGGAAAGCCGCACGGCCAAAAACTTGCCGTCCTTGTCGAGCGCCAGCTCGGCCACGCGCTGGTGGTCGCGGCCGTGATGGTCGCTTAAAAAGCTCTCGGAGCGCTCGTCGGTCCATTTCACCGGACGGCCGAGCGTCTTGCTGGCGAGGAGCAGCGGGCCGTACTCGGGATAGACCTGCGACTTCATGCCGAACGAGCCGCCGACATTGCCGGTCAGCACGCGCAACTTGTCGGGCGGCAGTCCGAGAACGTCCCTGGCCAGACCGCCGCGCAGGCCCATCACGCCCTGGCAGCCGACATTCAGCGTGTAACGTTCGGTCTTGGGATCGTAGGAGCCGATCGCCGAGCGCGGCTCCATGGGGTTGACGATGATGCGGTTGGAGACGATTTCCAGCCGGGTGACGTGCGCGGCCTCGGCAAAAGCCTTCTTCACGGCTTCGGCGTCGCCGTAATGAAAATCGAGCGCCAGGTTGCCCGGCGCCTCGGGGTGGATCTGAGGCGCGCCGTCTTTCAGGGCATCGGCCGGCGACGTCACGGCGGGCAGCTCCTCGATGTCGAGCTCGACGGCCTCGGCGGCATCCTTGGCCCGCACCGCCGTTTCGGCCACCACACAAGCCACCGCCTCGCCGACATAGCGCACCTTGCCTTTGGCGAGCGACGGCCGGGGTGGCGCCTTCATCGGCGAGCCGTCGCGCTGCGGGATGTTCATGCCGCATTTGAGCGGGCCGAAACCTGCCGCCTCGAGATCGGCATGCGTCAGGATCGCCAGCACGCCCGGCAGGGCGGACGCGGCCTTGGTGTCGATGCCTTTCACGACACCGTGCGCTACCCGACTGCGCACCATCACGGCATAGACCTGGTCGGCCAAGTTGATGTCGTCGGTGTAGCGCCCCTGCCCGCGCAACAGCGTCGGATCTTCCTTGCGGGGCACCGGCTGGCCGACACCGAATTTCATCAACGCAAGGCTGGTGTCGTCGAACGCGTCCATCAACTACCTCCGCTAACAACACACGCACACACAGGCGGCCGATCCACACCTTTCATATTCCTCTCCCCCTTGGGGGAGAGGAGCATGAGCGAGAAGCGCGCTTTGTGCGCCTCCTCAGAGCGACGCCTACTTCAGCGGCGAATAGTTCGTCGGCATCAGCAGGGTCGAATGCATTTCGGCCAGGAGCGGCGGGCCCTTGGCGAGGTAGGCCTGCCAATCGGGATCCTTCATCGCATCGCCGCGCGCCTTGAAGCGCTCCTCAAGGTTCTTGTAGCGCCAGAGGTGGATCCATTCGTTGGGCTGCGGGAACTCGCCGGTCCAGGCGCCCCAGATCTTCGAGTACTTGTCGCGGGCGGCTCGGACCTTCTTGAAGTTCTCGCCGTATTGCTGGGCGCCGCCCAGGACGGTCCGGTAGATGCGCAGCTCGTAGACGTTGCCGGTGGTACCGTCGTCGGGAAGGATGTCGACGACCGGGTTCATGAGCCGCAAGTCCTGACGCTGGATCAACGGGCGGATCACGGGCACGTAGCCCTCGGTCCACGCCTTGTTCTTGGCCAGCTCGCCCCGCAGCCGCGAGCGTTCTTCGTAGCTGTCGTACTTCCACAGGTGCCAGATCTGGTTGAGAGCGCCGAACTCGGCCGTCCAGTAGCCGTGGTTGATGCCGAAGTTCTGGCCACGCGCGGGCCGGCCGATCGTCTCGGCGGCCTTGAGATATTCCGGCATTTTGCCGGGCGTCAGGGTATAGCAGCGAAGCTCGTAGACCATCTTGTCTCCTCCGATTTCAGGAAATGCTCAGGGATGCGGATTCTTGGGCGGATGTGCCCGCACTGCTTCCTCGTTGATGTCGGCGCCCCAACCGGGCCGGGTCGGCACGATCAGTTCGCCATTCTGGATGACCGGTGGATGCGTGACCAGATCGTCCTTCCAGGGCACGTCATCGATATCGATTTCCATGATGCGGAAGTTGGGCATGGCGGCGCAGAGATTGGCGCTCATCAAGGTCGACATGTGACCGTAGAAATTGTGCGGCGCGCAGTTGATCTCGTACGGCTCGGCCATCGCGGCGATCTTGAGCGATTCCATCAGGCCGTTCCACGGCACGTCGATGATCGAGACGTCCATCGAGCGGTTCTCGAAGAAGGGCCGGAACTGGCGGCGGCCGAACAGCGATTCGCAGGACGCGATCGGCATCGAGGCGCGGTCGCGGATCAGGCGCAGGCCTTCGGGATCGTAGGAATCGATCTCCAGCCAGAAGAGATTGTAGGGCTCACAGACGCGCGCGACCTTGATGTAGCCCTCGGTTTTGAAGTTGAAGTTCGAGTCCAGCAGGATGCCCATGTCGTGGCCGGCGCCCTCGCGGAACGCGGCGAGCCCGTCGGAGATCGCCGCCAGCACCGCGCCGTCGGGATTGAGCTCGGGATAGCCCGGGCCGCGCGCGAAGCCCGGCTGGTGCATGTAGGGCGGCTTCTGGTCGAAGCGGAAGATGTTGGTCTTCAGCGCCTTGAAGCCGCGCTCCTTCACGTGCTTGCCGAGCTTCACCAGGTCGTCGAGCGAGCGCACCGGCTCGACGCCCATCACCTGGGCGTTGCTGAAACGGTAGGAGCCGCAATGCGACCAGTAGAGCGGCAGGCGATCGCGCACCGGCCCGCCGAACAACTCATAGACCGGCACGCCCAGCGCCTTGGCCTTGACGTCCAGCAGCGCATTCTCGATGGCGGCCATCGCCTGCGCATTCATGCCGCCCGCCGACTGGCGGGTGATGGCGTATTGCCGGGTCATGATGCGTTCGATTGGCCGCGGGTCGTGCCCGATCAGGTCCTGCGCCATGCGGCGGATCACGGCGGTGAGGCCTGCGCTGCCGTAGCCCTCGTTGTACTCCGACCAGCCGACAAGGCCGTCGTCGGTGGTGATCTTGAGAAACGAGAAGTCGCGCCAACCGGCGTTGCAATGAAGATCCTCGATCTTGGCAATTTTCATGGTGTTTCCTCTCCCTTGGCCAGCGGGGGTTAGCACAGTTAGCGCCATCCGTTTTGAGCGACCTCGATGGCATTTGAAGGTTCGTTGTTACACCATCTTTTCGACTCCGGCCGTGCGACGGCCTCGGAAAACATACGCCACAACATTGCTCAGTTCTGTCAAGCGTCTTCCCTCGAAGGGCGCGCAAGATAATTCTTGCGTACCGGTATGAGGGTCGGGAAATCGCTCGTAACCACTACCGGTGGGGGCTGCCAGCCGCATTGCTAGCAGTGCTGTCAAAGCTCAAGTCCACTGCGCGCCGCATCTGCCCAGTTGTCGTATGATGGGCTGTCCAAACAAAGGAAGTGGCCATGCCTCTTCACGGCAAGGGAATGCTGATCGTCTTCAACGAGGTGAAGGCGCGCGACGAACGCGATTTCAACGAGTGGTACAACCGCGAGCACATTGACGAACGCGTCAACTTGCCGGGCTTCCACCGCGCCCGCCGCTATGTCGCGGTGCGCGGCACGCCGAAATATCTCGCGACCTACGAATGCGACACGGTCGGCGATCTCGCCGCGCCGGGCTATCTGGCGCTGCTGGCCAACCAGACGCCGTGGACCCAGGCGGTGATGGCCCGCTTCACCCAGTTCAACCGCATGACCCTGCGCGTCCAGGTCGACCAGGCGCACGGCGTGGGCGGCGCCGTGGCCGCGGTGCGCTTCGTGCCCGATCCGCGCGAGCGTAAGGCGCTGGTCGCCTGGCTGCACGAGACCGCCCTGCCCAAGGCCATCGCGCGGCCCGGCATGGTCGGGGCGGCGGCGGCCGAAAACGACCTCGAGGTCGCCAATGCGCCGCTGCAGGACAAGAGCATGGATCATCCCAAGGCCGACGAAGCCGAATGGGTCGTGTTGCTGGAAGGCAGCGACGCCGGCGCCGTCGGCGCGGCGGCCCGGTCGATGTTCACGCTGGCGAAGCTGAAGAATTTTGGCGTTTCGGTGGCGCCGACGATCGGCACGTACCGGCTGCTGTTCGGCAATCAGAGATAACCTCTTCCGGACCGCGTATGTGGACGGCCCCCTGCC
>Ga0193743_1000653_pt1 | contig 27182 bp, 22 predicted proteins | sample L2c2metaG_FD_143038 | JGI IMG/M metagenome (GOLD analysis project Ga0193743, IMG submission 143038) | Soil microbial communities from a riparian zone of the East river system, Colorado, United States - L2c2 | ecosystem: Environmental > Terrestrial > Soil > Riparian zone | place: USA: East River...
GGGCGGGTTCGCCACCGGGACGGCGATCCTGATCGAGTACGCCATCGCGCCGGCCGCGATCGCCACCTTCATCGGCGCCTACGTCGAATCGCTCGGGCTATTCGGCATCACCGACGGCTGGTGGGTGTACCTGGCCGCGTACGCGCTGTTCATCGGCATCCACCTCAGCGGCGTCGGCGAGGCGCTCAAGGTCATGTTCGTCATCACCGCGATCGCGTTGGCCGGTCTGCTGATCTTCGCGGTCTCGGCGATCGGCAGCTTCGACGCCGCGAACTTGACCGATATCGCGCCCACCGACGCGGCGGGCGCGTCGTCGTTCCTGCCCTTCGGGTACCTCGGAATCTGGGCCGCGGTGCCGTTCGCGATCTGGTTCTTCCTCGCCGTCGAAGGCGTCCCGCTGGCGGCCGAGGAAGCCAAGGAGCCAGAACGCAATGTGCCCAAGGGGATCATCGCCGCGATGGGCATGCTGTTGGTCACCGGCACCACGGTCTTGATCCTCACCGCCGGCGCAGGCGGAGCCGAGGCCATGAGCACATCGGGCAACCCGCTCGTCGAGGCCCTCGGCGACTCGGCGATGGCCAAGGTGGTCAACTACATCGGCCTGGCCGGGCTGATCGCGAGCTTCTTCTCCATCATCTACGCGTACTCCCGTCAGTTGTTCGCGCTGTCGCGGGCCGGCTACCTCCCGAAGAGTCTGTCGGTGGTCAACTCCCGCAAGGCGCCGATGCTGGCGTTGGTGGTGCCCGGCGTCATCGGCTTCGTGCTGTCGCTGACCGGCCAGGGCGCGATGCTGCTGAACATGGCGGTGTTCGGCGCCGCGCTGTCGTACGTCCTGATGATGGTCAGCCACATCGTGCTGAGGGTCCGCGAACCGGACATGCCCCGCCCGTACCGCACTCCTGGCGGCATCGCCACGACGTCGTTCGCGCTCGTGGTCGCGGCGCTGTCGGTGGTGGCGACCTTCGTAGTCGACAGCACCGCCGCGTTCTGGTGCCTGGTGGTCTTCGCGGCGTTCATGGCCTACTTCGGGTTCTACAGTCGCCGCCACTTGGTGGCGAACTCGCCGGACGAGGAGTTCGCGGCGCTGGCGGCAGCCGAGGAGGAGCTGGAATGACGGGCCCACGGCTCAAGCAACACACCGTGCGCGCCGGCGGTGTGACGTATGGCTTCAATGGCCTGGTCGAGTTGATGGCCAAGGCCACGCCGCTGCGATCCGGCGACGAGCTGGCCGGCTGCGCGGCGACCTCGGATGCCGAGCGTGCGGCCGCCCAGTGGGCGTTGGCCGACATCGGTTTGGACGTGTTCCTCGAGGAAATGGTGGTCCCCTACGAGGACGACGAAGTCACCCGCCTCATCATCGACAGCCACGACCGGGTCGCGTTCCAGCGGATCTCGCATCTGACGGTCGGCGGACTGCGCGACTGGCTGCTGGACGTCGCCGCCGGGCCAGATCCGGTGGCGGCGGCCGCGACGATTGCCGCGGTCACTCCGGCGATCACCCCGGAGATGGCGGCCGCGGTCAGCAAGATCATGCGTAACCAGGACCTGATCGCGGTCGCGCGGGCGATGACGGTGACGTCGGCCTTCCGCACCACGGTCGGCCTACCGGGGACACTCGCGACCCGGCTGCAGCCGAATCACCCCACCGACGACCCGCGCGGAATCGCCGCGGCCACGCTGGACGGTTTGTTGCTGGGCTGCGGCGACGCGGTGATCGGCATCAATCCGGCGACCGATTCGCCGGAGGCCACCGCGGACCTGCTTGCTCTGCTCGACGACATCAGGACCCGCTATGCGATCCCGGTGCAGTCGTGCGTGCTGTCGCATGTCACCACGACCATCGAGTTGATCGAGCGGGGCGCGCCAGTCGATTTGGTCTTCCAGTCGGTGGCAGGCACGCAGCACGCCAACTCGGCGTTCGGCGTCGACATCGCGCTGCTGCGGGAGGGTTTGGCGGCCGGCCGGTCGCTGAACCGCGGCACTGTCGGCGACAACGTGATGTATCTGGAGACCGGGCAGGGATCCGCGCTGAGTTCGGGCGCGCACCTGGGCGTGGGTGGACAACCGGTCGACCAGCAGACGCTGGAGACCAGGGCCTACGCGGTCGCGCGTGACCTGGAACCGCTGCTGGTCAACACCGTGGTGGGGTTCATCGGACCCGAATACCTCTACGACGGAAAGCAAATCGTCCGCGCGGGCCTTGAGGACCATTTCTGCGGCAAGCTGCTTGGCCTGCCGATGGGCGTCGACGTGTGCTACACCAACCACGCCGAGGCCGATCAGGACGACATGGACACCCTGGTGACATTGCTTGGCGCGGCGGGCGTGGCGTTCGTCATTGCCGTCCCGGGTGCCGACGACGTGATGCTGGGCTACCAGAGCCTGTCATTCCACGACGTGCTCTACGCGCGCCAGGTGCTTGGGCTGCGGCCCGCTCCGGAATTCGAGGCGTGGCTGCGCGGGCTGGGGATGAGCGACGCCGCAGGGCGAGTGCTGCCCGTCGAGGTTGACCAGTCGCCTCTACGGGCATTGACCGACAAGGTTGGCGCGTGACAAGTCCTGCGGCACAGGAGTTCTGGGACCGGCTGCGGCTGACGACGCAATCCCGCATCGGTCTGGGGCGGGCAGGCAACGCGCTGCCGACCACCCGGGTGCTGGAGTTCAACGTGGCCCACGCGGCGGCGCGCGACGCCGTGCACATCCCACTCGACGTGCCTGCGTTCGCGGCCAAGGTCGCCGGGGTCGGCATCGGCGACCCTGCCGTGGTCGCGAGCCAGGCCGCCAGCCGCGGTGAGTATCTACGTCGGCCCGACCTGGGCAGGCTGCCCGCCGGCCTGGAGTCGGTGCAGGCCGGCGACGCCGACATCGGCGTGGTCCTCGCCGACGGGCTGTCGCCGCGTGCGCTGGTCGAGCACGGAGTGGGCCTTCTGACCGCCCTGGTGGCGACCCTGGGTAAGAACCATTCGATCGCCGCGCCGGTGATCGCCACCCAAGCGCGGGTCGCGCTGGGCGATCACATCGGCGCGCGGATGGGCGTCCGCACCCTGATCGTCGTCATAGGCGAACGGCCGGGCCTCTCGGTGGCCGACAGCCTCGGGATCTACCTCACCCACCTGCCGCGGGTCGGTCGCACCGACGCCGACCGCAATTGCATCTCGAACATCCACCCGCCCGAAGGGCTGGGCTACGGTGCCGCCGCGCGGGTGGTGGCGAGTTTGGTCGATGGGGCGCGCCGCCTTGGCCGCTCCGGTGTCGATCTCAAGGACACCTCACGCGCCGACGAGTTGACGACGCGACCGACACTCACCCTGGAGTGAGATCCCGGCGCCATTAGACCCCCGGCCACGACACCTGCGGCGGCGACTGCCACGCGCAGTTGTACGTCGACGACGAGACTCGGACGGCGGTGTGGGACAAGTTCGCCAACGGTCCCGAACTGGTCGGCCACGGACCCGTTCATCATCCCGATGTGGAGCGACGGGCCGACCTCCGCGCAGTTCGCCGCGCTGCGGCTGACGCCGTACGGGCTTCGCGTGATGCCCGACACGGTGATGACCAAGGGCGAGGGCGAGCCGCTGCCCTGGCGCGCCGGATAGCCGCCATTCAGGCCGAATTAGCTCCCAGCCCCAGCTGCGCCACCCGTAACGCGAACGCCTGGTGTTGGATCTGCCCACCTCTCAGCGACTTTCGTCGTCGGGCACACCTGATTCACCGACTGAGCGCTGATTGTCGCTCGGTGGGCACCCGCAACATTGGTTCGGCCTAGGCGTGCCGCAGCAGTAGCGTGGTGGGCGTGCTCATCCACCCGAACACCTGACGCCACGGCGCCCCCAACATCGCGGCGGCCTCCGCCGTCGGCACAATCCGCGGGTCGTTGACGTCGAAGGTCTTGCCGCCCATCGTGGCCCGGCCGCCTTCCGCCGCCAGCAGGTTGCGTACCCAGTCGCGGTCCGCGCCGTACGGCAGGATCGCGACGCCGTTAGGAGTGCGGAACATCGACACTGGAGTCTGGTAGACGGCGCCGCTGCGTCGGCCGCGGTGCTCGACGAGTGACCATATCGCCACCCGCCCCGACAGTGGCCGCACGACACGGTTGACGAACCGGCGGTTGAACTCCGCGCGCTGATCGGCGAACCGCATCATGACCTCGCATGCCGGTGACGTGTCGGGCCGTCTCGGCCTTCGGACGCGGCTTCGCTGACTCTACGCTCGCGCCCCGCCGCCGATCCGATCAGCGCAATCCCAGCATCGTGCAATCGGAGCGCGGTCGCGTACGGCAACGGCAACCGCTGCTGGGACTCGGCCCGGCGCGGATCGGGAGCGCGTCTGGGCCCACGTGGCGGAAGTGGGGTAGTCGACTACCCCAGCCATTGGGCGGCGAGCGCCTTACGTTGCCGTCGTAGAACTGCCAGTTCGTCGCGGCCGCCTGGTTCGGCGGGCCTGCGTCGTCGGTGTGGGAGGACGTTCGGGGCCGCGAAGGCGATCGGGTCCAGCACCGCCTATGTGGAGGGACGAGATGTCAAAGCACAGACCAACTATGGATCAGGCCGTCACCATCGCCAAGCACGCCAGGCCGCCCAAGCAGAAGATCGCGATCACCGCCGCGTTGGCCGTCGGTGTGCTGGCCGCGGCGGGCACCGCGCCCCCCGGCGGTGAGACTCCAACTGCGTCGGCGCCGAACCCGGCTTCCTACCTCGCGCCGTCGTCGCCGGCCGTCTTGGCTGCGTTCGCCACACCGAACAGCCTCTATGCCGCGGGCGGAGCGTCTCAGATCACGGTGTTCAGGCAGGGCGGCCGCGGCGGTCGTACCGCTCCGAGCGGTATCAGCGCTGCGGTGCCGGTGGGCAGCGGCGGGGCGAGCGTCGCGGCGTCGAGCCCGAACCTGTTCGCTCCCATAGTCTTCGCACAACCGGCTGCGGCGCCGACCAGTGGCGACCCGGCGAACCTGGCGGCGGCCACCGCCTCGAGTGCGCCTGCGGATTTCACCGCGGCCAGTCCAATGCTCATTCAAGCCAACCCGGCTGATGCCATCGGCAGTCTTATCGGCGCCGCGATCGCCATCTTCATCAGCGACGGCGACGAGCCCGGCGAGAGTGGCGGGTTGCTGATTGGCAACGGCGCTGACGGTGGTCCTGGCCAGACCGGCGGTAGTGGCGGCTTGCTGTTCGGCAACGGGGGCAGAGGTGGTGACGCGGTCGTCGCCGGGCAGGCCGGCGCAAACGGTGGTCGCGGCGGGCTCCTAGTTGGTAACGGCGGCGATGGAGGCAACGGCGCAGCTGGCGTCAACGGGGTCAATCCCGGGCCCAGCGGCCCTCCTGCGGCCTCCGGCAGCTTCCCCGGCTTGACCGACGCCGGTTCAGGGTGCTGCGCCGTCGGTGCCCCCGGCGGCCCCGGCGCCAACGGCACCTCGGGACGGGCAGGCGGTGAAGGCGGTGAGGGTGGCCAGGCCAAAGCCTCGAACGGCGACGCCACCGGGGGTCTTGGCGGAAAGGGAGGCAACGGCGGGGCGGGGGCGCCGGGAGGCGCAGGCGGGGCCGGTGGCCCGGCATTCCAAACCGGAGACGAGGCCACCGGAGGTGCCGGAGGGACTGGTGGAACCGGTGGCACCGGTGCCGCGGGCGGCGCGGGTGGCCACGGTGGTTACGGCCACACGTTTGACACCTCCGGTACAGGCACCGGTACGGGTGGCGTGGGCGGCACGGGTGGTAAGGGGGGCACGGGCGCCACTGGCGGCACGGGTGGTGCCGGTGGCAGCGGCGGTAGCGCCGGGTTGTTCGGTGGTAGCGGGGGAGCTGGCGGAAAGGGCGGAACCGGCGGAACCGCCGCCAGCGGCGGCAAAGGCGGCACCGGCGGAACCGGCGGCGACGGTTACATCGGCGACCCGGCCAACGGCCTCGTGCTCGGCGACATGGGCGGCAAGGGCGGCAACGGTGGCAAGGGGGGGACTGGCGGCACGGGCGGGACCGGCGGCACGGGCGGGACCGGCGGCAACGGCGCACTGTTCGGAGGTGGTACCTCCGGACCGGGCGGCCTCCCTGGTGCCGGCGGTAAGGGCGGTGCCGCAGGCAAGGGCGGCGATGGCGGGGACGGCGGGTCCGGCACCACCGCAGGCGCATCGGGGTCGGATGGGTCCACCGGGTCCTCCGGTGCCGGCGGCAACTCCGGGACTGCGGGCAGCCCCGGGCTGTAGCCCCACGGCCGTCCTGGGCATGTACGTCGGGAGCGCGTCTAGCTGGCATTGGTGGCAAGGGGGGCACCGGCAGCACAGGAGCCGCGGGCGGCAATGGCCAGCCCTAACCCGGCCTACCCCGGGCTCGTTCACGGCTAGGGCGCGGTGGTGGGTGGCTCGCCGGATGCGGCTGCCAGCTTGGCCGCGGCCACCCGCATGAACGTTGGAATCGCGTCCAGGTCCACCCCAACACACTCGGCGATCACCTCGTCGGCAATCCCAGCATCGCGCAACCGGAGCGCGGTCGCATACGGCAACGGCAACTGCTGCAGGGACTTGGCCCGGCGCGCATCGGTGGCCATGGAAACCACGATGGACGCTGCGTCGACGTCCGGCTGGGGTGATCCACTACCCCATTCCGGATCCGATTCCGCCACCTCATTTGCCTAACCCACCTGGCGGAACTGGGGTAGTCGACTACCCCAGCCGGCCCGCCGCAGCGGACTTAGGTTTCTGCCCAACACACCGCGAACCCGCAACTGGGTGTTCGTCTACGTAGGAGGTGCCACGATATGGCGAAACATGCACGGAAGTCCTCCCCAGCCCAGCACCGGATGCTCACCGCGGCGATGGCTGCGGGCGCACTGGTTGCCGCCGGTACCACCCTGACCGGGGACCTATCGAAGCCCGCCGCGCCGGCAAGCGCGGCCACAGCTCTGGCCGCGCTGCAGGTTCCCACCCCGAATAGCCTTCTGACCGACCCGACCGGCACCCTCACCGCCGCCGTGGCCAGCCTCAGCGGCGCCGCCTCGCCGGCTAGTGGCCCGCTGGGCACGCCGAGCGGACTCGTGCCGGCCTCATCGAGCGGGCTGGCGCCGACTGCGCTGACCGGCCGGGGACGGATCAGCGTGGCGACTTCGCTGAGCTTGCTGGTCCCGACCTCATCGAGCGGGCTGGCGCCGACTGCGCTGACCGGCGGGGTACCCACCGGCGTGGCGACCTCGCTGAGCTCGCTAGTGCCGACCTCGTCGCGAGGTCTACCCGCAGGCAACAGCCTGTTCGCCCCGTCGGCGATCGGCTCGGTCGTGCCCGCGCCACCGATCAACAGCATTGACGCGGCACTGATCGACAGCATTGGTCTGGTGGTCATCCGCCTGGCAGGCGCACCTGCCCAGATCCTGGCCAACCCGCTCAACATCATCGGACCGGGCGGTTGGCTCATCGGTGATGCCATCGCGCCCGGCGCCAACGCCGGCTTACTCATCGGCAACGGCGCCAACGGCCGCACAGCCGGCCAGAGCGGCGGGCTCGGCGGCCTTCTCGTCGGCGACGGCGGCAACGGCGCCAACGGCGGGATCGGCCAAGACGGCGGCAACGGCGGGGCCGGCGGGCTGTACGTCGGCAACGGCGGCGACGGCGGCAACGGCGGCGCCGCGGACCCCTTGACCGGTGTCGCCGGCGACGGCGGAAACGGCGGCAACGCCAGCCGCGGCAACGGCGGGGACGGCGGGGACGGCGGCAACGCCGGCTCGATAACCCTTGTTGGCGGCGACAACTCCCTCGGGGTGACCGCGATCGGCGGAAACGGCGGCAACGGCGGCAGCATCAGCTTCAGGGGCGACGGCGGCGACGGCGGCAACGGCGGCAGCGCCGCCACCGGAAAAGGTGATGCCACCGCCGGCAGCGGCGGCGACGGCGGTGACAGCTTCGCGGGCGACGGCGGCGACGGCGGCGACGCCGGCAGTGTCGCAACCACCACCGGCGCCGGCGGCATCGCCACCGGCGGCATCGCCACCGGCGGCAACGGCGGCGACGGCGGCAACAGCCTCGGCAACACCCAAGACAACACCGAGGCCGGAAGCAAGGACGGCTTCGGCGGCGACGGCGGCGACGGCAGCCACAGAGTCGTAAGCGCTGCCGGTAACGCCTTCGGCGGCAACGGCGGCGACGGCGGCACCGGCGGCAACGGAAACACAAGCACTGATAACAGCAACGAAAGCGGCGGCGGCGACGGCGGCGACGCATCCTCCACTGTCGGCGATTTCGCAACTGGAGTCTTCGCAAACGGTAACGCTGTCGGCGGGCGCGGCGGCAACGGCGGCAACGGCAACGTCGGCATCACCGGCAACGGCAACAACCAGGGCAACGGCGGCGACGGCGGCAACGGCGGCCGGGCCAGCACCAGCGGCCTCGGCAACGGCGGCAAAGTTACCGCCACGGGCGGCGACGGCGGCACGGGTGGCAACGGCACCGGGGCCTCCTACGACGGCGGCGACGGCGGCGACGGTGGCAACGCCCAGAACCCAATCAACAAGGCGTTCGGGGGCGACGGCGGCAACGGCGGCACACAAGGTGGCAACGGCGGCGATGGCGGCACCGGCACCGGCACCGCCGGCAGCACCGACGGCAGCTCCGGCAACGACGGGTAACCATCCCGACGCAGGATCGAGCCCCCACCGCCGTAGTTCAACGTCGTCGGGCACCCGCCGCCGAATTGAAGTGTCTCAGATCCCTTGCAGAATGGAGATCAGCTGTGCGCGGCTGTTGGCTCCGACGCGTTGGGAGGCGCGGAAGAGGTGCCGTTCGACAGAGCGGGTCGACATGGTGAGCCGGCCGGCGATCTCCTTGTTCGATAGCCCTTGTGCGGCAAGCGATATGATTTCGCGCTGTCGGTCGGTGAACGGTTGCGACGTCGTTGCGGTCCGTAACGCAGGAGTCTGGGCGCCTTGGCATTCGGCTGCCAGCCGCTGGGCTGTGACGGATGCGCTCATTGCCACGCCCACAAGCCCACCACGAGGCATGCCGGTCCACCGGAGAACACCCGCCAGCCGCGGCCAACACCGTTCGGGCCGCTGCCCGCGCCCGAGGGTTTCCCGGCCAGTGGCGCGGGCGTCGGTGAAGTCGAGGTGCTCCACCACCACCGCGGTGCAGCCAGCGTGTTGGGCGTGATCCAGCAGCGCGGTGATTGCGGCGCGGACCCGCCCATCACGCCGGGATGCCGCCAGCCCGGCGGTGATGACCGGGATCGTCCTTGGGCCGGGGCTTTTGCGTCTGCTCGCGCGACTAAACCCGCCGCAGCAGCACCGCCTGCTCGAACGGCAACCGCTCGAAGATGGGCCGCCACAGCCCCGTGACCGACGGCGCGGCCTCCGCCTTCGGCATCACGCGGGGGTCGGCAAGATCGATCGTCCTGCCGTAGCGCCGCATCCGGCCGCCGCCGGCCGCGGTGATGTTCTTCAGCCAGTCGCGGTTGGGCCCGTAGGTGAGCAAGATCGCGACGCCAGCCTGTCCGTCGACGTCGGTGCTGAACACCGTCAACGGCGTGCGGAACTGCTTGCCCGACTTGCGCCCGACGTGCTCGAGGATGCCAAACGTCGGCGCCCAACCCGCCCACAGCCGTTGGATCGGGTTGGTCACGTGCCGGTTGAACCTGGCCAGCCATTGCGGTAGTTGCATATGAGCCATCAAACTCTTAGCTCATGGCATACCTCAAGCCGCCGTGGTTCACCCGCGCCGTCTTCAACAAGATCGCGATGGCGACTGGGTGAAGTACCTGGTCTCGACGCGCGGCGAGACGGAGTGGGTGCGCAACGTCCGCGCCGACCCGAACGTCACGGTCGGCAAGGCCAGGTACGTGGCCGCCGAGGTGCCGGTCGAGCAGCGGGCGCCGATTCTGGCCGTGTACCGGCCGCTGGCGGGCAAGGTCGTCGAGGGTTACTGGCGGCAACTGCCCGACGACGCCGATCATCCCGTCTTCGCCCTCACGCCGGCTACCTAGCGTTCATGATGGAACCCGAAGGCTGAAGCCCACAGCCGGACCGTCACGTGAACTGGAGTAGGCACATCCTCGACCCGACCACACGCCACCCGCACCCAGGTGCGACGGTCGCGACGACCGACACGCCCGACGTCGGAGCGTTGCCGTTGGCGCCGAAGAACCCGCTGCCGATTCGGGAGTTGGTGAAGGCGGTGCGGAATCTCGACAAGGGCCAAGTACCGATACGCGACGCCGGCGGCCCGATCACTCGTGTGCAGCTTGGCCCGAAGTGGGTGGTTCCGCCGTTGGTCGTCGTCATGTCGCCCAGCGGGATCCGCGACGTGTTGGGACGCAACGACGCCTTCGCCGAGCGATGCATCGTCCACGAGGAAGTGCGGCACATGGCTGGCGACAGCCTCTTCGTGCTGCCCAACGAGCAGTGGCGTCCGCGCAAGCGGGCACTGCAGCCGGTGTTCACCGTCCACAACGTCCGCCGTTTCGGTGGCCACATGTCCCGCGCGGCACAGACGTTCGTCGATCGCTGGCGCGACGGCGGTGACGTCGACCTCGACGTGGAGTGCCGCCGACTGACGATGCGGTCGCTAGGCCGGTCGATTCTTGGCGTCGATCTCAATGCGCGCGCCGAGGTGATCGCCGAGCACATGCACGTCGCGTCGTCCTACACCGCCGACCGCGCACTACGGCCGGTGCGTGCACCGCGATGGCTGCCGACTCCCGCCCGCCGCCGCGCCCGTGCCGCGGTTGTCGAGATGCTCCAGGTCACCAGTGAGATCCTGAAGGCGTGCCGAGCCGATCCGACCCGTGACGCACCGCTCGTTCATGCGTTGATCGCGGCCACCGACCCGGAGACCGGGCAGCCGATCTCGGACGACGACATCTGCAACGACCTGCTGATCTTCATGCTGGCAGGCCACGATACGACCGCGACGGCGCTCACCTACGCGTTGTGGGCACTGGGGCACCATCCCGACGTGCAGGACCGCGTCGCAGCAGAGGTTGCCGAGATCGGCGACCGGGAGCTGACACCCGAGGACGTGCCCCGGCTCGAGTACACCGTTCAGGTGTTCCACGAGGCGTTGAGGCTGTGCCCGCCCGCGGCGGGGGTTGGTCGGTTGGCGGTGCGCGACATCGCCGTCGACGGCTACCGCGTGCAGAAGGGCAGCCTGGTAGCCGTGGGAATCTATGCGCTGCACAGGGATCCGACTCTGTGGGACCGACCGGACGCCTTCGACCCCGACCGGTTCAGCCCGGAGAACGTCAAGGGCCGCGACCGGTGGCAGTTCGTCCCGTTCGCAGGCGGAGCTCGCTCCTGCATTGGGGAACACTTCGCACGCCTGGAGACGACGCTCGCGCTGGCCACCATCATCCGGGCGACCAAGATCCGGTCGTTGGGCGACGACTTTCCCGTCGAGGTGCCGTTCACGACGGTCGCCAAGGGGCCGATCTGGGCTCGTTTGGATGCGCGGGGCTGAGCTCGATCGTGGCTCAGATCCCTCGCAGAATGGAGATCAGCTCTTCGCGGCTGTTCGTTCCGACGCGTTGTGAGGCGCGGAAGAGGTGTCCCTCGACAGAGCGGATCGACATGGTGAGCTGGTCGGCGATCTCCTTGTTCGATAGTCCTCGTGCGGCAAGCGAGATGATTTCACGCTGACGCGCCGTGAACGGTTGCTCCGTTGTCGCGGCCCGTATTGCCGGAGTCTGGGCGCCTTGGCATTCGGCCACCAAGCGCTGGACGGTCGCGGACGCGCTCAAAGCGGCGCCGCCCAACCCCGCGTTTTGGTACGCGACAACGGCTTGCGCTGCCGCGTCGGCGGCGGCGATGCGGTCGCCGAACCCCTCGTATTGGTGGGACGCGTCGATGAGTGCGTCCCCGCTTCCCGCGGCGAGTGCTGCGGCATGAGCCGCGGCCGCGGGTGCGCGGGGGCCTTGAACGACGTCGGCCAGCTCGGCCAGCCTCGAGGCCGTAGTGTGGTCACCGAATTGGGTCGCGGTCTGCAGGACAATGACTTCCCAGGCGGGTCGGCCTAGCTCACACTCTCTTGAGGCCGCGCCGCGGGTAATCGAGATCGCCTGCGACACAGCGCCTTCAGCGGCGCACGTCCAAGCCTCCGCCATTGATTTCTCCGAGTCCACCATGCAGGCATCGGGCTCTTGGGCCCACCACTCGATGGCATCGAATTCCCGGCGCGCATCGGCGGCTCGTCCGACCATCGCGGTCACGGTCGTCACCCACGACCGCGCGAAGGTCTTCATCATGCGCCCGCTGTCGCCCGTACCCAGATATGCAACGGCTTCCCACAATGAACGGCGCGCGTCATCCAGAGCACCCCGGCTCATCGCAGACATACCGACAAGCACGCTGTGCCACGACTCCTCATAAGGAACATCGCGCGTGTCACGCCAAATTCTGGTAATGACGTCGTCCGATTGTGTCAGCGCACCCGCGAGTCGGTAGCCGTAGCTCTGCAGGAACGCCAACGGGTGCCGCAGATGCGACACCTCTGGAGATCGGTCGGCGATGGCGTAGCCGCTGTTCGCCGCAGGTGCGAGCTCATCGATGCGACCGAGGTCGCCGAGCCCGGCGACCAATACCCAGGCCAATAGCACTTGCTCGAGGTCGCTGGCAGGTGTGCCGGCGAGGATGGTATTGGCGCGATCGACGGCAACCCGGGAGTGACCGCGCACCACGCCGATCAATGCTCGCAGTGCCGAGGCGAGCGCCTGCGCGGCATCATCGTCGGCAGGCACTTCATCATCGAGTTCCCGCTCGGCGCTTGTCGTTTGACCGAGTGCTACCGTGAAATTCAACGCGCGGAGGATCGCAATCTGGGCCCGCAGCGGGCCGGATGTTTGGTCGGCGAGTTCGGCGAGGATGGACTCCGCTTCGATGCCGCGCTCTTGCCAGGTGATCGTCATCGCGTGAGCGATCTTGGCTCCTGCACCACCGCCGGCGGCAACGGCGCGCTCGGCGAGGGTTTCGGCGAGCCTCTGATCCAGCAGTTGCATCGCGGCCGACGCGGCGGTGAGTAGGAACTCGGGGTCAGCCACGAGATCGGATTCGATGGTGAGGGCCGCGCGTCGCACTAGGTCTCGCGCATCTGTAGAGCCCTTTCGGGCGAGTTCGGTGGCGATGCGTCCGCGCAGGCGTCGCATGCGCTGGGAGCTGGTGCGGCGGATCTCGCCAAGCATCGGGTGCGCGAGCCGCACGGACGCGGGTCGCATGCTTGGATCGACGCTTATCAGGCCCAGTGATTCGGCCTCGTCGACCGCGTCGGAATCGGCGATCGCCGCCAAGACATCGGCTTCCAATGGCTCGGCCACGGCGAGAGCATCGAGAACATCACCAACGATGGTGGGCACTTGGGCCAATCGCGCCTCGAGCAACGCTGCGAGTGTTCGTGAGAGCTTGGGGTGCCCGTCCCACACCCACACGTTTGAGCGCTGTGTCATCCGACCGGCGTTCACCTCGTTCTCGAGGAGGTGACGCAGATACAACGCGTTGCCTTGGGTGTACTGCCAAAGTCGTTGTGCACTGACGGAGTCCACCGGACCATCGAGTACGTGCTCCACGAGCACCGTGGTCTCGGTCATCGAAAGTGGTTGCAGTTCAAGGCGTTCCAGATGGTGATCTTTCCAGATCGCCGTGATCGCGTCTGGTGGCGATTCCCCAGAGCGAGTCGTCACGATGACGGTGGCCAGTCGGCGGGTGACGAGTTGGTGAACCGTGAACGCCGACAGGTCGTCTAGGAGATGCGCGTCGTCGACACCGACGATCACCTCGCCATGTTGCCGGTCGCCGATGAGTCCGTCGATCACCTCACGCACCCGTCGTAGCGGATCGGGGCCGAAGTCGCCGGCGATGTCGGCGAACGCGCCCAACGGGACGCCGCGTGCCGATACGGTGCCGACGATCCAATGCCGGCGCGTGTCACGGCCGCCGCAGCCGGCAACGGCTTCGCGTGCCACCCGGGTCTTGCCGACCCCGGCAGGCCCGGACAACACGATCCCGCGGGCGCGGTCGCCGGTGGCCCGGGTGGCGTCGGCGATCACCACGAGCTCCTCTGCGCGCCCGACGAGGGGCCACTGGCGAATCACCGACAGATTTTACCCAGCACAGCCGCCCGGCTGCCGCTTTCACGCAAACGCGAAGATCCCGGCGCGCGAAATCAAACTGCCGAATCGCGGTGCGCGATGGGGTCGGTGGCCTACCCCGTTTGGCGGAACTGGGGTAGTCGATTACCCCAGCCACTGCCAGGGCGCGCGGTTAGTTTCGAGGCGGTTAGGGCGGGCTCGAAAGATCGGAGATCATCATGGGACTCTTCAAGAAGGCGAAGGACGGAATTGTGCACGTCCAGAATGCCGGGCTGATCGACCCGGCCGTGTTGGGCGGGCCGTCGACCCGCTCGGTGGCGGTCGACAATCCGATCTGGCAGCCGATCAACGGCATCTCGCTGCAGGACTACGCCGAACTCGCCCGTGACGCGCAGGCCCGCGGCATCAACGACGAGGCCGGCATGATCGCCCTGTCCCAGGAGCGCGCGTGGAACCCGGCCGACACGAAGGCGGCGCACGACGGCTGGGTGCAGCGGATGGGTCAGTCGATGGCCGTCGGACAGCAGTTCCGCACGCTCCTCGGCTACTGACGGGCAGCGACCGATCAACCCCTTCGGACGATCTACCCGCCGTGAAGAATCGAGATCAGCTGTTCGCGGGTGTTGGCTGCGACGCGTTGGGAGGCGCGGAAGAGATGGCCCTCGACGGAGCGTTTCGACATGGCGAGCCGGTCGGCGATCTCCTGATTCGATAGTCCTTGTGCGGCAAGCGATATGATTTCACGCTGACGGTCGGTGAACTTTTGAGGGGTCGTCGCCGCCCGTAATGCAGGTGTTTGGGCGCCTTGGCATTCGGTTGCGAGACGCTGGATGGTGGCGGATGCGTTCATTGCCGCGCCGCGCAATCCGGCACGTCGATAGGCGAGGACGGCCTGGGCTGCGGCGTCGGCGGCGGCGACGCGATCGCCGAATGCTTCGTATTGGCCCGACGCTCCGACCAACTCATCACCGCTCCCCGCCGCAAGTGCTGCGGCATGCGCCGCGGCAGCCGGTGCGCGGGGTCCCTGAACTTGATCGGCGAGTTCGACCAGCCTGGGGGCGGTGGTGTGGTCGCCAAACTGTGTCGCCGTCTGCAGAAGCAAGACCTCCCATGCGGGCCGCCCGAGTCGGCGTTCCTGATTCGCCGCGTCACGCGTGATCGATACCGCTTGCGACACAGCGCCTTCGGCGGCACAGACCCAGGCCTGCGCGATGGACCTCTCCGCGTGCCACCCGCGCGCGTCGGGGTCGGCGTCCCACCGCTGGATTGGCGTGAACTCACGTCGCGCGTCGGCGGCCTCGCCGGCCATTCCCGCGACGGTCGCCAACCACAATCGCGCGAATCGCTTCCGCATGCGCCCGCCGTGGTCACTGCCGACATCTGCCAGCGATTCTTGGCACAGGCGCTGCGCCTCAGCCAAACTGCCTCGATTCATCGCCGACAAGCCGGCTACGAAGGCATGCCACGATTCGGCAACATGCCACGATCCCTCGAACGGAACGTCGAGCGTGTCACGGCGGATGCTGGCGATCGTGGCGTCCGATTGCGTCAGCGCACCGGCGGGTCGATAGGCGTAGGCGTGCAGGAACGCCAGCGGAACCCGCAGGTGCGACACTTCCGCAGACCGGTCGGCGAGCCGGTAGCCACTGTTCGCCACGGACTCGACCTCATCGATGCGCCCGAGCTCGCCCAAGGCTTGGACCAAGGCAAAGATCGACAGCATCTGTGCGAGGTCGTTGGCTGGTGTGCCGGCAAGGATGGTACTGGCTCGCTCGACAGCAGAACCGGCGTGACCGCGCACCACGTCGATCAATGCGCGTAGTGCCGAGGCGAGCACCTGCGCGGCGTCATCCTCGGCTGGCACTTCCTCATCGAGTTCCCTTTCGGCGCTTGTCGTTTGACCGAGAATCACTGCGAAATTCAGCGCGCGAAGAAGCGCAATCTGGACCCGCAGCGGGCCGGATGTTTGGTCGGCGAGTTCGGCGAGAACGGCCTCCGCGTCTTGTCCGCGCTCTTGCCAGGTGAGTGCCATGACGTGGGTGAGCTTGGCCTCTATGCCGCTGCCGGCGGTCACCGCACGCTCCGCCAGGGTCTCGGCCAACGTCAGATCGAGTAATTGCATGGCGGCCCAAGTGGCGGCGTTGAGCAGTTCCGGATCGGGTGCGAGATCAGAATCGACCGTGAGCACCGCGCGACGTACCAGTTCCCGCGGATCTGTCTCGCTCCTTCGGGCGAGCTCGGTGGCGATGCGCCCGCGCAGGCGTCGCATGCGCAGCGAGTTGGTGCGGCGAACCTCGCCAAGCATCGGGTGCGCCAGCCTCACCGTCGCAGGCCGCGCACGAGAGTCGATGCGCACCAACCCGAGTGATTCGGCCTCGACGAGTGCGTCGGGATCGGCGACCGCGGCGAGGACATCGGTGTCCAAGGGTTCGGTGACGGCGAGGGCGTCGAGAACGTCGCGGACCGGCCGGGGCGCGCGAGCGATGCGGGTCTCGACGAACTCGGCGAGCGTGGGTGAGAGCCGGGGCTGCCCGTCCCACAGCCATACACCGGAGCGCTGCGCCATCCGGCCGGCGTTCACCTCGTCGTCGAGCAGGTGACGAAGATACAGCGCATTGCCTTCGGTGTACTGCCACAACCGTCGTGCACACAACGAATGCACCGGTCCGCCGAGTACGTGCTCGACCAGATCCTTGATTTCGGGCAGCGACAGCGGTTGTAGCTCGAGGTTCGGTAGGTGATGGTCCTTACAGATTGCGGTGATGGCGTCCGGTGGCTGTTCTCCAGAGCGGATGGTGAGGATGACGGTGGCCAGTCGGCGGGTAACGAGCTGGTGCACGGTGAACGCCGACAGGTCGTCGAGCAGATGGGCGTCGTCGACACCGACGATGACCTCACCTCCCCCGTCGCTTCGCTCGCCCCTGGCGCCATCCCGACTGGTGCCGATGAGTCCGTCGATGACCTCACGGACCCGGCGGAGGGGATCTGGGCCGAAGTCGCTGGCGATGTCGGCGAAGGCGCCCAGCGGGACGCTGCGGGCCGATGCGGTGCCGATGATCCAGTGCCGGCGCGCATTCCGCGGGCCGCAGCCGGCGACGGCATCGCGCGCAACCCGGGTCTTGCCCACACCGGCGGAGCCGGACAGCACGATCCCGCGGGCGCGCTCGGCGCCCGCCCGGGTGGCCTCGGCGATCACCGCAAGCTCTTCGGATCGCCCGACCAGGGGCCACTGGCGGATCACCGGCAAATTCTAACCGGCACAGACGCCCTGCTTCTGGTTTCGAGCAAGCACGAAGATTGGCGCGCGCGAAGGCAATTAGCTAGGTCGGAGGCTGCTCGAACGCGACGGCCGCCAGCTTTGCCTCGGCCACACGCATGAACGTCGCGAGCGCGTCCAGATCTACCCCGACACGCTCGGCGATCACCTCGTCGGCAATCCCCGCATCGCGCAACCGCAGTGCGGTCGCATAGGGCAACGGCAACCGTCGTAGGTACTTGGTCCGGGGCTTATCAGTGGGCATACACGAAAGATGGACGCAGTCAGCAACGTTCGGCTGGGGTAATCGACTACCCCAATCCGGATCCGATTCCTAGACCTCGGGGTGGCGTAGCTCATCTGGCGGAATTGGGGTAGTGGATTACCCCAGCCCCCTTGACGGGCTGCGCTTACGTTGCCGTCGTAGCCATCGAGGCGACGCATGAACGAAGGGAAATATCGATGAAACGAGTTCTCGCGGCCGTGATCGGACTGATCGCCAGCGCCGCCATGTTGGTGGGCTGCTCCGACGACAAGGGCAGCAGCGCCCCGACGACCGCCGCGACCGCCGCGGCCGTCGGTGACTCCGAAGTCTCAGCCGGTGGCGCCAGCGAGGTCAAGGTCGAGGGCGCCGATCTGGCTGGCCTGGATCCGGCCTCCGTCACCTGTGTCAAGCAGGGCGGCAAGATCAACATCGCCAGCGGCGCCGCTGGCCCCCAGCAGGGTCTTGGCGTGGTGATGACCGATGAGGCGACCCCGGTCGTCGAGTCGCTCGGCCTAGTGGTCGACGGCAATGCCCTTGCCGTGGCCAACAATATGGGCGTGAAGTCCGGCTCGGCCGAGGTCGCGGTCGACGGCGACACGTACACCATCACCGGTGAGGCGCAGGGCGCCGACATGAAGAACCCGATGGCCGGCATGATCACCAAGAAGTTCGAAATCAAGGTGAGTTGCAGCTAGGCCACACCACCGAAAGCGGCGGGCGTGCTGAGCACGCCCGCCGCTTCCTTGCGTGCAGCGCAGGTAACCATGTCCACCGTCGAGAAGACGAGATGGTCCCATTCCGTGAGGGGGCCCGAACTGGGGTAGTCGTTTACCCCAGCTGTCCCGCCGTAGCCCACTTAGTTTCCCTGGCAACACATTTGCGAGCTTCGCAATCGGGTGTTCGTGTCCATGGAGGTGCCACGATGAGTAACGCAAAATACATCGGCCGGGTCGGTGCGCTGGCGGTCGCGCTGGGCATCGGGACGGCGGTGGCCACGACGCCGGGGGTCGCGACGGCCGACCCTCCATCGGATTCGTCGTCGGCGGCTGACTCCTCGTCATCGAACGAATCGCCCGCCAGCACGAAGTCCACGTCGACGGACGACTCGAAACCCGCATCGTCAGTGGCCACTTCGGGTGGCGCTCACACAACGGGGGACACACGTGATGTCGCCGAACCGGCTGACGAGGAGTCCGCCGCAGAGACCGATGAGGACACCTCGGCAACGCCGCACACCCCGAAACCTGCCGCCAAGGAATCCGCTGACGCCGAACCCGCCGCTGACGCCGAACCCGCCACGGACGCCGAACCCGCGACAGGCCCCGAGCCGAGCGCGCCGGAACTGCCGCCGGTCTCGGAGACCCCGGCCCCGCCACCGGCCACCGAAGCCGTCGCTCTCACCACCGAACCCTTGGACAACGACAGCCCCGCGCCCGCACAACGGGTGACCGTCGACCTGCCTGCCGCCGAAACCGACAGCGCCGCTGCGGATGTCGTGGTGCCCGCCGTCCGCGGTTTGGGCGCTGCCCACAAATCGGCGACCACGGTGGCGTCGGCGCCCAGCACCGCCGCCACGGAAGCCGCCGTGCCCAGCACGGCGGCCGAGCCCGCCACCGCCATGGCGGCGCAGGTAACTCCCGTTGCCCCGGTAAACCCGGTCGGCGTGGTATCGGACGTGGTGTCGCGCGTCGTGTCGGGGTTGTTGGCGTGGGTGGGGTTGGGTCCGTCGATGACGGCCGCCCCCGCTGCGCCGGTGCAGTCGGTGGGGCTGTGGGGGCTGTTGGCTTGGGTGCGCCGCGAAGTCCAACGCACGTTCTTCAATCAGGCCCCAACCATCAGCTACAACCCCGCATTGAACAGCCAGACCGTCGATGGGGTGGTGACCGGTGACCTGAATGCCGTCGACCCCGATGGCGATCCGCTGAGCCTCAGCGTCGTCGAGGCCCCGACGTACGGGACGGTGGTGATCAACCGGGACGGCACCTTCACCTATACGCCGAACCCCGAGTTCGCCCGCACCGGCGGCACCGACGAGTTCACCGTGATGGCCGGGGACACCGGATTCCACCTGTTCGGACCGGGGGGCGTGTTCGCACCCGGCTTCGGCCACACGACCCTCGTCAAAGCGAGCGTCCAATTGTTCGCCATCCCGACCACCATCGATGTCGGCGACGGACCGTACGACGTGGCGGTCAGCCCCGACGGCGCCAGCGTTTACGTGACCAACGCATTCGACGACACGGTGTCGGTGATCGACACCGCCACCAACAGCGTCACCGCTACCATCCCGGTCGGCGAGGGGCCGACCGGTGTGGCGGTCAGCCCCGACGGCGCCACTGCCTACGTCACTAGCTCCAACGACACCGTGGTGTCTGTGATTGACACCGCGACCAACACCGTCACCGCCACCATCACCGCCGGCAGCTCGACCGGTGTGGCGGTCAGCCCCGACGGTGCCATCGCCTACGTGGTTAGCCGCGGCGACGACGCGGTGTCGGTGATCGACACCGCCACCAATACCGTCACCACCTCCATCCCCGTCGGCAACGACCCGACCGAGGTGGCAATCAGCGCTGACGGTGCCACCGTCTATGTCACCAGCGGCACCGGCACGGTGTCGGTGATCGACACCGCCACCAACACCGTCACCGCCACCATCCCCGTCGGCGGCTCGCCGTTAGATGTTGCGGTCAGCCCCGACAGCGCCACCGTCTATGTCACCAACGGTGCCGGCACGGTGTCGGTGATCGACACGGCCACCAATACCGTCACCGCCACCATCCCCGTTGGCGGTTCTCCGGAAGGTGTCGCGGTCAGCCCGGACGGCGCCGCCGTCTACGCCATCAGCTACGACGACGGCTCGGTGTCGGTGATCGACACCGCCACCAATACCGTCACCACCACCATCGACGTCGGCATCGGCGCGGCCAAGGTGGCGGTCAGTCCCGACGGCGCCTACGCCTATGTCACCAACACCGATGACGACACGGTGACCGTGATCGATGTGTCGGCGGCGCAGTTGAATATTGTTGCGGTGCCAGCTGTTCAAGCGAACCTGGTGGCCTCGGCCGTGCCGACGAGCGTGGTGTCCGATGTGGTGTCGGGGTTGTGGGGGCTGCTGGCGTGGGTGCGCCGCGAAGTCCAACGCACGTTCTTCAATCAGGCCCCAACCGTTGGCTATGACCCCGCATTGAACAGCCAGACTCTCGATGGGGTGGTGACCGGTGACCTGAATGCCGTCGATCCCGATGGCGACCCGCTGAGCCTCAGCGTCGTCGAGGCTCCGACGTACGGGACGGTGGTGATCAACCGGGACGGCACCTTCACCTATACGGCCAACCCCGAGTTCGCCCGTACCGGCGGCACCGACGAGTTCACCGTGATGGCCGGGGACACCGGATTTCACCTGTTCGGACCGGGGGGCGTGTTCGCACCCGGCTTTGGCCACACGACCCTCGTCAAAGCGAGCGTCCAATTGTTCGCCATCCCGACCGTCATCGATGTCGGCGCGTTTCCGCTCTCAGTGGCGATCAGCCCTGATGGCGGCCATGTCTACACCGCCAACGCGGACGACGACACGGTGTCGGTCATCGACACCGCCACGAATACCGTCGTGGCCACCATCGAAGTCGGCGACCGCCCGCACGGTATAGCCGTCCGCCCCGACGGCGCCGTCGCCTACGTCACCAACTACGACGACTGGACAGTGTCGGTGATCGACGCCGCCACCAACACGGTCATCGACACCATCTCGGTGGGTACCGGTGCCGGCAAGGGCGCCGACTACGTGGTGTTCAGCCCCGACGGCGCCAAAGCCTACGTCGGCAGCAGCAACATCCTGTCGATCATCGATACCGCCACCAACACCGTCACCTCCTCCGTCACTCTCAACTTCGGCCCGTACGGGATAGCGGTGAGCCCCAACGGAAATAAGGTCTACGTCGCCAGTTGGGGCGGCGACTACGTGAAGGCGATCACCTTCGATGATAACGACGTCCCCACCTCGATCGTCACTATCGACGTCGGCAATAGCCCGTCCGGGGTTGCGTTGAGCCCCAACGGCACCCGCCTCTACGTCGCCAACGCCGACGGCCACACTGTGTCGGTCATCAGGACCGACACCAATACCGTCGTCACGACAATTCCCATGGGGAACACACCGACCGATATCGCGTTCACCCCCGACGGTTCTCGTGCGTTGGTCACCAACCAGTTCAGCGGCTCCGAAGGTCATCGACACCGCCACGATGAGACCGTCATCAAGACCTACACCATCGGCGACGTCACCAACGCGATCGTGATCAGCCCAGACGGCAAACGCGCCTACGTCACGGGTCGCGAAAACGGCACCGTGCGGGTGATCGTCCTCCCTTCGTGACATTCGCCGGCGTCGACCGTATGCCGCCAACCGCCCACCACCCTTGGAAGGGAAACATCGTGAAGCGAACACTCATCGCGGGATTGGCAACTGCTGCGCTGGTATCGAGCGGGATGGGGCTGGCCCCAGGAGCCGCGCAGGCCGCCAACGAGGGCCCGTTCGTATGGTGCCCAGGGCAACCCATGAGCTACCCGGGACCGGGAGGCGAATTCGTTTGGGACATGAATGTCTGCCACACCTGGTTCCGCGTCGACTTCGGAAAGGGCAATGTGCCACGGAATTCTCCTCCGCCTCCAGAATCCAATATTTGGGACGGAGACAATCCTCCACCGAGCGACCGGTGCTATCCCTGGTGCTTGTAGTCGCCGGCCAGAACTTCGCAACCACTTCACGCTCGGCAGGTCATTGCTTTAGTCGCACGACAAGGATCAAGCTTGATCCATGGCCTATCTCAAGCCCCCATGGTTCAGCAGGACCATCTTCAACAAGGTCGCGATGACCTTCAACTTCGGTCCGATCGAGACACTCACCGTCGCCAAGCGCGCGAGCAAGCAGCCGCAGAAGATTCCCGTCACTCCGATCGAGATCGGCGGGGTCAAATACCTGGTATCGGCGTATGGCGAAACGCAGTGGGTGAAGAACGTGCGGGCCAACCCGGACATCAAGCTCGGCAATGCGAACTACCTGGCCGCCGAGACCGCGGTGGACGCGCGCCCTCCGATCCTGGACGCGTACAAGGCGAAGGTCGGCAAGCACGTCGACGAGCAATTCCGCACGCTGCCCGAGCCCGCCGACCACCCGGTGTTCGCGCTGACCCCGAAGGGCTGAACCGCCCGCGGTCGCACAGCGGTGAACGCGCCGCCGATGCGATGCTGACCGTGGTGTCGGTATAACTACACCCTGTAGTTGACGCCGGCGGAACGGCTGGGACACTGAGGCCATGCGTGCTGAACAGACGGCGCCCGGTACCGCGGGCACCGAAGCCTCCGCGAAGCTGTTCGCCGAAGCGGCCGCCGTGATCCCGGGCGGGGTGAACTCACCGGTCCGGGCGTTCACCGCCGTCGGCGGCACCCCCCGATTCATCACCAAGGCCAAGGGCTGCTGGCTCACCGATGCCGACGGAAACCGCTACGTCGACCTGGTCTGCTCCTGGGGGCCGATGATCCTGGGCCACGCCCACCCGGCGGTCGTCGAGGCCGTCCAACGGGCCGCCGCCGACGGACTCTCGTTCGGCGCGCCCACCCCGGCGGAGACCGACCTGGCCCGCGAGATCATCGGCCGCGTCGGCGCCGTCGAGAAGGTGCGGATGGTCAACTCCGGTACCGAGGCGACCATGAGCTCGGTGCGCCTGGCCCGCGGGTTCACCGGCCGCGCGAAGATGATCAAGTTCTCCGGCTGCTACCACGGCCACGTCGATGCGTTGCTCGCCGACGCAGGCTCCGGCGTCGCGACCCTTGGCCTGCCGTCCACCCCGGGCGTTACGGGGGCCACCGCCGCCGACACGATCGTGTTGCCGTACAACGACATCGCCGCCGTCGAGGACGCCTTCGCCCAGTTCGGCGACGAGATCGCCTGCGTCATCACCGAAGCCAGCCCGGGCAACATGGGCGCCGTGCCCCCGCTGCCCGGCTACAACGCCGCGCTGCGACGCATCACCGCCGACCACGGCGCGCTCCTGATCCTCGACGAGGTGATGACCGGCTTCCGGGTGAGTCGGTCCGGCTGGTACGGCGTCGATCCCGTGGAGGCGGACCTGTTCACGTTCGGCAAGGTGATGAGTGGTGGCCTGCCCGCCGCGGCATTTGGTGGCCGCGCCGAGGTAATGGACCGGCTGGCCCCGTTGGGCCCGGTGTATCAGGCCGGCACGCTGTCGGGTAACCCGGTCGCCATGGCCGCGGGACTGGCGACGCTGCGCACCGCCGACGACGCTGTCTACGCCAAGCTGGACGCCAACGCCGACCGGCTGTCGGCGCTGTTGTCCGGGGCGCTCGCCGATGCCGGTGTAGCGCATCATGTTTCACGTGCGGCGAACATGTTCAGCGTGTTCTTCTCCGACGAGCCCGTGACCGACTTCGCCTCGGCGAAGGCCACCGACACGTGGCGCTTCCCGCCGTTCTTCCACGCCCTGCTCGCCGCGGGCGTCTACCCGCCCTGCAGCGCATTCGAGGCCTGGTTCGTGTCCGCCGCGCTGGACGACGACGCGTTCGACCGGATCGCCGCCGCCCTGCCCGCCGCGGCGCGCGCCGCCGCCGAAGCCGAGCGGCCGGCATGACGGTCACGACGACGGTGCACGTCATGCGGCATGGCGAGGTGCACAACCCGGACAAGGTTCTCTACGGCCGCCTGCCGGACTTCCACCTATCGGAACGTGGACGGGCGCAGGCCGAAGGGTCGGCAGACTGGTTGGCGCACAACGACATCGTCTACCTGGTGGCCTCACCCCTGGAGCGCGCACAGGAGACGGCGGAGCCGATCGCCGCGTCGCACGGGCTGACCATCGACACCGACGACGACCTCATCGAGTCGTGGAACCACTTCGAGGGCGAGAAGGTCGCGCCGGGCGACGGGGCATTGCGCGACCCGAGGAACTGGCCGCTGCTGCGCAACCCGCGCAAACCGTCGTGGGGTGAGCCCTATGTCGAGGTCGCGGCGCGGATGCAGGCGGCGCTGCATCGGGCCCGCATCCGCGCGGAAGGCCACCAAGCCGTGTGCGTCAGCCATCAGCTTCCCGTGGAGACGCTGCGCCGGTCGATGACGGACCGGCACCTGCACCACCTTCCATTGCCGCACAGCCGGTTGTGCAACCTCGCCTCGCTCACGTCGTTCACGTTCTCCGGCGACAAGCTCACCCGATGGGGCTATTCGGAGCCATGGGGTCTGTAGTGAGGGATGGCGGGGCGTGAGATGGCTGGTGATGTCGATCGTGTCGGTGGCGGTGCTGCTGACGGGATGCTCCACCGGTGACGACGCGGTCGCCCAGGGCGGCACGTTCGAGTTCGTCGCCCCCGGCGGCAAGACCGACATCGTCTACGACCCGCCCGACAGTCGCGGCCGCCCCGGGCCGATCTCCGGGCCCGAGCTGACCGACCCGTCCAAGACCGTCTCACTCGACGACTTCGCGGGCAAGGTCGTCGTGATCAACATATGGGGACAGTGGTGCGGCCCCTGTCGGTCCGAGATCGCCGAGCTGCAGAAGGTCTATGACGCGACCAAGGCCAAGGGCGTCGCGTTCCTCGGCATCGACGTGCGCGACAACAACCGCGACGCCGCAGTCGACTTCGTCGTCGACCGCAAGGTCACCTTTCCGTCCATCTACGACCCGGCGATGCGCACCATGATCGCCTTCGGCGGCAAGTACCCGACCACCGTCATCCCGTCGACCGTGGTGCTGGACCGCCAACATCGCGTCGCCGCGGTGTTCCTGCGCGAGTTGCTCGCCGAGGATCTCCGGCCGGTGGTGGAACGGCTGGCCGCCGAAAAGGACACCGCGACATGACGGGCTTCGCCGAAACCGCTGCCGCAGGACCCCTGCTGGTGGCGCTGGGCATCTCTGTGCTCGCCGGGTTGGTGTCGTTCGCGTCCCCGTGTGTGGTGCCGCTGGTGCCGGGCTATCTGTCGTATCTCGCGGCGGTCGTCGGCGTGGAGGAGGAGCCAGGTCGGGTCGCGATCCGCACGGCCCGGCTGCGGGTCGCGGGCGCCGCCGCGCTGTTCGTGGCCGGGTTCACCGTGGTGTTCGTGCTGGGCACGGTCGCCGTGCTCGGCCTGACCACCACACTGCTCGTCAATCAGCTTCTGCTGCAACGCATCGGCGGAGTCGTCACCATCCTGATGGGGCTGGTGTTCGTTGGCTTCATCCCGGCCCTGCAGCGCGAAGCCCGGTTCACGCCGCGGCGGCTGTCCACCATCGGCGGCGCGCCACTGCTCGGCGCGGTCTTCGCGCTCGGCTGGACGCCATGCCTGGGTCCCACGCTGACCGGGGTGATCGCGGTGGCGTCGGCGACCGACGGCGCGAACGTGGTGCGCGGCGTCGTGCTCGTCGTCGCCTACTGCCTCGGGCTGGGAATCCCGTTCGTGCTCTTGGCCTTCGGCTCCGCGCGGGCCGTGCAGGGGATGGGCTGGCTGCGTCGCCACACCAGGGGCATCCAGATCTTCGGCGGCGTGCTGCTGATCCTGGTCGGCGCCGCGCTGGTGACCGGGTTGTGGGCCGACTTCATCTCCTGGGTGCGCGACGCGTTCGTCAGCGACGTGCGGTTGCCGATATGACCACGTCCCCCCCGCGAACAGACGCAAAAGTGCCCGAAAACCGGCGTGTTGGGACACTTTTGCGACTGCTCGCGGCGTACGCGCGGAACACCTGGCGCACGTTGACCTCGATGGGCACGGCGCTGGTGCTGCTGTTCCTGCTGGCGCTTGGAGCGATTCCCGGCGCGCTGCTGCCGCAGCGCAGTCTCAACGAGGCCAAGGTCGACCAGTACATCGCCGAGCACTCCGTGATCGGGCCGTGGCTGGACCGGCTTCAGGCGTTCGACGTGTTCTCCAGCTTCTGGTTCACCGCGATCTACGCTCTGCTGTTCATCTCGCTGGTCGGCTGCCTCACGCCACGGCTGCTCGAACACGTTCGCAGCTTGCGCGCGCAGCCCGTGGCGGCGCCGCGGAACCTGGCCCGGCTGCCCAAGCACTACACCGCCGAGGTCAGCGGGGACGCCGACACCCTCGTCGCCGACGTGACGCAGCGGCTGCGCGGGTGGCGCCGCACCACCCGCAAAGAGGACGAGATAACCGAAATCTCCGCGGAGAAGGGCTATTTCCGCGAGTTCGGCAACATCGTGTTCCACTTCTCGCTGCTGGGACTGCTGGTCGCGGTGGCGGCAGGCAAGCTGTTCGGTTACGAGGGCAACGTCATCGTGATCGCCGACGGCGGCCCCGGCTTCTGCTCCGCGTCCCCGGCGGCATTCGACTCGTTCCGGGCGGGCAACACGGTGGACGGAACGTCATTGCACCCGATCTGCTTGCGGGTCAACGACTTCGACGCGAAGTACCTGCCGACCGGTCAGGCGCTGAGCTTCGCCGCCAACGTCGACTACCAGGCCGGGGCGGACCTGAGCACCGACACCTGGCGGCCGTACCGGCTCGAGGTCAACCATCCGCTGCGGCTCGGCGGCGACCGGATCTATCTGCAGGGCCACGGTTACGCGCCGACGTTCACCGTCACCTTCCCCGACGGCCAGACCCGCACCTCGACGC
>Ga0193743_1000654_pt1 | contig 27170 bp, 34 predicted proteins | sample L2c2metaG_FD_143038 | JGI IMG/M metagenome (GOLD analysis project Ga0193743, IMG submission 143038) | Soil microbial communities from a riparian zone of the East river system, Colorado, United States - L2c2 | ecosystem: Environmental > Terrestrial > Soil > Riparian zone | place: USA: East River...
TTGTGGCAAGCGTGACAAATGGAATCTCGGAGATGTCCAACATACGATATTCGGCTTGATCAGCCAAAAGGTATACAAGTTTGGATGTCCTCATATTTGGGTTCCCCACGAGAATGAGGTCCTCCTCCCTTGGAACAGTGACCCCGTCGTACAGTTGCCAAGCTCTACGATGTTGTTCAGCTCTTCGAGAGAGGTTAAAAGCCATAGAAAATAACATACGATCTAGAATTGAGCCGCGGCTTGTAGACGAATCGCTCCGACATACGGAACCTCACCCCAGCTGATTCGTACAACTTGTCTCTTGGTTGAGGATGGCTGGGCATCCTAGTCGAGCGGATGTTAGAGATGGGGTCGAACGTCGACGCCAGTAGTGATGAGTTATCGTTCATCGTTTGACAAAAAAAAATGGCGGAGGGACGCAAGATTGTGGTGCGGTGGAAGGAGGATAATTAGACTTCTCCAGGAAGGGATGTTCTTTATAGGGAAATGCGCACAGCATTGTAACACCAAGCGTGCTGTGGACAAAGCAACGCGCAATGACTCAATCAGAACATGCTTGGTCCCACATGAGTGGCACAATTGCGGCAGGCTGGATACAGCAAAAACATGCAAATAATGTCAGATTCTGGAACAAAAAAAGAGACAAAAGAAGATACCTGGACAATGCGAGGAAAATTAGTCCGCTTGTAAGACCCAAGGTGGCCGTATAGTTGACTTTTATAAGATTCTTAAAGCTTACATGGAAACCAGTCCATAATCAAGGTTTGTCATCCAGTGGCACCCACCAGTTGTTCAACGAGTATACCGTCACGGGGCACGATTGCCCCACAAAGTTGAATCGATTGTGCTCAAGAATAGTTTCTAACACCACGATCGCTAGGTGGTTGAACTTGCTTCGAGGCGGGAGTCCTTTTCAAGATATCAAAGCCAGAGAAAGACTGTTGATCCAACATTGAAGTGGATCCGATAGACATAGACTGAGAATCTGGAATGCCGAGTGCCAGTGTTGGTGACGCTGACCGTTCAGATGATGATATCAAAGGTTTAGTGTAACTGGGAAAGCATTTAAGCGCGTATCCCCGAGTTAACAATCGCCAGCGTTTGGAGTGTACAAGCCTGAGCTTTAAATTTGAACAATAGTCGCTGTGTATGTGGCGGCCCAATTGCGTAGTGCTATTTTTACATTTTGATGAGTTCCGATCAATTTTGTTGAGCACACCTTCAAGTTCCAGTCTCCAAGCGCAACTGCTTCACTATTGCAATTTGCTTCTTGAATATGGTCGAAACGCGTCGAAGCAGCCAGCCATCTACCTCACACAAGAGATGTAACAAAAATAAAACAACCGGCCCCTCGAAAAAACCAGTCTCCACGATACCGAAAGGAGACTCGGATGCCCCCAGTGACTCGGAGCGAGTTGCAGAATTCGTCAATCAACGGGGTAGGAAGATCACTATGTATGAAACCTGATAGACAATCTATTCATTTGGTGCTAATTGATCTGGCCACAGAAACGGACCTTCTTGTCCACCACAGATGGCGAAAAATCATGATCCGGTTCACCAACCCGCAACTGTTATTGGAAAAAAAAGGAGGAAACAATATTCAAGTTTACAAGAGTAAGAGTACATTTCACTCCCCCTTCCTGGTTGACAACTTTCTGAAATTGACCTGTTAGAGCTGCTTATAAGGAAAAAGTTGAACAAGGCCTGGATGTCATGACGAAATCTGACATTTTTTCCTGCAACATCGACAGAATGTCTGAGGCTCAGATTGTTGACGCGGTAGATCGCATCAACTATTCAATCGATAACATGGTCTCCAACATCATATACAGAATTCAAAAATCTAAACTGTCGTACGCATACTATAAACCCCCATCCTCGAAACGCAGGCCCACAAAGCTGGACAGCATCATTCCCACTGATCTGGCTCGCTCCTTAGAGAATCCTCAACTATCTGATAATACAAGAGGTCTTGTGGTTGAAGCTCTGCTTCACGACCTGGTTTGCTCCTTGCTTAACAGGACTTTTTTCACTGGCAAACATTTTTTTGGAGTTGGGTGCAAACCTCTCCATGACTACCTCGAAACAATGTTTTCTAGTCTGGTTGAAAGTGGTAAATATTAATACCAAAATCTATCCTATTCCGCCGTTCAATAAAGAATTTTTTATCATCTTTAGAAAACTCAGATCCTATCGCAACTCAGCGTTGGCGTTCTATGAGTGTAGAAGCTGTGTTTAAAATGAATGATGGGGTTGTGTCCCAGTTAAACGACCGCCTGAGAAAGGAACTTAGACGCTTGCTGAACCGTATTGTATTGCCAGTGGGCCCTCCGGGTCGATCAAAGTCCAAGCCGATCTGTGAATCCATTGTGTGTGAGGAAGAACAATCACTCTTGGATATCATATGCCAGGCTCGACAATTATCATTCGTGATGCAACACGAAATTGTATCATGCCAATTGTTGGTCACTATTGCCCCTATGCAAGCATCTTCAAACGCTACTACTAGTAGTAGTGATGCGGTGGCTGGATATAAAGGTTTTGATAAAGCGGTTGTCAGTAGCCCCCGGAAAGATATGGGACCACAGGATGGCGAAAAGGTGTTTGGTACCTATTCATTTGGACTGCGGAGGATTTCTGCTTCAGGGTGTGATATTTTGATACAACCAAGGCTGATATCTACTGCATTGCTACGATCCCCTTAAATTCTGTATTTACTCTAGCAAATCTGAAATACTAGGTACAAGCTTTTAAGATTCATAAATCATACACCAACATTGCGTCTCCTCTCATACAAGCACCCTAGAAGGAGGATTTTAGAGACAAAGAAAAGAATGTGAGTAGTACATAGCTTACTCTTTGCTTCCAACGTAAAGCTGCTTTGATTTCGATTTCATCAAAAGAAAGGCATACTTCGTACTGCGATACCAGTCATTAGTTCATCCAGTAAAAATGAAGAAGCCAGTGTGAATACCTGGAGTGTTTTGTAGCGGGTCTCGCCTCTGTCCGTGTTGATCTTATAATCCATAGCATTGAAATATTTGCAAAGATCGCCTTGTACAGTTCCGATGGGTATAAACCCATCGTTGAGCTTGCCATCTAAAAGCCGCTAGGTTGAATTGAAATTATATTTTAGAGCTACTACTTACCTGGCATCCGTAAAAGTCTAGGAGGCTCCGACCATCGGTAAGCATATAGTTCCATTTCTACCGCTGCATCATCAACAGTCCGAATATCTTGATGAAACCAAGCGGAATGCTCGTCCCCAGCATTGAGACAGGTATTCTGTCAAGAACCAATTAGCTCAGTAGAATGAGGATATCCTGTATACTTTACTTTTCGTACAATCTCTTGCCAAGCACCTCGTACCCGCCAATCACCTTTCGCATCCATGTATATGTTATGTCCAGCCATTTCAGGATCATTGGGGTCATATAAAATATGGACCTCGGCGCCGTAGTGAAGCCTAGCGATCCTGGTCCGTATTCCAGAATGCAGGTGCCAACTTAGAGCGCCATGCGCGATTGCTTTCGAGAGCGGTCCATCGGGTTTCTTGACTGGCACCCCGTTACCCTTGCACCAAACTTCAATTCTTGAATGTACATAGGGCGACTCGGCAAAACCGCCAACAAGCACGACTTTCTGTTTGTTCGTGATATAAGAACTTGTACATCTCCCTCATTACGAACAAACTCACATTTACAGCCCAATGAAGATCTTTTACGGTCTCATGGAGGCCATCCAAGACGATTTTAATGCACGGGTCGAAAAAGGATGCTATTTCTTCGCTAGAACGTATGAAATAAGTATGAGTAGTGAAAATGGACACAATTGATGAACCCAGAATGTACTGGGTTAGCCGTAACCTCCCCCGAAAAACTCCATGCGCCTCATCACTCTGACTGCCTCCCAGATCTACGTGAAGGTAGGCTTCTGATCCGCTGAACTGGAGTATGAGTGAGCATTGTAGGCAGAACCGGCGTTGCGAAGATAAGAAAGATCACCTTTCTTTTTGCATTTCGTTCGAAATTACTTACGCCATAGTCAATAGATTGAGGATTGCTCCATTTCGTGCCTTGGAGACGCCCTGAAATACTAGAATTGAGCTCTTTCAATTATATCCGATCCGAACTCCATATTACCCTGCATGAATTTCCTAGCAGCTAAATTGACAAATATGCCACCAGCGACATAACCTGTGAAAAGCGTCTTATTGTGATTTTGTGCTTGAAATTTCAAGGCGCTGAACGTACACTGCGGCTGAGAGATTTCTTCAAGTTCAAGCGGATATAAACGCGTGATCTTGTAGATCCTGAGAGTGAAGAATTGAATCGGGTGTCCGCCAGAAAGGGCGACAAAAACAACTCACGCGATGTCGGTGGTTCCCCCTTCCCGAAAACAAATGAATTAAAAGTTGCTTGACAGTGAAACAATGCAGCGACGTACCTCCAGCATCACATACAAGTACGGTATTTCCCACCTAATAGGGTAGTAGTCAGCCCTGCAAATAACCATGAACTTATGCGTCGACGTACTGCCAACCAGTCATATGATTTAGCGCCTTCGATTGTATGATGAATTGCAGCCTATGAAGAATTTCATGAGAAAATTTGGTAGATTCAGCAAGAACTCCATGTCACCTCTCCTTCAGAAACGAATCGGACTCGTTCCCGGACTCCATCTCCAATTAATAGCTTTGCTTTTATCGCTGCCTCTCTCATTTTATTTTGGTGCCGTCCCTCCCACCCATTCGGGGTTGTCAAAATGACGACCATTCTCCCAGCGAGTTCATCCCACAGTCTCTCTCCACTCGTATATGAGTTAGCAAGAAATTTTTGAACACTTTCTTTGATATATGTGAAGAAATCATGAAAGATGTCTTCAATGGTGAGGTCAGGTGGAAGAGGTGTCATCGAATGACCATTGGGCATCGCAATATACTCAGGCCGCAAGAGTAACTTCCACCTATATAGTATGGTGTCAAATTATAAATTAGTAATTGAGAAAAATATATTTGAAGTCATGGTACTTACCACTCAGCTTTCCTCCAATTGTTTTCTTCAGCTTTCAGTAGTGAATCCTTTTAGAATTAAATGGAGTTCATGTACACTCAGAGAATTAGTGAATAAACGAACGACGTCTTCAGTGTCTGCTCCACAAAGTTTGACCTGATTTCGATAATCGTAGTAAAGAACTGAAGGGACTTTTGCACCTGAAATAAACTAGAAAAATAAATAAATATGGAGTTAGACCATACTAGGGTATGAAATGCAAGACGTGGACACGTCTTACCTGCCCCGGCCAACGATTGACCTACGAACGAGTGAGCGTTGGGTTCACGAATAACTGGCAGATGCAAGGACTCGGGACTCACCTCATAAAAGGCAGGTTCTTTGCCATCACTAGTCGATACGAAAAAGGACACAGCACTATATGTGGTGCCGATATCGACACCGAGCACCAGTTTATTCCTTCCGGCAGCTCTTGTAGACAAGGACATGAGAGAAGTTACAGTAAATTAGCAGTGGCACTTGGGACGATGGGCCAGAGAGCGGGAAGGAACTAGAAAAAAAAAGGTAAATTGACATTATTGTGAGGATTGCGTTTCTTGCATGTTCGATCGATTGCCGCCCTCATTTGTAGAGTGTAAGCTTCACTCCAAGTTGAAAGTTTCATCCATTCCGGAGCGGTGAAATTAACATTTGAGGATCGCTACCTTGAGCATACATACACTGCGGATCCGTAATAAGCTATGACAAGGATCGGTCTTCCAGCACAGCGTCAGCACGATGACCATTTGTCCTGAGAGGATCTTACTTATCCAAGCGTGGTGCTATAAAAAGTACAGTGTTCGACATATCCGTGCCTGAGGTGAATATTTTACAAAGTTCCCACGACTTTGTTCAGCAACAACAACGACGACGACGACGTTGACGTACCACCCCTGACCCGCCGCCATGTCCAATGTCCAGCCACGGGCAGGCTTTGTTATGCGCACAGTATCTGACATCGTCCATGCTGTAGTTGCTGCTGTCGGCAGGCTCGACAAGTCTTTCTCACCCGCAGTAACCATAAATCGACTGCGAAACCACCACTTTGTCATGTCGGACAGCATCTACCTCCTCCACATTGCGCTTGGTATCTTCTGGTTAGCGCTGATGCAAGACCCACCATTTCCTTACAAGCTAGCGATACCTACCTTGTATACTATTGCACTACTCATCCCGTTCACGAGCCAGTTCTTCATTCCTGCTACACCTGTCTTTGTCTGGCTAATAACGTGGTATTCTTCGCGCTTTCTCCCTCCTGCATGGCGGCCAGCAATATCTGTATCCCTCCTTCCAACCCTTGAGTCGGTATTATATGGTGCCAACATCTCCGACATCCTCACCCGTTTCACACACCCTGTCCTCGACATTCTCGCTTGGCTTCCATACGGAGTCATCCACTTCACCTTTCCCTTCGTTGTTGCCATCTTTCTATGGCTTTTCCGCTCCAAACACTCCCTTCATCTTTGGGCACGTACATTCGGCTATATGAATCTCATCGGCGTCGTGATTCAGATTATTCTTCCATGCTCCGCACCGTGGTATGAGCTTATCTATGGCCTTACCCCAGCAAATTACGGCATGAAAGGTTCCCCAGGTGGTCTCGCACGTATTGATGCCCTTTTTCACTCCCAAGCATACACAGTTGGATTCACCAATTCACCACTCGTATTTGGCGCCTTTCCGTCATTACACGCAGGCAATGCTACCCTCGAAGCCCTCTTCCTCTCCCATTTCTTCCCACACACGACGAGATTTATTTGGGCTTACGCAGGGATCCTTTATTGGGCCACAATGTACCTCACCCACCACTATCTCATCGACGTCGTTGGTGGCGCGTGTCTCGCCACTGCCTGTTTCTACCTCTTTCTCCCAGATGACCTCAGAGGCTCTCACGCTCTTTCCCCACCCTCAGGTTCAACTTTTTCTTCCGGCCGCCTCGGAAGATCCAAATACGATCTATATGATCTTGAAGACCCGCGTGCTGCCACTCTAAATAGATACAACAGCGACAGAAATGCGCTGATGCTATCTGCACGAGAGTTTGATGCCATCAGCGAACCCAGCTCAGAAGAGGAGGAGATGGATATCACTTATCGATCTCCTCTGCCAAATAATTCCCAGTTCCCCTCATCTGTGCATAATGCTCCGCCGCCATCGAGATCATCGACAAAGAAGGGGCCGCCGAATGGGACTTCTTCGAGAGGGAGAGGACATCGTCATACAGCTTCGATTGCCAGTTTAATTAGAGGTGACGAGAGGGGTCCGGAAGACGGTTGGAGTCCCGTGGCAGGTACCTTTGTGTTTCCGCCAAACGGTGGCGCCAGTAGAGGTAGGGTAGATTGATGATATTTCTTTTCTGGTGAGATGCTTTTGGTACATACAACACTCATTTCTCGTCTTGACTTGCACGCAACCAGTAATACCATACCAGTTACCCTGCCCTCTGAGAATTCTTTTTTTCCAGCCTCATCTTTTATATACACCTCAACCTCAAGTTTCCATTTGCTATACATATCCTAGATATCACCCATCGTATTTTTATTTATCCTCTTCCAATACCTTACGGACCTGTAGGACGAGTTTTTCTCTTGCAACGTCTAGCATGTCACATAATACATGTCACAAATTCCTTCAGTGAAGGTGTCACGGTGGTTCCTGAAGACTTTCCTGGTTTATATCTACGCAGTCCCCTCAAGCGGTTCGCCAACCGAACCTTTATCTATCTGAGCTGCAATGGGGACCGGCGACAAATTTCCCTGGGAACTATTGAAGGCAGAATGTCTGCGACTAGTCTGTACTCAGCTCATCGAAGCCTCTAACGAGGGACAAAATTCCTTTAAACCTGGACGTAAAGAGGAAATGATAGCATTCCTACAAGATGTACACGAACGCGGAGGCAAGCATATGTCTCACTTATCCACAGTTGACCGACTCTTACTTGGCTGATATATTCCTGTAGTCTCCAAAGCTTTGCAAGATGTAGAACCGCCTAAAACAATAAAACGGCCTGTCAACGCAACGCAACAAGCCACACCTTCCAAACGCAAAAGTCCACCTGTTGATGGGGAAGAAGACGCGGAAGGTGATTCCGACAATGAGAATGAGGAAGGCTACAATACACGTTACAAAGGCGTCAAACGTGTCAAAGTTCATGGACCTACTCCTGAACCTCCGAGTCCTAAGCCAAGGAAAAAAATTAGTAGGCCGAGGAAGAGTGTTAGTGTTCCGGTAGGAAGTGCAGTGGAAGGTCGAAAGCGCGGGAGACCTCGCAAAAATGTTTCAACTTCAGGCGGGGAAATCATAGTGTCGAAGGGCAAAGGAAAGTCTCTGGAAGACAATCAAGATGTAGGGGAGGCGATATCTTCAATATCTAGGGGTAGGGGTAGGGGTAGACCCAGGAAGAATGGGACTTCGACCAATGGCGGAGTGCCGAAACGTGGGCCAGCAAAGAAACCTCGACAGAGCACGGATGCGAATGCTCCCAAGAGCAAAGATAGTGGGAGGGAAGTTTTCGACGGGATCTTGTTGGTAAAACGAAGCACAAACGGCAAAGAGAAAGCAGCAGGAGACGAGGTGGGAAATGGTGTCGGTGAAGGATTGACGGGTAATAATGACGAGGCAGATGGCTTTGAGGAAGAAGCAGTCCTAGCAGCTGTCAATGGTGATGCCCAAGGCGACCTCTCGAGTCTTGGAGGATCCAATAAAGGTGAAACATGCTTCATCGAGGTCATCCTTTCAAGTCATTTCTAACCAGCACTACTCGCCTAGAAAATGAGATATCGCCGGCATATACTCCTGTCCCTGAAGAAGGTAAGCTCAGTTGCTAGAGATCTTTTTTCTTCGTCATTGATCATACCAAACCACCATGAAGCTGATATGGATGCGGATGGCGAATTTGACGCAGATGCAGAAGTCTAGCCTTGGTCCTCTTTCAGACACTACTCTGTAAAACCTACACCGAAAGACGATCGCCCCTCTGCGATTTACAACTCCAACATTGAGGAAGGAGGTTTGGACTCGTCTGCAAACCCACATATTTCCTGTATAACGAGAGCTCCTCTTTTTTTTGTGAACTACTCATCGTGCACCAACAGATTTAAATTACTATTTCATTTTTTGTTTCTCCTACCCTGTGTTGCGATGAGCATAAATTTGTTGTTTACGGTCTTTCTGGTTTGGCCTAATGTTTACTTTTTCAAACTGGGGGTTAGGATTCTTCATGGTGAGTGTAGCAACATGTTTTCCTATCTTCGTTTTGACATTAAAAACAAGCTTTTAAGGTTAACACGCACACCCAGGTCAATAGACTTGACAGTACGGAATCCGTGAGATTCCTCAAAGTTTCGAATAAAAGCGACAAATGCGTTGAGGGTTTGATACGATTTTTGGAATTTAATTCAGGTTTTTCTTACAACCCTTCACCCATGTTCGCCTGACAACTTAGTAAGTAGAGCTGGGTGTCTATCTTTCCAACGAATTGGTTGAGAATCTTGGACCGAAGCAGTTTATCTCTCTTTCTTTGTTGTAGCATCCGCCATACTGCATTGATCATGGAATGTGAAAGTTTGCTCAGGCAATGAGGGCGGTCCGGATCTTGCCGTTGATCATATGGCATTTTATCTTACCGTCTGGTAAACCCATATCCTAGGTGCTGAAACCACAGGTCCTGAAGATGTCTTTGCTTGTCCTTTCCTCAAGCGATGTAGACGCGATTACATCGACTTTTTCGCCGCAAGATCTACAGCTTCTTATGGCTGAAGTTTTTGCCTTGATTTCTTCCGAAGGCGCCACCATTGATGGTCATAAACGTGTATCTATGCCTCCTCGCATCGTCATTCCCACCCTTAACCACACCGCACTCTTCATGCCTGCCCATATTGGTATTCAACCCAACAAGATATCGACAGAGGCTTCATCAGATCTGGGTATTTCGAACCAAAGTCCAGACCGACAGTTACCGACTTTTTCTTTGGGAGGTACGGCTGTCAAAGTTGTTTGTGTACCTGTGAAATCAGATCCACGCGGGTTGCCTGGGACAACTCTTGTACTGGACGAGGTCACTGGAGGTGTGAAAGCCGTTGTAAATGCAAGAAGTTTGACTGCTCTGAGGAATGCTGCTGGTCCGTATATAAAACATACTTGATCTCTATCTTTTTTTTTTACCTTTTCATTCAAATTCAATTCTTACTTCAGGTTCACTTCTTTCTACGAGTCTTATCGGTCCATCCTCGCCAAGGAAGCTAGTGGCTTTTGGAGCTGGGAAACAAATAGAAGTGCATCTGGACCTTTTCATACGCCATTTTCCTTCTATTTCACAATGTACCATCGTCAATCGCACCATCAATGCACGTTCCGACTCTCTGGGAGAAACTATCAAAGCTCGATTCAATCATATAAATTTGCGTGTTATTTCTTCGCAAAAGGAACTGTCGGGGAACAACGAGGAAAATCGCAACAGCCAGCAAATTGAAGACGCAGTGCGTTCTGCGGATGTTATCGTCTGTGCCACATCTTCGACAGTCCCACTATTTTCTTCCTCTTGGGTTCGGACGGGTGCACATGTCATATTGATTGGCAGTTTCACTCCTGCCATGCGAGAAATTGAGAGGGAGCTTGTTTTCCGAGCTATTCCCTCTCCGAATATAGGGTCTTCGGCCTGTATGCCATGTCTTCTGGTGGACTTCCGGAAGGCTTGCCTAGAAGAAGCGGGCGAGCTTATTGAGGCTGAACTTGAACCACATCTAATAACGGAAATTGGTGAATTGGTCCCGAAAGATAAGGATGGAAATGTGCAGCTAGAAGCTTACCATGAATTGTTATTGACGAACGATCGTCCTCGAAAAGACGAGAGCGGATTTGACGGGCCAGTAACGATCTTCAAATCTGTGGGTATAGGTTTACAAGATGTTGCGATTGCGTGTGCTGTGGTTGAAAAGGCGATGTCACAGGGTGGTGGGACACGGATTGAGAGCTACGATAGTTAATGGACTGATGTTAAGTGGCATGCTAAAAGTCGCTCACAATAAAATATCATATTCGAACATACTTCTACAGTTATATCATTTTTTCTGCCACCCATTCCAACACTCATAACCATTTTCAGCCGTCAAAAGGGCCTGTAGCAAGAGAGTAACTTGGCAGACTGGAATGAGCATCTTGAACCTTGTTCGAGTCCGAAATTCCGTTGTTGGTAGTACATAAGGAATACTTGGTCCAGTCGAAGGTGGTGATAACACAGATTTGGAAGAACTGATATAATGAGTGTATGTATGAAGATGAAAGTTATGTGTGCATGGCTAACGTATGAGGAAGGACATGGATTAAGGTGCGTGATCAATTAGGCGAGTGGTCACTGGTGGGTTAAGTATCAGGTTTCCGTCTTCGGCTTGAAGCAATTTTCACTCTGTGTTTTGACGCCGCAGAGGAAAACTCTACGATGAGGGACAGGGAAAGGAGGGTGAAGGAGTACTGACAACCGAAGGACGAGACTTCAAGGGAGGTGGATCCAGAAAACTATCAATCCCAGTACGTACCATGGATCTGTTGGCATGAGACGACACTGATAAAATTCCGATTCCGTCGACTCGTGTACTCTGTCCAAGGGGTAGAGGTTTAGGTTTGATAGATGCTGGCGCCATCTCGGAAGTTCCTTGGAACATGTATGATAATTGTCCCGGAGTCGTAAATCACAGACGGATGTCGAGACAGCACAATGGTAGCATTGAAAATCGAAGAATTGCAACGGTGAGACACCCTGGATGGTTGGCAGGAGTACTGCTTGAGCAGATGTCCTCCGGCTGTCGGGACTGAGAAGATGACGAACGCTGAAAAATGGTATTGCTCATGGATCAAAGTTTCATATGGCAAATCTTTGGTATCACCGTTATCCCTGGAACCATACCTACTCTACGGGTAACACAATATAATTTGATGGAAAAGTGAGGGAAATGAAGAACTCACAGTCATCCAACATTGCCAAGATCCCTGGGCTGAAAACGAGTTTCCTCGCTTCAGACAGCCTCCCCTGCTTGATGAGTGTATCCACGTCATCGATCGGTTGCCCATTGACGTCCATGGGAGTGTCCTCTTCTGTGCTGACGGACTTTTCCCTCTCTTTGCCCCTTTTCTTGTTGCACATGGTACCCTTATCCAACATTGCAAGGACCCCTGGGCTGAAAACGAGTTTCCTTGCTTCCGATAGTCTCCCTTGTTGGATGAGTGCATGCACGTCTTCGATCGGCTGCTCGTCGACATCCATGAGGGTGTTCCCTGCGCTGGTAAACTTTTCACTCTCTTTACCCATTTTCTTATTGCACGCGGTACGAGCTAGGGGTTAATAATTAGTCCATAGGATCTACCAATCGTCACGAAACGTACCTTCCATTGGAGCGTCCTCCTCTGCGCTGGCGGTATTTTCCCTCCTTTTCCCCTTTTTCTCGTCGCGTACGGTACGGGCTATGAGTTAGTAGTCAGTCATAGCATCTACTGATCGTCACGAAACGTACCTTTCTTGTATCGGTTAGACCCTTCAGCCAACGAACTACGTCCTATTGAACAGCTAGGGTGCACGAACAAACCAATGTTGAATTTACTTACGTTTTCCCATTTTATAACCGTCTACCCACTGAAATTTAAGTACTCATTCTGAGCTAGAACTGATGCCACTAATGAAGCTCGTTTATTTCGATCTATTTCGATCAAGGTTGTGACCTGTGACCTCCACGCCACCAGGGCCTAAGTTACGATAAGTTAAGCACTATCGACTACTACATAATTACTAATTCCAACTATTGTAAAGTTCTTTACATACCTCCCTTTGTAACTTCAGCTTACTCGTCGGTATGCGTTGCGAACAGATGTCGGAGCTATAAAGTTTGGACTTTTTCAAACAGTAAGGGTAAAACGAATTACCTTGGACGGGGTATCAAAGAGAGTAACGGTATACCTACAAATAACTTGCGGAGGGGATCAAAACGATGACAGGGAAGTTGATAACATGAAAAGACCTGACGCTTGTTCAAACTCGAGTAGCTTCCTTCGCGAGCTTATCAGCCTTGTGGTTGTAAGCTCTTGGAACATGCCAAAATCCAACCGCAACACGGTCCTGCTCCAGGGTCATGGTATATTCGCCTAGTTTCATAAACAAGTGAAGGTTCGCAGGTCGTTTACCATCCGTTCTACGCCATCCCCTGCTCTACAAGTAATTCCATTAGTGTTATTAGATATTTTGAGAATCAAGCTAAGTGACAAAGACATACTTGCCGCTCTGGAAACCACTCCGTGATTCCTTTCACAACGTACTCCGAATCGGTGACGACGATGTAAGTCGCGCGATAATCTTCGTTGGCAATGGCACGGCGAGCGGCTGCCTTTCTGTGATTTTCGATATCCGAGCAAGATCGGTGCACTTGTTCCAATTTCTTCAAGGCTTGGATCGCCGCCAGCAACTCGGCGCGTTGATTGGTTCGGGGAGCAGAGTCCAACGTGTCATCGACGGTAATACTCCAGGAAAAGTCATCACCTCCGATAACAATTCCGAGTCCGGCCCTAGCTACATAACCCTGACCGTTGTTAGAACATGCCCCATCTGTGAAGACGAGTTGAAGGTGGTGGCAGACGCGTTCTTCTGGAGCATACATATCTCCGCCAAAGGATAGATGCTGACAACAGGCAGCGAAGAATTTGGTGCAAGTAGGGCATTAAACGATAAGGTTATGAACATTTAAAGCTGAGAGCCTCGGGCAAAAAGTAAATTTGCGATCTTTGATGTTTGGATGATCCATGTTGGAGTAGCGCTGAGTTGCTTATGTAACGTAGTCATTCACTGATACCTGCTGCGGTGCTTCCCTGCCGAGACCAAGACTTACTTACATTTAGTGGTTTATTGTTGGACATGGTACTCTCTACTTAATCTTTGACAACAGGCAGAGGATTATCAACCAACTGTTAATTGCTTTGCGCTCCAAGGTCTTTTACATAAGCTTTTCCAGAAATCCCTTCGTCTGCTATTTTGAGTCTCAATTGATCATCCGTCCCATTGATGAATTTTGGGATATATTCTTTTCACCAGGATGACCTCTAACGCTCTCATTTCGAACTCACCTCTTACACGGAACCAAGAAACCGCACTCTACTTACGTCGAGGTCCAGGACTGACTGTATTCCAATTCGTGAACGCCGGCGCCAGGCCAATCGAGTCGGTTTTGAAGGCCACTTTTCATGGGCCAAAAGGTCCCAAGGCTAAGATCGATAAATTCTTCTCAGAAGGCGAAGCCAGAGAAAGTGTTTTGGATGAGTTGTACAAAGCAGATTGGGTCAATCCGACGAAGCAGCACAAAAAGCTGCTGCATAATTGCCGAGATCTGCTAACATATGCTAATCCACAGTACGTACCAAACTTGCGTCCTTTCAGAGATTCTTATTCATGCCATCAGATCGCATACAGTTGATACTCAGCTCGTTACCTTCAAGATGCTTATCGCAGTAATCACTAGATATCCTGGTATACGGCGTCTATTTTATCATCCCAAAGATTCTGGGCAGGCAATATCATCTTTCGAGAAACATTGGACTCGAGAACACCAGCCCTGTGGGAACAGCTGGATCTTTTATCGGGATTATACCCTTCATTGCCTATCTGATAATGAAATAACCGCTTTGGTGGAGAAAGAACTTCCGAGCAAGCTTGGCCACCTGGAATTGTTGGAGGATGACTGGAATAAGACACCAATTGAATCATTGCTTTCGTTTTGTAGGCCAGTCCTACGTTTCACCCGTGCATGTGCTTTATTTTCTTATCTGACATTCTTTAAGCTCAATCCCGGAGTTCAACTATACCAAACTCAGTGCCGTTCGTTATCTCGCAGGCATATTGGAACGGCCAACCTTTTGGGAGAAGGGAGTTGACATTCGGAAACGATTTGATGACATCCTCATTGTTCTCTGCCGCACAATCCTCGAGCTGATCCAGGACACGGAGAAAAGTAAGGCTGATGTCGATGTCGATCTTAATGGCGATTCCCCACTTTGGATGTCAACTGCGCGTGATGCTGCAGATATTCTTGTTTCTGCTACGTTTGACGGACTCCTTCGACTCCATCACCTTGATCGACTTGTTTTTGATTGCCCTCCTCAATTACCAAAAATTGTGTTCCTTCTTCAACGGTGGGTACATTCATATATTCCGGTCAATATTTTTTGACTGTTTCGTTTGACCAGACAGGAAATGCAATACGCTTTCCCAAAAGCTTCGGATCGAGCGTCTCTAGTCGATAAGATTTTTCAACAGCGCGCAGAGACTCCTGAGAGCCATGCAGATGTACCTAGTCATCTGGACAACTCTGCGTTACCATCCCACCCGGTGACGATCCCTGGAGACCATGATGATGTTAATCAACTTGACCTGCGGCCAACCATAGATCGGATCTTGGAAACATGCCCTCGGTTAGCCAAATACTTTTTCCGTCCAAATTCCTGATGAGAAGCTTAATTGACCTTCTCTCGATCTGCAGTTTTCGAGTCTTGGTCATTGGCAAAGTAAATCTGTTCTAAGATATGATGGCCCATCCAATCTCACTCGTTCGTTCAGGCAGGTGCTGGGAAGACCTCCTTGATTAGGAATGTATTCGGCATCAAAGACGCGGTCAGTCTTTGGCGTTCTGTTCATTGCTTCATCTTGGCTAAATATCCAGCTCACTCTTCAGCTCAGTTCTGGCAGAAAACCCGGTGAACCTGATATCAACATAGAATATTCCTCTGCCGAGAACAAAAGTTTCGTTTTGCATGATAGCAACGGGTTTGAACCAGGAGATGCAGACAATTTTGACACCGTCATGAAGTTCCTGAATGATCGGAAGGCAAAACCAGATATCAAGGATCAGGTTCATGCCGTCTGGTGAGACAATTCCATATGACGACCTACAGATTCCTGACCACATTGTGAAGGTTGTGTTTTAGCATACCAATTGCTGGCGATCGATTATTAGAAATGAATAGTGAGAGACTTCTCCAATCATTGTCTGAGGGTGAACTTGGTGGATGTTAGTATGTTCTATTTTCAACGTCAATATGAAAAAAATATTGGCTTACTTGCTACTAGTGCCCATAATAGCGATTTTCACAAAATACGATCGGCTAGTCAAACATATCTGCCTCCGCAACTCTAGAAAATTTGCAAGACTTGATAAAAAGCTTGTTCAAGAGAAGATTGAGAATGAAGTCAAGGCCGATTTGGACAAATTGTGTTTCAGCCCTTTCAGAAGGCGGATCGTCGGAATGACTCAGAACATTTCAGAAATCGTGGTCTCGAGTGAGTGCGATTACTCCTGACGAAGAACAGGAAGTTCAATCACTCAATCTATGTAGCTCATGAAGAGTACAAATGGACAGTGCATGACTTGATCCAGCTAACCACTAAACTTGTCGGGCAGTATCTCACCGAAGAAGTCGTCATGCTTTCTGCTGTAGCGCAACAAGTAAGTCCAGCGGTGAAACTTGACGCAGTGATTGCGTAAGTCTGCATAATTACCTCTCATCCTACCAGCCTTGCTCATGTTATTTATCAGTGTGGTGAAGAAATGTATGGATTTTTTTTTTGTGTGGCAGAGTTGTGGCTGATTCTGATCAGGTTACTGGCAAGGACTTTCCGCCACCATGAATTTACCTGGAAATAAATCAGAAATTGTTCTGGAAAATATTCATCAAGACATCGTTAGTATATTCAACTTGCGGGATCCAAACAAGGTAATTCAGCTTATGTAAATGTTGTAATTCTTCTCACATAAAGTCTGCATCACAGTTACTCAACAGTGAGAGGTTCAAATTTCTGGTCGCTGGTATAGTCAGCAAAGAGGATGGACTGTCCTTGAACAAAGGCCTTTGGGCGATTCTGTTTAAACAGGCAGGGTCAGCCTACCTAGCGTATCTTTGTAACGAAATGATCAATTTCTACTACTTTCAGGGAGATCTTTCTGATGAACTATATCGTCGCTTTAACGCTCATCATGCAAATTATCTTTGTGCTCACGGCTAGCACCGAGAATGTCGTATCCCGCCAATTGGTCAAGCTTGCAGTGGACACTTTCATTGGGTCTCCAGAGGCTGAGCGCATCCATTCCACCATCAAGCAGCATTTTAAACATCCGGCAGCCCGCCTTGACCGAAATGTTGCTCTCCATTGTATTGCTGAACTGATTGAGTCGAATGCTATGTCATCGGATGATATGGCGAAAATCAAGAATACGATGAAAGGATTTGACATCAGAGATGACAAGCCTTGGTAGAATTGACGTAGCATGCATTTAATGACTTATCTCAATGTGTAATGTACTCACAGATGTCCTTCACCATAGTATTCATTGCGAGTGAAGCGAGCATTAATTCCGAGTCTCTAAGGGCTGATCAGGGTGTATAAACAAAGCCAAATGTCCTTCCGCAAAATTCTCGGAGGAGGAAAAGATACAATTTGGCTTGGGTCATATTTTCAGCCATTTGTGGTGCCTTCCCTCCTCTGAATTCAAGAGAGCAGGAAAATCTTGATGCTATGAAGGTAGAAATGGCAGAGGAACAATATTTGTAGAGCCTATCACCTGTGTCTTTGGTTACCTTGAATTGATCAGCCTTGGAAAAGTATCACCTGCATGCAATACTGCCCATGGTTATCTCTAGTACTACAATGGCCCCATCATCATTATCATTTGTAGGATTAGCATGTACTGTTACAAATATCATAATGAATTCCAAATATTTTGTTAGGAGTTTATTATGGGATCCTGCTGTACTGGGACTTGTATGCTGAAGAAGGGAGATGAGGCAGAGAAATCATGGAAGGCTTGGTGCTATTGACCTTGATCCTAAACCGTTCTCCACCACCAATCCTACAATTGTGCCTCATTTCTCCAAGGAGATTAGAGTTGGTGGTGGAAGAACAGGTCAGGATTGAGGTGGTTGATAGAACCAAGCCTTCCATCAAAGAAGTTGGTGAAATCTTTAGGCTGAACAGTGATGTTGTATGCTAGCAACTTGTTTGTTGACCAGTGGCTGCCAGATTTCGGGGAGTGGATGTACTGCGACATTTCGGGTGGTACATACTGATGTCACTGTTGTCTTACATAATATAAAGTTGTATGTTTGAAATGAAACCACTGTTCGTCTCTTAGGCCATGGTGCACCGCCCAGCAGACTCTCGTTTACTCTCTAACCTTTTACAACAGGAAAAGGATTATTTAAAACATATCAACCAGCTGTTGAACTCTTCCGCTGTCTCGCTTAACTCATTTACCGCCTATGCTGCTGCTTCTCCGCCCCCTGCTTCACAAGTTATTCTTGCTGTAGCGGGTCTTCTGGCTGCTGCTGACGATGCATTCAAACGCTATGCACTTGGTGTCGAGCAATGGAGAGATGCCATGCAGCTCTTGAAGGAAATGGAAGACGATGTCGGCAATATAATGAAAGACAGGGAAATACTGCAGGTGGTCTTACCTGGTTTTATTTCACTTTTTTTTCATTTCTCCTTTCTTTAGAGTAACCCGTTTAATCAAGGTTTCAAAGTCACACAAATCAAAATCTGGAACCTTTCGAGAGTCCCTACTATTAGGACGCTTCCCCTCCTCTTCTTCCTTGTCTCTGCCTGTTGGAAATCACGATTCTCCATCTCCTTCGCCTTCTCGTCTGTGTTCTTGTCACCATTCACATTTAAAAATAATTAATTGTTTTATAAAGGCCCTGTCTCAGCCTTATTTCCAACCTCCACCAAATTGGCAGCTGCTCAATCTGAACTCCAGGCTTGTGAAACACATCTGGCATCAAAAGAATCCGAACTTGCATTGAAACGTTGTGCCGCTGTGCGTGAAGGCTTCAGCACCCGTGCTAAAGCCATGATCGACTGTAGTTGGGCTTGGGGTCGGCTTGGCAAGGAAATTTTGCGTTCGCTCGATGAGCTTGGGAATCTTCAAGTTCATAGAAACGGTAAATTTTGCCCTTTTTTTTACGCGTTGTGCCTTCCGCTCATTTACGTACCTGGTAGAGCATGGACCGATGCCACGCGACGAACGGCCTCTTGTACAAGAAGTAGATTCTACACGACCGTCGTCCGACTTTTCATCCATCGGCCCTTCTCAATCAGCTTCTCAAACTAACTGGGACAGTCAGCAACTTCCAGAACCTATCAACATGATGGCAGTTATTACAGACGCGGATTCGGGGATGTTGGGTCAACCAATCAACGACAACACGGTATTAGATGCTAAACGACTATCTGCCGGCCCCACAATGCCTCGTCCTCATTCGGCTGAATCTACGACTACTTCGTCGTTGTATCATATCCCGATGCCGACTACTTACAAACTCGAAACGGTGACTTATGCACCAGCGATAGCCCTCGTCGTTCCCAGAAAAGATGTTCTCTCTTCACCACCTCCACCCATCCTTGGGTCTGGGGATAACACTCCATTAGCTTCAGGCCCATCACTCGCCAACCCCCTAGCCTACGCACCAGTCACGGAAGAACTGTCAGAAGACCAAGGTTTGCATATAAAAATGCACATACCGGCTGCACATGCGATTAATGAATATGATATTCCTACAGCTGAAGTTGTTGGGACTGGAACCTCGGCGGCTTGGCGTCATTCCCGTGGAGGATCGGAGGAGCGATCGACCCAGATGGGTTATTCGACTCCTCAATCTCAGTCTCAGAGGACATCTTTGGTTGCTTTTGCTTTTCCTTCGGAACCCATCTCAGAGTTCGGTCCCAATGTGTCATCAACGTCAACATTACATCCCCAACGACATATTTTGGAGCGCAGGATTACGGAAGAAGAATTACAAGGTAATACGACTGTTGATTTGAGTCGTGGTGGTGGTGGGCAAGCAGCCGTAACGAGTAGGGCGGTCACTTCAGCTCTGGTTGAGGTCTTTGATGACCCCGAAAATAATAACTACGAGGAGGAGGAGGAGGAGGAAGACGATGACGACGAGTTACCGATCGATGTCGAAGTCCGGTTGATCCAGCAGGGCAAATTGGCTGTTGTTGAAAATCCGAGATTCATGAGTGAGGAGAGAAAGAGAGAACTGGAGAAGGACCGAAAGAGAGAGAGGATGAAGGTAGCAGGTGTCGAGGAGGGGCAGGACCAGGAATTTGACGTCGAACCAGTAAAGGAGAAGAAACGTTTTTCGTTTCTTCATCAGCATCCAAAAAGCGCTGGCATGCCTACGCCTACGCAGGGTCAAAGTCAAAGTCAGTCGGATATCGGGCATGCTACTTTCGCTCCGGCCATTAATACTCCATCCGCTGCCCCATCAACTCCCAAAACGTCTCCTTCGAAAGCAGGAGACAACGCTCCTTACACTTCACCTTCGAAAACATCTCCTTCAAAACGGTTTTTCGGTAGTTTGAGAGGTCTGTTTGGGGTCCGACAACCAGTGTCTCCTCGGGTTCCATCGCAGGTTCAGGATTCTTCGCCTTCGTCTAGGTTTGGTACCCGCAAACAAGATTCTTCCCCCTCTCGGTTCCGTGCGCGTTCTCCATCTCGTATTCCTACTGCAGACAGTGATTCGGATGCTGATGCTGATTCTGATGTTGATTCCCCGACCAAAGCTGGAGGTGGTTTACAAGCCTTATTCCGTGGTGCCGGTGCGAAGAAGAAAGCTGGTTCCGCTGGTGGCACGAGGTGGTCAACGAGGACGGATAAGAATATTAAGAAGTTGACCAGGACTGGTGGGCTTGATGATGATGATGACCCTGGTGGGTATTTGAGTCAGGTTGTTGGTGGGAGTGGGGGTGGAATTGCTGGGAATGCGGTTGTGAAAGCTGGGTTGGTTGGTGGTGAGGTTGGCGGTGTGAGTGCTGGCCCTAGTGGGATGAGGAAGAGATCAGCTAGCGATATTGGGCCACCACCTGCAGTCGTCGGTGGGTCGAAAGTTCCTACCAGTGGAGGGAAGAAGTTGAAGAAAACTCAATCTCCTTCTCCTCCCCCACCTTCTGCATCCGAATTATACACTTCTTCTCCTCAACGGAACAACACCAACGGCGTTGCTGTTCACGCGCACGCACCCACTACTACTCCTTCCACGCCAATGAAGAAGTCGAGTAACGCGAAAACTGCTGCACAGGGGAAGAGGAGTGTTAGTGTTGATGAAGGTGCGAGGAGGATGAATGTGGTGCCAGTGCAACGGGGTGAAGTGGTGGTGGGGCAGACGCTGGTGGGTGGTGGTGGTGGTGATAAAGAAAAAATTGTGGATTTGGGGAAGAGGAGGAGAAGAGCTGCTAGTGATATTGTGGGACCGCCGTTGACTGGGAAAGGTTCCGTCATTACTACTGCTACAAATGCTTCTGTTGGTGCCCCTGTTCGGGGGGTACCTGCGACTGGCACATCAGCGATGTCGAAAGATTATTCAAGTGATACGGCTACTGCTGCGTCTGGTCATGCTGTTTCGCCTTTGAAGAAGAGTGTTGTGAGGAATCCTGGCCCTGGTCCTGCTGCAGCTTCTATTCTACCGGCTACTCCTAATCCTGCTACGGCGACACCATCTAGACCAACACCGACTAGAAAAACCTCGATTGGTAAGACCCATGCGACCCCGAATACCCCTGCCAACATCAAAGCAGGAGGTTCTGGGCAACCTCATGCTCAACCTCAACCCCATCACCAACATCCAACTTCACATTTCACTTCATCTTCAGGAGGTGGAGCAACCGTATTAGCAGCAGGCGGAACTCATCCAAGTGGAACCCTTATCTCTCATCCCGGCTGGGACGCTCAAGCGTTGCCCACGGCAGGTGGGAGTTTGTCGAGGAATAATTCTATTTTGAGTGTTGCTAGTGCACCTGCTACTGGAGGTTCTGGTGGTGGTATGGGCAAGACGAAGAAACAAAAACAGACGGTACTTGGACATGGGATGGGGAGTGGGACGAGTCTTGGGAGAAGGAGTTCATTGGGTTCTTCGTCTGGGCATGGGGGTGGGGGTGGACAAGTAGATAAAAAGGCAGCTATGAATGTTGCAACAGGCGGTTCTTCAACTGGTCCGATCTCCTCCGTCGTCCAACCTACTCAAGCAGCTCCAAGTCTTATGAGCATAGTTGAGGATGTAGCAAGACATAATCGGGAGTGGAGTCAGGAATCTTCCCAGCTTCTCAAGAACAAGAATAAGATGGTGGGTGGGTTGAAAAAAGACAAGTTTGGATCTCTGGGGATGGTAGATGTGGTGAAGGCTCCTCCGAGAGTTGGCAGAGATGAGCTTGCGCATTTTGATCCGGCTACGATCAAGAGTTTGGTCATGGAGACGTCGACGACGAATCTAGCTCCTAGTGGTGTAATCAGTGCAAGTGGTGGTGGCGGTGGTGGGGCTCGGTTGGTCGATATCAAAGCTCCAGGATCTGTGTTTGATCAGCGGAAAGTCAAAAACGTGGGTTTAGCACCCGCGGGGATGCACCGACAGGCTTCAAATTCCACTCCTGATTTGACGCAGAGTCAACAGGCATATCACCTGAACTTGACTCGGAGGGCGAGTGTTACTGCTATTCCTACGGCTACTACCCCCGCCAGCAGCAGCAGCAGCAAACGACCGGCGAAATCACCTTTAAGGAGTGCGCTGAAGAACCCAAGTCGGACGCCTTCTCCTTTGCCTGGTCCGTTTTTGGTAACCCATTTGCAAAAACAACAGCAGTATCAGCAACAACAAGCGGTTCAGGAAGGATCTCGCCATTCCGTCAAGTCAAACATTGCTATAGTCGCTCCGGTCCCTATATCTCCTCCTATGTTTTCTACCATTCTCGGGCCGGTTGCATCTCCACAACCATCTCAGACTCAAAGCGCCACCAAAGCACCATTAGCGACAGACACTCGACCTATTATGGTTAATGCTAGAGTGGCTTCTTATGATTCTACTTCGCAACGTAGGAAGGGTAAAGGCCAATCCAAAGCTGTTGTCTCTGAAGAGGTTGGTGGTGGTGAATTGGGCGATGCTGGAGATTCAGCTTCGACGGATGATACGGGAAGTGAGATATTTTATACAGATGATGAAGGTCACCACAGTGAAGCTGGGATTGTGTCGTCTGCAGACAATCGGGCGGTGCATGCTGCATCTTCGAAGCTGAATGGACATGCAGTAGTTGGGGGTTCTTCTGAACTCTCACATTCAACAACTTCTACTGCTGTCGAACGTCGTTCTCCACTTACTACCATCTCTGCTGCTTCTCAACCTACCACACCTCCACCACGGAGAAGGAAAAGTGTTAGGGTGTCTCTTCAACCGACTTTCTCGCCTTCTCCGCCGGCCATCGAGTATGATGACGAGGAGGAACAGAAGCGTCATGCGCCTTGGGTATGGAAGCAGGACCATCATATTACCGAGGGTGTCGGCGCTGGGCAACATGTACATGCGCCAGTCCCACTCGCGGCTCCCAGTCCGCTCCTAAATTTAGGCCATCGACAAAAGGTAGTGGAGCCGGAGCAGAGTGCACGTGTATATGATATATGGGAGGATTCGAGTGATGAAGATATGGAATATCAAAAAGCGAAACGACTCTTGACCAGGGCTGCGAGGAAGGAGAAGGATATGAATGTGTTTGCGGCCGGGAGTCGGTCGTTATGAAGAGTCGGTTCTTTCTTTTTTTTTCACTTTCGTGATTTTCTCTTTTTTTTTTATGGGCACACTCCGCCTATGGCCTCTCCTTAGGCTCAATCTTTTGACGGGTCGTTATGAAGGGTTGGTTCTTTTCTCTACACTTTCGTGATTTTCTTTTCTTTTTTGTACACTCACTCTCCTTACCCACATTCTTTTGACGGCTCGTTGGTTCTTTTTTTTTTTACACTTTCGTGATTTTCTTTTCTCTTTTTTTTTTTTTTTTTTTACACTTTCGTGATTTTCTTTTCTCTTCTTTTTGTGGGCACACTCCATCTAGATGCCCTCCATTCTTTTGACAAAAATTTGCCTGCGGGCAGCGGTACTGGTGTAGCATTGTTATTTTACTCTGAAATTATCTTGTGGACGATGTATGTACGAGCTTATAATTCTCCGATATTGTATTTTAATGTACTTAGTTGTAATTGCTAATTGGTTGTCTGCGCAAACTTTTTTTTATGCAAGTAAGCGATGGAGTGGCTCAAATCCGATATGCGCTAAGGACCAAGCGATGTGTTCTGGCATTACATAAGCAACAGTTTAAATTGAAGATGGACTCTGGACCGTGGACGACTGAAATAGTTTCAAGCCTGAGCTTGAACAATTGTTCCTATATTTTACACCGCCGTTGTGCCACAATTCTCTTTCTGAGTAACCACATCGCCCACATACATCACCGTTTTACACATCGCCGGAACCAATAATGTCTGACGACGCCCACCAACAACCACTTACTCAAGATGACGAGCCAACAAAGGTAGAGGATGCCAACGCGCCTATCAATATCAAGGTTCCTATATTCTTTTCTTTCATTCGGCGCGTTTCTCAGTTCGCTGGGTATTTCTCCTGTGTGTTTTCCATCTTTATCCACCAGGTCGTGAGTTCCACCGGGGAGGAAGTGTTCTTCAAGATCAAACGGAGCACCAAACTTACCAAGCTTCAAGGCGCCTATGCCAACAAAGTGGGAAAAGATGTTGGTAGCATTCGGTCAGTTTCTTTTTTCATACGTATTTAGAGTATGCTATTTTTCTTTGATCTTTATGGCATAAGAGATCCGTGCGCACGCGATATTTTTATGAACTTTGTGTCTTTGATATTCCAATACTCATTGCCTTGCCTTTCCTTCACTTCAGATTTTTGTACGATGGAGCTCGGATACAAGATGATGACACTCCAGCATCACTTGATATGGAAGACAACGGTGCGTGAAAGCCCCTTGTTTCATGTTTCATGATTGGACTGACCTGATTCCTCCCCACAATAGACGCTATTGATGTTATGGTAGAGCGTAAGTCGTTCAACTATCCACCGATCTTTGACAGAAAAGCTCAAGACCCTTTATGTAGAGGTTGGAGGGTCAATGTCGACCGCACCTTAGGGCAGATATCGAAGGCGCTCGACGTACCATGTTCGCAAATCTATGTTTAATCACGTTCGCTCATGGCGTTCGCAAAGGCAATCGAATGTATAATTCACACAGCTCTGTTTTACTATCGCTTTTTTCCCTCAACTTGACGATCCATATATTTTCTTTTCTTGTTTCCTACGATTTTTTTTGCATGACTTTAGAAGATTTTGTCCACCTGATGTGCAACCGGATTGGACAATGGCTTTGTCTGGGAAAAACCTTGCAACTGACCTGACATTGAGAAAAAGGTTGTTACATGCCTGCCTAGCTTTAACCATTCTAAACGATAGGTTCAGTCATGGAACTGCTTGCCACACAATATGTATGTTTTGGCAGAATTATATACAAAATTCCGTTTCGCTCAACTATCCCGAAACAGATTGGTTATATAAGCGCTCAGGGCAATGGGAACGCAGCCGGACTCTTGAAACCATTTGAACCAACGGCACGAATTGCCATCTGGACATTATCCTTGGACAATTGAACAGTGGCGCTATTTGTCTTTCCAACCCGGATCACACGAGACCAGAGCGGTTCGTCTGTAGGCCTCCATACTACCTCGTATCCACCATCAGCATTAGGGTCATCGGTCCACGTCAGAGTCGAATTGTTCGTTAGAATACTGGTATTCATGAAGGCATTCTTAGGAGTTCCTGGTGCTTGTCCAAGTGACCATAAAGCCGCACCGTTAACTTTGGCAACACGAGTGACGAAATTCATGTCAACGAATTCGATCAAGTCGCCAAATTGTACGCCACCTATCACTCTTGTGTTTTGATGCTGATGCGCAAAGTTTTCATGAGGTTCGGTGAATCGAACAGCTGGGAAACCTTGTCGAAGGAAAGAGAGATGGTCTCCTCCACGCAAGAAACGGTCCGGGCGATAAATGGTCCGGACTTGATGACCGTAGATCAATGAGCCACGGTTTTATAACAACAAAGCAAGGCATACCGTTCATCTGGGTCACACTGTTTTGAGAAACTTCCGATACAAAGCGTCCTAATTGATGTGCTGGAGAGTCGTTCTCTCCTCCGATCGCAGCCAATGCAGTAATTTGTTTGGCCGAGTCAGTTGGTGGTATACCTTGCACGAACATACGGATATCAAACTTGTCGATGGTCCCATCGTCAGCTGTGGAACTTCCAACAATATCGTTGTCGAGCATGCCTTGGACATCTACGCCGTCTGTTTTGAACTGGGCCGCCATGAATGCAGAGCCAAAAAGACCCTGTTCTTCTCCTGCAACCGCTGCGAATATAAGTGTTGCTGCAGAATCATGGGTAGCCATAACACGAGCTAATTCCATGGAGACTGCAACACCAGACGCATCATCATCAGCTCCTGGTGCATCGTCGGTGAAGTCCATGATATCGGTCACTCGGGAATCGTAGTGGCCGGATACGACATAGGCTCGGTTAGGTTCTTTGGATCCGGTCAGCGTGGCGAAGACGTTGGTGATGATGGTGGCATTAGGCATAGAAGTCCCGGAAGGTTGTTGCAAGAATGGTTGAACGGTTACCGTCATGCGTCCATTGGATGTTGCAGCAATTGCACGAAATTCAGAGGCAATCCAGTCCCGCGCAGCTCCGATACCACGAACTGGATCCGTCTGGTTAGAGAGGGTATGGCGAGTCCCGAATGTTGTTAATTTTTGAATTACTGCTTGAATTCGGTTGGCATCGATTTGATTGAGAATATGAACGAGTTCAGAGTCAGGTTCTTGTGGTTCAAGAAGTTGGCCGGGACCTGGTGGCCAGATACTGGGAGATGGACTGGCATGGTCAAGCTGTGAGAGTACTAAAAGAATTTTTTTGATATGTAGGTTAATTTTTTTTTTCTCGAATATTATTGGATTGCCGATTTACCGCTCGTCACCAACAGGCAAAGAACATACAATCCATGAGAGATCCGCATGGCTGATGTGGAGAAGTTTACTCCTGGCTTAGCGATTAACCCTTCGAATCTCGTTATATAGAAACTATTCACGGATTCGAGTCCATATGGTATACAACATCTTACCAATGACTCGGACCATATGGTTTGAGGTGGCAGGTGAATGGGGCGGCCAAGGGCGGACACCAACTTTTGAA
>Ga0193743_1000655_pt1 | contig 27153 bp, 20 predicted proteins | sample L2c2metaG_FD_143038 | JGI IMG/M metagenome (GOLD analysis project Ga0193743, IMG submission 143038) | Soil microbial communities from a riparian zone of the East river system, Colorado, United States - L2c2 | ecosystem: Environmental > Terrestrial > Soil > Riparian zone | place: USA: East River...
CCTCTTCCTTCGACGTGAAAGGAGGTCTGGGAGGTTTTGTCGCACCGTCACATTTTCCGACAGCGCGACGGCCATGCAGTTAAACTTCAATAAAATTGATTGCAAAGCTGATAACAGGAAGCTTGATTGCGTCATTTATGTTCGCGAAGAAGCGGTTTTCGTGGTGAAGGACTCAATCTTCGAACGGGACTAAAATTGAACTATTATGGCCACCGCAGACATTGCCGCTCCATCGCCGCGCACCGCTGAGACTCCTTTCGTCAACGAGCCCTTTATCGACTTCTCCACGGCTGAGAACAAGCGGGCCATGGAAGCCGCGCTCGCTGAGGTTGAGAGCCAACTCGGGCGCGAGTACGACATCATCCTTGGAGGCCGGCGGCTGAAGACCGAGGGCAAGATCGTCTCGGTGAATCCTGCACGCCCGGCGCAGGTCGTAGGCATTCATCAGCGCGCCGAGGCCGATCTTGCCGAAGAGGCTGTGCAGGCCGCTCTTGCCGCCTTCCCTGCGTGGAGCCGCACTCCTGTCGCCGAGCGCGCCGCATTGCTGTTCCGTGCCGCCGACCTTATCCGGCAGCGTAGCTTCGAGTTCTGCGCATGGCTTACGTTTGAGGTCGGAAAGAACTGGGCCGAGGCCGACGCCGATGTAGGCGAGACCATCGACTTTCTGGAGTTCTATGGCCGCGAGGCCCTGAAGCTGGATGCCGCGACCACGCCGATCCAGTTTCCCGGCGAACGCAACCAGCTTCGCTACATTCCGCTTGGCGTGGGAGCTGTGATCCCGCCGTGGAACTTCCCCTTCGCCATCATGGCGGGAATGACTGCAGCGGCGATCGTCTGCGGAAACACCGTCGTGCTGAAGCCCTCGGTCGATGCCCCTACGATTGCCGCGCGCTTTGTGAGCCTGCTCGAAGAGGCCGGACTGCCCGACGGGGTCGTTAATTTCTGTCAGGGTGATGGCCCGGGATTCGGCTCCGCAGTGGTCGCGCATCCTCAGACGCGCTTTATCGCCTTCACGGGATCGAAGGCGGTAGGACTTGAGATTCACGAGAGCGCAGCGCGCACCCAGCCAGGACAGAAGTTCATCAAGCGCACCATCCTCGAGATGGGCGGAAAAGACTCGATCATCGTGGACAGCGATGCCGATGTTGACCTTGCGATTGAAGGAGTCGTCGCCAGCGCGTTCGGCTTCAATGGCCAGAAGTGTTCGGCCTGCTCCCGCGCCATCGTGGATGCGAACATCTACGACACTTTCTGTGACCGCCTGCAGGCTCGGGTTGCCCAGATCAAGACGGGAGACCCGGTGGAGAACGTCTATACCGGACCGGTCATCAGCCCGAAGTCGCACAAGAAGGTTCTCGAGTACATCGAGATCGGTAAGGGCGAGGGCCGCCTGCTGAACGGAGGAGCAGCCGTCAAGACTCCTGAAGACGGTTACTACATCGCTCCCACCGTCTTCGCCGATGTGAGCCCAACGGCACGGATCGCCCAGGAGGAGATCTTCGGGCCGGTGCTGGCGGTGATCAAATCGCAGAGCTTCGACGATGCGCTGGCGATTGCAAATAACACCGAGTACGGGCTGACCGGGTCCGTCTATTCCAGCTCGCGCGAGAAGCTGGCGCGCGCCGGGGAAGAGTTTCACGTCGGCAATCTGTACTTCAACCGGAAGTCGACCGGGGCGATGGTGGGGGCGCATCCCTTTGGCGGCTTCAATATGAGCGGAACCGATTCCAAGGCGGGCGGCCCGGACTACCTTCTGCTGTTTACCCAGGCCAAGAGCATTGGGGAGAAGGTGGGATAAGCCGGGGCGGCGGCGGAGAAGCAGGCTGAGCAAACGGGGCTGTAACCCCCATTCCGGGTAGAGCCGATTCAGCCGGAGCGGGGCCAGCATCCTGCAAAAAATAAAGGGATTCCCCTTCGACTTCGCTGGGGGCAGGCTTTCGACTACGCTGCGCTTCGCTCAGAATGACGTTTTGTTAATGGAGGCCGTAAGGGAACTTACGCGGTCTTCATCTCGATCAGGTTTCCTGCCTTTGCGGCTGCCTCGGCGAGCACGCGATGGTGGATTGTGAACAGGGCAAGCTCCAAGCGGTCGGAGACTCCGGTCTTGTCGTAGATTCCCCGAAGATAGTTCTTGATGACCTGTTCCTTGGTCCCCAGCTGGAGGGCGATCTCCTTGTTCTTGCAGCCCTGCACGATCAGGGCGACGATCTGCATCTCTTTTGGAGTGAGCCGGTCGCGGACGCGGGCCCCTACGCTGTCGGTGGAGTGGATGGCGGTAACGTTTGCGCGCTGGATGTAGCGCTGTCCGCGGGCGATACGTCGAACCCCCTCGACCAGGTCGGTTCCTCCGACGTTGCGGCATACGACTCCGTCGACGAGCGAAGTCACCTCGTCAGGAACCTGTTCGGTGTTTTCGGCGACGAGGATGATACGGCTTCCCATCATCCCTGCCCGTTCCGCCAGGGCCGGGACTTCCGGATGTAGGCTTGAGGCGATCAGAAGGATCGAGCCGCGCAGACTATCGAGCGCGCTCCACAGCTTGGGCAGGTCTTCGCACTGGGCGACGATACGCATGTCGTCTTCCAGCGCCAGAACCCGTGCCGCGCCGGCCCGGAAGATGACCTGGTTGTCAGCGAGAATAATACGGTTCATAAGTTTCTCCTGCGGTGGGGTCTTTTGCCCCGTATTCTTCTCATCGGCTCTTCCTCGCCGTCGTAACCGCTGTGTCTTCAATTCGGACAAATTACTCTGCGGGTCCGTAGCAACCATTTTTTACGGCTCCATCCTCTCTCACATTGGAAACAGTTTCCAGTTTTCTGAATCCCGGGGGTTCCAGTACCAATCAAATCACAGGTGCGGTGTGCACATGCACCGGTCCGCGAAGTATAACAAGGGTATGCCGAAGCCAATCTTGCTAGCCATCGACGATGACACCAGCGTCCTTGAGGCGGTGGTACAGGACCTGCGCCGCCACTATGGCCAGGACTACCGGATCGTCCGGGCGGCCTCAGGTGGAGCGGCGCTCGATATCTGCCGCCAGCTGAAGGAACGCAACGACACGGTCGCCCTTTTTCTCTCAGACCAACGCATGCCGGGAATGACAGGCGTCGATTTCCTCTCACAAGCCCTGTGCGTCTATCCGGATGCCAAGCGCGTGCTTCTGACCGCCTATGCGGACACCGAGGCTGCGATCCGGGCCATCAACTCGGCCAAGATTCACTACTATCTCAACAAGCCGTGGGATCCCCCGGAAGAGAAGCTTTATCCCGTCCTGGACGATCTTCTCGAGGCCTGGAAGCAGGGATACCGGCCGCCCTTCGAGGGAATCCGCGTGGTGGGCATGCGCTGGTCGGCGAAGGACCATGCGGTACGGGACTTCCTCTCGCGCAACCGCATCCCTTACCAGTGGCTGAATCCGGAGCAGACTCCTGAGGCCCTGACTCTTCTGAAGGAGAAGGGCGCCGACGATGCGAAGCTCCCTGTCGTGCTTTTTGGGGATGGGACGGCACTGGTTCAGCCCAGCTCGACCGATCTGGCCGCAAAGCTTGGAATGCCAACCCAGGCGCAGCAGAAGTTCTACGACATCGTGGTCGTTGGTGCGGGTCCTGCAGGCCTGGCCGCGGGCGTCTATGGAGCCTCCGAGGGACTTCGCACGCTGATCGTGGAGCCAAACGCCCCGGGCGGGCAGGCGGGCTCAAGCTCGAAGATCGAGAATTACCTGGGCTTTCCCTCAGGCCTGAGCGGAGAAGAGCTCGCCAAGCGGGCCTACCTGCAGGCGACGCGGCTGGGAGCCGAATTTCTGCTGCAGCGGGTCACCTGCATCCGTTCGGAGAACAACTACCAGATTGTCGTGATGAACGACGGTCAGGAGATTACCTGTCACGTCTGCCTGATCGCGACCGGCGTCGATTACTGCATGCTGGATGTTCCGGGAGCCACCGAGCATACCGGCGCGGGCGTTTATTATGGGGCGGCGTTGAGCGAGGCGATGGGCTGCGCGAACGAGACCGTCTATATCGTAGGCGGAGCCAACTCCGCCGGACAGGCCGCGATGCACTTCTCCCGCTATGCTGACAAGGTTCACATGATCATTCGCGGGGATTCGCTGGCCAAGAGCATGTCGAAGTACCTGATCGACCAGATCGAGGCAACGCCGAATATCGTGGTCGAGACGAAGACCGAGATCGCCGGGATGTTCGGCAATGGCCACTTGGAATCGGTGACACTCAAGACTCCGCGGGGTGAGGAAACGCGCGAAACCAGCTCGCTGTTCATCTTCATCGGCGCGGCGCCCAAGACCGACTGGCTTCCAGCGCAGGTTGCCTGCGACAGCAAGGGCTTCATCCTCGCCGGTCCGGAGCTGAAGGCCAAGGCTCCGACAAGCTGGAAGCTCGAACGTGAACCCTATCTTCTGGAGACCAGCGTTCCGGGCATCTTCGTCGCCGGTGACGTTCGCTACAACTCCGTAAAACGCTGCGCCTCTGCTGTTGGAGAGGGCTCCATTGCGATCCAGTTTGTCCACCAATACCTAGCAACACTCTGAAAGGTCTAACGTCACCACCACCATGAGCCAACAATCCCAGGTCGTCCAACAGCCCACTCCAGCGCGTATCAGCGATGCTCTCTTCGCACAGTTGAGAACAACGTCGATCTTTTCCTCTCTGAAAGACGAGGAGCTGCGTTGCCTGAACGGGTTGGAGGAGATCCATCTGAGCAAGGGCGACCTTCTGGTCCGCCAGGGAGAGGCCGCTCATAACTTCTGGGTTCTGCTGGAGGGCGAGCTTCTGCTCTCCCAGACCATGCCGGATGGACGCGAGATGGAGGTGACCTCCATTCCCAGCGGGAATGCCTTCGGCGAGCTTCCGCTTCTGGCGAATATTCCCAATGCGGTCAACCTGAAGGCGGAAGGCCCCTGCCACCTGGTGCAGCTCAGCGAAGAGGGCTTCTGGAGCCTGATGACGACCTGCCCGGATGTGCGCAAGGCGATTTTGGGGAATATGGCGAAACGATTCCAGAAGATGCAGAGCGCGACGATTCAGCAGGAAAAGATGGCTTCCCTCGGAACCCTGGCCGCCGGGCTGATGCACGAGCTGAACAACCCCGGTACCGCGGCTCGCAGGGCGGCTTCACAGCTGCGCTCGAACCTGATGCGAATGCACGAGCTCTCCGCGAAGTTCAGCAAGACCGATCTGAGTCGGGAGCAGAAGGAGTGCCTCCACGATCTGCAGGAGCATACTCTGGCTGCCAGACAGACCATCGTGATGAGCTCGCTTGACCAGAGCGACGCCGAAGAGGCGCTGGCGGAGTGGATGGAGGGAGCCAATATCGAGAACGCCTGGAAGATGGCTCCCACGCTGGTTTCGATCGGCCTCAAGGCGGAAGATCTGGAGTGTGCGCGATCGGAGTTTCCTGGATCCACGCTTTCGGACGCATTGAACTGGATTGAGGCGATGGCATCGAGCATGCAGCTGGTGGGAACCATCGAGGAGAGCATCGGACGCGTCTCCGACCTGGTGATGGCAGTCAAATCGTATGCCTACGAAGGCAAGGGCATGAAGCAGTCTGTGGATGTCAACAGCAGCATCCATGCCACTCTGGTCATCCTGAGCCACAAGATGCGCGAGAAGGAGATCACGGTGGAGAAGGACTTCGCTTCCGATCTTCCCCCCCTGCAGAGCGAATGCACCGGCCTGAACCAGATCTGGACCAACCTTCTCGACAACTCCATCGACGCCGTCGGGCCGCATGGAAAGATCAGCGTGAAGACCTGGACAGAGAAGTCTCACACCGACGAGCATCGCACCGAGATCTGCATCCGCATCGCCGATGACGGCAGCGGCATTCCGCTGGACAGCCAGGCGCACATCTTCGATACCTTCTACACAACCAAGCCGGTGGGTGTCGGCACTGGACTCGGACTCGGAATCGTCCACCGCATCGTGGATCAATACGGCGGAGTGATCCGCTTCTCGTCGGTGCCCGGCAACACGGAGTTCATCGTTCGGCTGCCGGCGCAGACTCCTCAGTCTGTCTGAACCCACGAGCCCGGCTCTCCGGAACATCATCGTATGATGAACCCAGGGAGATTTCAGGGTGCCGCTTACACCATTCCATATCGCACTTCCTGTCGACGATCCTGACGCGGCCCGCGCCTTCCATGGAGGCCTGCTGGACTGTCCTGAGGGGCGAAGCTCCACGCAGTGGAGCGCAAAGTGACTGCGAAGTTTTTGTGGATCAAGCGCTTGCCGGGATCTCCGAGGTTCGCGTTCCTGACGCCGAGACATTACCATTCTGGTGAAGGCACTTAGAATGATCGAGGCGCAAATGTTGCTCGATGGAAGAACTGAAATTTCTGAACCACTCTTGCCAAAGAGGAACGCCGGGCAGGCCAAATGCCCGGGCCAGCACTGGAGCTTGACCTAGATGCCGAATCGCCCCACGCGCCGCCGCTTTCTTGCAACCTCCGCTGCCGCGGCCGCAGCGATCTCGCAGCATAAGGCTCTAGCCCTGCCATGGCAGGAAGTTGCAACGTCTGACGAACAGACGCCTTACAAACTCTTCTTCGATCAACCGGCGGCGGAGTGGGCGGACACGTTGCCGGTGGGCAACGGCAGACTGGGAGCCTGCGTCTTCGGCCAGCCGGGCAAGGATCGAATCCAGCTCAACGAGGAATCCATTTGGGACGGGGAGCTGCGTGACCGCAATAACCCGCTGGCAGGCGAGACGGTGCAGCGGATGCGCGAGCTACTCTTCGCCGGGCAGGTCGCGGAGGCAGAGGCTCTTGTGCTGACGGATTACCTCTCCATCCCCCGGCGTCTTCCCTGTTACCAGACCCTTGGCGATCTGCACCTGGACTTTGGGCCGATGGACGGGTTCACGGACTATCGGCTGGAGCTGAACCTGGATACCGCCATCGCGACGACGAGCTTCACTCACGGCGGCGTGCAATACCGGCGCGAAGTCTTCAGCTCATCGCCGGACCAGGTGATCGTGATACGGCTTACGTCGAACAAGGTCGGAAAGCTCAGCTTTACCGCCGCATTGGATCGGCCGGCGAACTTCGAGACGGCTGCGCTGGCGCAAAATCGGCTGAAGCTCTTCGGACAGGCTCTCCCGGTCAATGACAATCCGGGGCTGCCGGTCAAGGAGCGCCAGGTCGGGGTTCGCTACTATGCAGAGCTTCTGGCGGTATCGACCGACGGCATTACCTCGACCAAGAACAATGCATTGGTGGTAGCCAATGCAACCGCGGTAACGCTGTTCCTCGATTGCGCGACGAGCTTTCGCTATCCGGCAGGCGAGGCGATGATGCGGCAGGTCGTCGTAAAGAATATCCTTGCCGCTGCATCGCGCCCCTATGCCGAGTTGCGCGCACGTCATATCGCCGATCACCAGAGGATCTTCCGGCGTTCCGCCATCACGGTTGGGTCTGCCGAAGATGCGAATGCCGCGATTGCCACCGACAAACGGCTCCAGAAGATCAAATCCGGGGGCGAGGACCTGGGGCTACTGGGGATCTACTTCCAGTTCGGCCGTTATCTGCTGATCTCGAGCTCGCGTCCGGGGACGCTTGCGGCAAACCTGCAGGGAATCTGGAACGAATCCGTCGATCCGCCGTGGGGCTCGAAGTACACGATCAACATCAATATCCAGATGATCTACTGGCTTGCGGAACGGGCCAACCTCTCGGATCTGCACGCGCCTTTGTTCGACCTGATTGACCGCACCCGCTCCCCCGGTCACGTCACGGCACGAAAGTATTACAACGCGGATGGCTACGTGGTCCACCACAATACCGATATCTGGGGCGACGCCTCGCCGGTGGATGCGCTGGGCGGCGGCGTGTGGCCGATGGGCGCGGCATGGTTGTCGCTTCATCTGTGGGACCACTTCGATTACACCGGCAACATCTCTTTCCTGCGCGACCGTGCCTATCCACGCCTGCGCGACAATGCGGTTTTTCTTCTCGACTCCATCGTGACCGATCCTAAGACCGAGCGCATGGTGACCGGACCTTCCTGTTCTCCGGAGAACAAGTATCTTCTGCCGGACGGAACCGCTCACAACGTCTGCATGGCTCCGACGATGGATATCGAAATTGTTCGAGCGGTGTTGACGCGACTGCTGCAGGCAGCCGCCGTGCTTGCAGCTTCCCCTGACTGGGAGGCCACGACGGATGCGCAGCTGCACAACCGCGCCAGGCTGGCCCTGATCAAGCTGCCTCCGTTCCAGATCGGCAAGGCAGGCAACCTGCAGGAGTGGCAGCAGGACTACGCGGAGAATGAGCCCGGCCACCGGCACATCTCCCACCTGTTCGCTTTGTTTCCGGACGACCAGATTACGCCGCAGCGAACTCCCGACTTGGCCAAGGCAGCACGCGTGACGCTCGACCGAAGGCTTGCGCACGACGGAGGCAGCACAGGATGGTCGCGTGCCTGGATCCTTTGCTGCATGGCTCGCCTGCAGGATGGCGATGCGGCGTATCAGAGCCTGTTGCGTCTTCTGGCGGACTCGACACGCGGCAACATGTTCGATGTCTGCGGCAAAAAGGCGAACTCCCCCTTCCAGCTCGACGGCAATATCGGAGGCCCGACGGGGATGGTGGAGATGCTGTTGCAGTCCCACGCCAGCGGAGGCAGCAGTGAAGCTGCGCAGCTGCGCGGGGCGGAGTCGGCATCCAATGTGATTCGGCTTCTGCCGGCGCTTCCGAAAGGCTGGCAGAACGGCTCGTTTCGCGGATTGCGCGCCCGCGGCGGTCTCGAGATCGACCTTGAGTGGGAAAACGGCAAGGCCACGACCGCGACCCTGCGCGCGCATCTGGATCTGACTCACCACATCCTGTCGCCGAAAGGACAACGGGTGACCTCCGTTTCGCCTATGTCGACGCAACCGATTCCAGGATCGGGCCCCGACGAGCTGTTCCTGCCCGTCAAGGCCGGGGAGAGCTTTACCATTCGCTTCTCCTGAACGGAGGCGCCGAGGTTAGAGCTGCGGCTTCTTTGAACTGCCGCTGGATCGAATGAAGGCCAACAGGTCCGCAGTGAACCGCTGCGGTCTCTCCCAGTGCAGTGCGTGGCCTGTCTCCGGATAGGCCTTCAGGGATGCCTGCGGAATGGTGTGGAGGAGTGTCTCCTGGTCGTCGCGATGGAAGATGGAGTCCTTCTCCCCCCACAAGAGCAAGGTCGGGACCTGAATCTTCTTCAGCGCGTCGAGAGAGTCGCCTGCGTTGATGCTTGCGCCGAGGCCGTGCCAGGTCGCAGCCGGTACCCGCTGTGCCTCGCCCACCATCAACTCGAAGAACCATGCCGGGACAGGATAGTAGATGGTGCTGGCCTGAAAGTCGCGGGCGAAGGTGTATGGAACCGGATCGGTGAGCTTTGCAAATGGGCTGGTGACGGTCTCCTCTGACGATCCTGCCTTGCGAGTCCCGGGTCCGGAACCGATCAGGACCAGGCGGTCGAGATGGCCGTTATCCTGTTCGGCGACCTTCTGCGCAACGAAGCTGCCAAGTGAGTGTCCGACGAGGGTTGCGTGCTGGATATGGAGCTGATCGAGGAAGTCGAGGATATCTCCGGCAAAGTCGGCGCGGGAGTAGCCGGTGTCTGGATAGTCGGAAAGGCCATGGCCGCGCAGCGTAACTGCATAGACGCGATAGCTCGGGGGGATGAGGGGAAGCACGCGAGCGAAGGAGTGCCAGGAGTCTCCGGCCCCATGCAGCATTACGATTACAGGCCCCTTCGGATCTCCCTGGACCGCATAGTTCAACGTGATGCCGTTCCGCAGCTTGATGACCTGCGAGGAGATGCGATCGTCCAACGGCGAGGGAAGCTTTGCCTGGGCGCCTGAAATCTGCGCGGCCAGCAATGCGGCGAACAGAAGAGCAAGGAGACGGCGCGAAGGATGTAAGCGAACCAGGTGCGGCATGCGACACCTTCCACGGTGAGATAGGGCTTGCACAGCATGGAAATTGCCGGTTATATATCCGGCAAGGGATTTGGCGGATCGATATCGCCACTCTACACCATCGATGGCCGCTGCCTCGCGAGGGAGAAAAGGTAGGGAACGGAAGGCAGGAGGTTGGCGTGAACAGAAGTACCATGCGGACGCTGCTGACGATTCTGATGTATGCGGGCGTGGGAATTTTTCTGCTTCCCTATGCGATCGGCAAAGCTTCGACCGCTCCCTTGCTGATGCTGTTGGGCGGAATCATCGCGGTGGTCTGCGGATTGCTGCGGTGCTATCTGACGGAAGAAGAGTAAGCGCATTGGGTGCATCTGCCCTGCCAGCTCTCTCATCTATGCAGAGAGGAGGCAGCCCACTTATGAATGCAGCCGTCGTTGAAAGCTACACCAGCCCGCCACGCTACAAGACCTTTGCCGATCCGGTCCCTCAGCAGGGTGAACGCCTTGTAAAAGTCGTGGCCGCTGGGCTGCATCCAATCGTAAAGTCGCTGGCGAATGGGAGTCATTATGGCAGCACCGGTCAGTTCCCCTTCATCGCAGGCGTGGATGGTGTGGGCAGGCTCGAGGACGGCACCTCTGTCTACTTCGGGGCCGCGCGTCCTCCCTTCGGAACCTTCTCGGAGCTTGCGCTTGCCGGGGACAGCCTTCTGACTCCACTCCCGAAGGGATTGGACGAGGTTACGGCAGCGGCGATCGCGAATCCGGGAATGTCGTCGTGGGTTGCGCTGAAGGCCCGCGCAAAGTTCTCCCCGGGAGAGAGTGTCCTCATTCTGGGCGCGTCGGGCTCCGCAGGCCAGCTTGCCATCCAGATCGCGAAGCGGCTGGGTGCAAGGCGCATTGTCGCCGTTGCCAGACGTGTGAATGAAGAGGAGATGAAGGCGCAGGGAGCGGATTCAGTGTTCTCTCTTACTCTGGAGCGTGACGCTCTGATTGCCGCGCTGCGAAAGGAGTGGAGCGACCATGGCATCGATGTGGTGCTGGATTATCTATGGGGCCAGCCAGCCGAGACGGTGCTCGCTGCGATCGCCCAGAAGGGGCTCAGCCACTCGGCTCCGCGAGTCCGCTATATCCAGATAGGAGGAAGCGCGGGGCCGACCGTGACGCTTCCCGCTGCAACGCTGCGCAGTTCGGGCCTGGAGCTGCTGGGCAGCGGGTTCGGAAGTGCCTCGATGGAACAGATCCGTGAGGCGATTCGCGAATTCTTCACGGTCGCGGCAGTGAAGCCGTTCGATGTGAAGCTCCGTGCTGTACCGCTTCGTGACGTAGAGACGCTGTGGAATGAACCGAGCGAGGGGGATCGGCTGATCTTTCAACCCTGATCGATTTCAGCTCGCGGCGCCTACCTCGACGTGGCTTCGGATGTGGCGGCAGGATTCGCTACTGTGGCAATCTGTGCCGGCTTCAGGACGCGATATCCGTCGCGGGTGCGGATACGATATTTCTGCGCGTTCTCTCCGACCAGCTTGACTGTGATGGCGCGCCAGCCGCGATTCGGGTTGGGCTGTGGATAGTAGCTGAACGAATAGAGGTGAGCCAGGTCTTCGCGAATCGAGGCAAAGGCATCCTTCTCATCCTTCCAGCTCTTGGCGAAGTAGGCCTTGCCGCCGGTAGCCTTGCTCATGCGCTCGAAGACAGCAGTTGATATGGGCTCTGCCTGCGCATCGCGCGTGCTGACCATGTAGATGATGGTGCCGGTCGATTGCGCGAGTTCCGCGACGTCTTCGGGCGGAACCAGGCTGGCATTATCCGGGCCGTTTGAAAAAACGACGATGGCTTTGCGGCCTGTGAACTGCGCCGCGTCCTTCACGGTCATCAGAAGACAGTTATAGAGCGCCGCATCATCTCCGGCGACGGTGCTGCGCACGCCACGCAAAACCGCCGGGCGCTCTGCCGTAAGCGGAACCGCGCGTGAGAGGTCGCGGCTATAAGAATAAAAAGCTACGTTAGAGACGCCTTCGAGCGAACGGATAAAGTCGGCGATGGCATCCTGCGCGAAGACAAAGCCGCGATACATGTAGTTGCTGGTATCGAAGAGGATGAAGACGTTGGCCCCGGTAACGGAGGGGCCGACCGCGGCAGGCTGATCCGCATCCGGATTGGAAGGTTGCGCAATCTGGCGCGGCACCATTCGGCCTTCGGGCCCGCTTAACACCAGGCGCGTGGTGGGTTCATTGCCTTCTTCGAAGGTAGCGATTTTTTCGGGGATCTTGTCCTCGGTGATCGCAAAGTCCTCAGGCTTGAGACCACGGATGTAGTTCCCCTTGCGGTCCGTGACAGCGACGTTCAGCTGCACCAGCACCACGTTGACCAGGATCCGGGAGTCGTCCTGGGCGGCGATCCGTCGCCCACCCCCGAGAACCAGTAGAGACGACAGCAATAGAACGGAGAGAAGAGAATTTTTCACCGTACTCCTCCAATCGCGGTTTCCTGTGCTTTCCCATTAGGAGTCTGCAACGATGTAGCTGTAGCCGCCATCGGCAACGGGGCCACCTTTCCCTGGCGGAACTCCTCGCCGGTCTCCTGCATCGCTCGTTCGAGCGCGGGCCAGTCTTCGAGATCGGTGGCGAAGATCTTCGCGGTCATGCGACGGGTGAGCTCCGGCACCAGGCGATTCAAGCTGGCCGGCTCGTAGCCCTTCTCGTCCGCGAGCCGAGCCCAGTAGAGATTGCTCGACTCCCAGGACTCGCCAAAGAGCCGGCTGGACTCTCCTCCGAAGGACGGAAAGGGCTTCACATATAACAAGACCGGAGCGTAGCTGCGCGCGAGCACGGGATGGGGGACACCGAAGTCGCGAGAGAGACGTTCTGGCGTCGTCTGCTCCGGATACTTCGCGCAGAGGGCGTCGAGCTGCTGACTCTGTGATCCGACGGCAGCGTGACCTGGATACCTGCGACGAAATTCGGTTGCAAGATAGAAGGTATCGGCGGGCATCGTCTGAGCGAGCACCGCGATCGCATCTTCGTTATTCGCCAGCGATTTGTCGAGCGTCTCCAGCCTCTGTGGCGCCATGCGATCCGCCAGAATCTGGGTGACCTGGCCGCGGAGGGCGGCATCAGTCTCTGCCGCAAGCAGCAGCTCTTCGCCTGAACGCAGATAGAGTGTGACGGCATGAAGCTCCTGCGGGCTCACTCCCCACCATCGGGGAACGGTCGCGCTGACGAGCAGGTCAGGCACGAGCTCCTTCCAGATGAGTGCCTGGACGTTTTCAGGGGCGATGAAGTCCTGTTCGGTCGAGGCAAGCGCATAGGGCAGATCGGCGAGCGAACCCATCAGGTAGGCGCCGCCTCCCGCCGGGGTTCCCACGCCCATCAGCTCAGGAGACATCCAGGAACGCTCGGTTGAAACTACGGTGAGGCCGGAGAAGTCGTGCGAACGCACGAACAGGGAGTTGTTATGCAGCACCTGCGCGCCCGGCGGCTCGTAGTAGGCGTAGTTCAACCCGACGAGAGCATCTCGCAGAAACGGAGTCAGCTGCCCTCTCGCATTTTCGAGCTGTGCTTTGGTGCCCGGGGTTTTGATCACCTTGGTGAGATCGGTCTTGATCTGCAGCTCGGCGTGATGGCTGGAATATACGCCGGGAGCCCAGCTGACCTTCTCGCTGTTGGTGAAGATGGGGCGAGGCATCTCGAACTCGCGCAGCTCTCCGGCGAGTCCAAGCATGTTGCGCGGAGCGGGCGATCCCTGCGCCATCGCGCCCAGGCCATCGCTCAAGGCAAACAGCGTGTCGAGGGAGACGAGCCTCTGATCCTCGAGCACATTTCGAATGCGATCCGCGATCTCCTGACGGGCTCGCTGCGCTTCGGCACTTTGCTGAGGCGGACCCGCCATCAGATTAATCAACGCCTCCTGCGAGAGGCTCTGCGCGCCGGCCGCTTTCGCGATATCGCCCAGAGAAGAGCGCGATGCGTCGAAGAGCTGCGACGATGAAGTGATCTTCGCAAAAGGACCCACGGCGTTCATCCAGGAAGAGTTCAGATCGCTGGAAGGAATCTCTTCCTGTCGTGCGAGGACCTGCCAGATCCCTACATTTGCCTGGAAGGCTCCAACGGCGTTGCCACGCAGGGTCGAGTTAGAGATATTGCCGATGGCATCGGCTACGTTCATGAATCGGGCGATGGATTCGTCGGTCAACTCGGGGAATTCGGAGAAGAGCAGATACCAGGTTCCGAACTTCTGAAAGCGGGTGGCCAGCAGGCGCGCAGTCTCGGGCGAAAGCTTCCTGCCAGCGGGCCGGCGCGCATCGATTTCAGCGAGGGTGAGATAGGTCTGAAGCGGGCCGGTGTCGGAATCAAATCGTGAGATCGAGGCCATCGCCTCCAGCAACTGCTCGTGCTCGGAGTCATTCCAGCCGCGGGCATGCTTGCCCCACGCTCGCACGACCTTGGAGTCCGACTTCTGCGCGAGGTTTTCCTTCCAGACGCTGAGATCGCCCGGCACGTGAGGCTGGCCGTTGGGCTCCCATTCAACGCGGGTGAAGAGCACCAGCAGACCGGGAGCCTTGCGGAAGACGCTGGCCGTCGCTGGCGGGTCTATTTGCGGAGCGCGGAAGGCTTCATAGACACGCTTCATGCGCGGCGGCTCGGTAAGGTGCTCCTGCTGGGTCTGGCTCACGCGAGAGAGCGCATCGTAGTACGCGGCGAGCCAGCCATTGTCCTTCGCTACCAGATGCAGGACGAATTCACCCGGATTGTCGGGACTGGCTCCCACGAGATCCTTCCAGACGGGCTCCGCCTTACTGCCTCCCGGCACAATCACTCTGCCGGAACGGATGGAGATCTGGCTCCCATAGAAATCCAGCACCGGGGCATAGGCCGAGAGTTTCCAGAGTCCGGGAGACTTAGCCAGAGCCAGATTGGTCTCATCGTCATTGCGTGACAAGCCCCAATAGAGCCGGGCGATTGCGGGCTCGTGAATCAGGAGGTCGATCAGATTATTAGCGGACCGCCTGCGGTTAAGGGCCATCCAGTCCGACTCTCTCATCAACACCGGAACCCGCGCTGAAGGAAAGGCGTAGTGGAATGGAATTCCTTTTTGAAGGGATTCCTCGAGCGTCATCAATGGAAAACCCGAGTCGATGGTCAGAAAAGCGCGGTCCGGATTCGAAGTTGCGAGGGTAAGATTCTTGTCCTGACAGTTGCCGACCACACGATAGCCTAGGATCTGGATCAGGGTTCCGACGTCGCCGCAGCCGTTGACATTGATCGTTCCACTGGATCCGGCAAGGATCTGCAGCTCGCGCGCCTGTTGGACATAGCGGTCCAAAAGTACCAGGAATTCCGTGGGCTTCTGCTGACTGTAGCCCTGCATGAAAACGTTGCGGGATAGCAGCGGCAGAACCTCATCGGCGGGGATCTTCTGGCTGATACCGGCCATTCGCAAAAATGATCGCAGGGGTCCGGGGATCACAACGCCATCGGCAGCGCGTGAGACCGACTTGCCGCCAGGGGTAGTTCGCGAAGGCCTTCGCGGAGAGGAAGAGCTCGTTTGGGTCCAGGCCGCAAGCGGGCAAGCGAGCAGGCATATCAGGCCTGTGGAAAGGAGCGTAGGCCGCCGAAGAAGGAACTTCATCGCAGACACCTCATCAAACCCCTGAGAGAACTACAGGACACTTTTGCATGCAGCGAGCCCGAAGGATTCAAAGGCTGCCGGCGCGATTGAAGATTACCAGCCCACCACAACCGGCTTTTAGCTGCGACTCGTGAGTGTGTCTCTCGGTTTCACGTTTGTCGGACAAATATATACATCAGGCCCGAACTGCACCAGCGTTTTTCCCTTCCAGGAGTCAAGAGAATGTAAAAACTTGCTCCAGTGGGTGGAAACGCTCGTCAATACGATGACATCTTCTCATAAGACGCTAAGCTTTGGCGCGTGCCCAGGAGTTACGTTAGCCCACCAGGATGATGTCCAAAAATCTCGGCCCATGGACGCCCTTGATGCGGGTCATCTCGATGTCGGCCGTAGCGGATGGCCCGGCGAAAAACGTCGTCGGCAGCGTAGAGGACGACCCAAGGCGGGCGATTGCCTCCGGCACCGTCTGCACCACATCCTCAACTCGAACAAGGCAAAGGTGATAGTCAGGGATGAGAGATATGGCGCGCCTGCCTTGACCCGGCACGTTCTGCAACACCACGGAACCGGTCAATGCAATGGCACAGGTCGACGCGGTCAGAATGCCTTCAAAACCGTCCAACTCCGCCGACGAGGCTCCGTCGTCCACGACAAAATCGAATCCCGGCGGCAGCCAGGACGCATCCAGCCCCTGCGGAATCACGATCTTTCGCAGTCCACGTCCTGCGAGCATCCTGGCGACGGTGGCGGCGACCTCCGCTTCGGCTGCGCGAGCAACGTTGGCATCGTAATCGCGGAGGCGATCCTCAAGCAGATCAAGAATCTGCTCGCGCGACAAGCTCGGCGCACGGAGGTAGTTACGGGGGATCTGGCTCCATTGCTGAGAGGCGCGAGCGCCCTCGGCAGCTCCTTTGTTGGCTGCACGAATTCGCCGCAGAACCTCGGTTCGCGCCGCTGAAGAATCGATGCTGCCGACCTCAGTTGCCATGGCTTCCTCTCTTCTCCCACCAGTCGCGGAAGGTCTCCTTCGGCATCTCTCTGAGATCCCTTACCTGGGTCCAGCCACCCAGCAGCCCGGGAAGCCAGCCGATCCATCCTTCGCCGCTTCCATCTTTACGCACCAGAGGAGTCTCGGCGATCCGGCCCAGGCGTTGCGCAGCGCGGAAGCGGCGTTCCGATTGGAAGATCGCTCCGGCCATCTTCATGGCCAGCGCCTCCGGGTTAAGAGCGCCTTTCTGCTTCACGACCTTGTTGCGCAGGTGAATCAACACCTCGGGGATGTTGATCTTTACCGGACAAACTTCAAAGCACGCTCCGCACAGCGACGAGGCATACGGCAGCGTCTGCGCATGATGCAGCTGCTGCAGTTGTGGCGTAAGGATGGCTCCGATAGGCCCCGCATAAACCGAGCCGTAGGCATGGCCCCCGGTCTGGCGGTAGACGGGGCAGGCGTTTTGACAGGCTCCGCAGCGGATGCAGTTCAACGTCTGCCTGCCCTCTCCATCGGCCAGAACTTCAGTACGAGCGTTGTCCATCAGCACGACGTGGAAGTTCTTCGGCCCATCCCCCGCATGCACGCCGGTCCAAATGGAGTTGTACGGGTTCATCCGCTCACCGGTGGCCGAGCGCGGCAGAAGCTGCAGCATGACCTCCAGATCCTCGTAGCGCGGAAGCACCTTGTCGATTCCGGCGACGGTAATCAGCGTCTCGGGCAGGGTAAGGCACATCCGGCCATTGCCTTCGCTCTCCACAATGCAGACGCCGCCGGTCTCGGCGATCAGGAAGTTGGCTCCGCTGACCGCCGTGCCCACCCGCAGAAATTTTTCGCGAAGAAACTTTCGCGCTGCATCGGCAAGATCCTGCGGCTTCTCACCCAGATCGGGAAGATTCATCTCGCGTTGAAAGATCTCGCGGATCTGTTGGCGATTCTTATGTAACGCGGGCACCACGATGTGCGAGGGCCGATCGTGGCCCAGCTGGATGATCAGCTCCGCGAGATCGGTCTCGTAGACCCGAACTCCCTCGGCCTCGAGCGCGAGGTTCAGGTGAATCTCCTCGGTGGTCATCGACTTGATCTTGATGACCTCTGGCGAGGTGGAAGATGCGTGCGCCTTGACCAGCGCCGTTACGATGCGCTTGGCCTCTTCGCCGTCCCTGGCCCAGTGAACCTGACCACCGGCGCGGATGCAGTTGCGCTCGAACTCTTCAAGGTAGTAGTCGAGGTTCGCCATGGCGTGCTCGCGAATCTGGCGTCCGCTCTCGCGAAGCTCCTGCCAGTCGGGCATCTCGCCCACAACGCGGGCGCGCTTGCTCTGAATCACCTCGGTCGCATGGCGGACGTTCTTTCGAAGCTGGGTGTCTCCGAGGGTCGCACGGGCCGCTATCGGAAACGTGGGCGAGGTCCGGGGATCGAGTACGTTGCTCGATGAGTTCACAGTCCTGCCTCCTCGCCCCCGGCCAGAACCTCGGCCAGATGCACGGTCCTGACGCCGGTGCGCTGCCGGTGAAGCGCTCCCTGAATATGCATCAGGCAGCTGTTATCGCAGGCGGTGCAGGCCTCGGCTCCGGTGTTCAGCACAGCGGTGGTCTTCTCGGCCAGCATCGCACTGGACACATCGGCGTTCTTCACCGCGAAGGTTCCTCCGAAGCCGCAGCACTGCTCCGGGCTTTCAATCTCGACCAGGTCGATTCCCTTCACCGACCGCAGCAGGTTCAACGGCCCATCCCCCAGCCCCAGATTGCGCAGACCATGGCAGCTGGCGTGGTAGGTCACGCGGTGGGGATAATACGCACCCACGTCTTTCAGTCCCAGCCGCTTGGTGAGAAACTCTGAAAATTCATACACGCGCGGCAGCAGCTCTTGTACCTCCGCGATCAGCTTGCGGTCGCCGATCTCTTCGGCCATTTTGGGGTAATGGTCACGCATCATAGCCACACAACTGGAGGAAGGGACGACCACCGCCTCGGCATGGCGAAACTGCGCAACGAACCTTCCTACCAAAGGGAGCGCTTCGGCCTGATAGCCTGTGTTCCAGTGCATCTGTCCGCAACAGGTCTGCCCTGCGGGAAAATCGACCGTATGGCCCAGCCGCTCGAGCACCTTCACGACGGCCTTGCCTGTCTCGGGAAACAAGGTGTCGTTGTAGCAGGTAATAAACAGAGAGACTTGCAGGACCGACCTCCGATGGCTGTGCAGCAACTTGCTTGTTCAATAGAGAGTTTATTTCCAGATTCAATCCATTGTCAGCTACGATAGTACGCGCTCCCCTGGAGCCTTTCTTATCATTCCTCAAATTGGAGACTTCGTGGGACCAAATCCTTTGATCGGCGTGATCTACCATTGGATAGGCGGATTCGCCTCAGCCACCAACTTCATCCCCTTTCGCGGCATCAAGCGCTGGTCGTGGGAGATCTACTGGCTCATCCAGGGATTTGCCGCATGGATCGTCGCTCCGCTTCTGCTCGCGTGGATCTTCGTCCCCAATCTCTCCAGCGTGCTCCACACCGCTTATCGGCTGGATCCCTCCAGCATCCACTACGCGATCCTCTGGGGAATTCTCTGGGGCATGGGCGGCCTCACCTTCGGCCTCGCCATCCGCTATCTCGGACTCGCCCTGGGCTACGCTATCGCGCTCGGTCTTTGCACCGTCTTCGGCACTCTCATCCCTCCCATCTACAGCGGCGAGATGTCCAGCATCCTGCATGAGCACTCCGGGCAGATCATCCTGGTGGGAGTAGCCGTCTGCCTCATTGCGGTCGCGGTCAATGGAGCCGCCGGCCTTTCCAAAGAGCGCGAGATCACGGAAGAAGAGATGGCCGAGGCTGGCGAGCGGGACTACAACTTCGGCAAGGGCCTCGCCGTCGCGATCTTCGCCGGCATCATGAGCTCGTTCTTCGCATTCGGACTCAAAGCAGGCGCACCGATCGCTGCAGTTGCCAAGGAGCAGCTTCTGGCCCATAACCGCCTCGATCTCTGGCAGAACCTTCCTGTGCTGATCGTCGTCCTGTGGGGAGGCTTCCTGACCAACTTTGTCTGGTCCGTGATCCTGATCCTCAAGAACAGCTCCGTTAAACAGTTCTTTGGCGAACCGGGCCTGAATCCTATGCGCGCCAGCCATGCCTCGGGCGACACGATGGTTGACTTCGATCCGCTCGACCCTTCGACTTACGACCGCCTCTCCCGGCGCACGCTCACGTCCAACTACTTCTTCGCCGCCTTGGCCGGCGTCATCTGGTACTTCCAGTTCTTCTTCTACTCGATGGGCCAGACCAAGATGGGCAAGTATGACTTCTCCTCGTGGACGCTGCACATGGCGTCGATCATCATCTTCGCCACGCTCTGGGGCCTCGCCCTTAAAGAATGGCGCGGAACCAGCATGCGCACCAAGGTGCTGGTCACGCTCGGGCTTCTGCTGCTCATCGGCTCGACGGTCATTGTGGGCTATGGAAATTACCTCAAGGTAGGCGAGGTGGCGGGAACGACCGCGATGCTAAGACGGTAAATCCAGCACGAGGACGGGTCGCAAGTCGTCACACTTTATCCCGGTTCTTCAAGGGCCGGGAACCTTATCGCTTTCGCATTGGCTACACTCTCGGATAAACCCAGCTAAGCCCAGCCCGGAGTTTCGTCGATGCGCTTTTTCCTGCTGCTGCTGCTTCTTGCTACCGCAACCGCCTCTGCCGCCCAATCCGACTCAGGCTCTATCACGCAGGAGGAACTGGTCCATCGTACCCAGCAGCTCTCCGACTCCGTCGCCATCGGCGATCAGGGTCCCTGGAAGCTCTACTACGCGGACGACGCCCTTTACTTCGATGAGAAAGGGCGTGCGATGAACAAAACGGCGTTGGTCGCTGACGTTGCTCCGCTGCCTCATGGCTACTCCGGCAAGATCAGCGTCGTCAAACCACAGAGCCGCCTGCTGGGCAACACGGCGATCCTCGCCTACGATCTCGATGAGACGGAGATTATCTTCGGTCAAAAGCTTCATGCGCGCTACCACGGCGCCGATACCTGGATGTACCGCAACAGCCGATGGCAGATCGTCGTCACGCAGATGATGCGCTACTACGAAGATCCCGCGCCCGGCAGCATCAACCCCACGCTTCTCAACGACTATATCGGTACCTACCAGCTTGCGCCCGGCGTGACCCTGACGATTCTTCGAGACGTCGACAAGCTTTATTCGCAGCGCGGCCAGCGGCCTCGCGAACCGCTTCTTCCGGAGGTGGCTGACCTGTTCTTCCGTCCCGGCTCCGAAGGCAGGCGGGTTTTTCACCGCGATGCCTCCGGCAGGGTCGATGCCATGATCGATCGCCGGAACAATGAAGATGTCGTCTGGAAGAAGCTATAGAAAGACTGTGAACTTCGCCGGCGGAATACCGCATATTCTCATACAAGAATATGTCAAGCGACGATCCTTTTCGTCCTTATTTTTCTGCGATTTTCCGGCTGTACAGAGGCTCGCTAACCCACTGTTTTTTGGCTTTCGTACCCATTACAAAAGTCTTACATCCACAACTCCCACATCCTGTTAGCTTCGAAATAGAAGGAAGCGAACAGACACTATGAGCCCATCATTGATCCCTACTGAAGAAATCACCCAGGCGACCATCGCCGAAGCTCCGCATGCGAATGTTTCGCCTGCCGCCCACACTGCCCGCAAGGTTCGTGAGGACCTCCGCATGGGGCGTGAGCATCAGGAAGGCCGCATCAACTGGATCACGGCCGTAGCCATGACGCTTTTCCACATCGGCGCCATTGCGGCGCTCTTCTTTTTCTCGTGGACCAATCTCGCTGTCGCCGCCGTGATGTACTTCTTCGCGATCAACGTTGGCATCGGCATGGCCTATCACCGCCTGCTGACGCACAGAGGCTACAAGACTCCCAAGTGGGTCGAGTACTTCCTGACCGGCTGCGGCACGATGGCGCTTGAAGGTGGACCGATCTTCTGGGTGGCGACGCATCGCGTCCATCATCAGAACTCGGACCAGGAAGGCGATCCCCACACTCCGCACGATGGCACCTGGTGGGCTCACGTCGGCTGGATCGTCTCCGGCCGCGCCCTGCACTCGGAGACCGCGCTGCTCGGCCGCTATGCTCCGGATCTCACTCGCGACCCGGTTCACGTCTGGCTCTCGAAGTATCACTGGCTGCCGCTGACCATCGCCGGCTTCCTGCAGCTCGCTCTCGGCGCCGCACTCGCCGCTCCTGGCCACCGCATCGTTGGCGCTATCGGAATGATGCTCTGGGGCACGTTCCTTCGCGTATCCCTTGGCCTGCATGCGACGTGGCTGGTCAACTCGGCGACTCACCTGTGGGGCAAGCGCCGTTTCGAAACTCACGATGACTCCCGCAACAACTGGTGGGTCGCCCTCCTCACCGGCGGCGAGGGATGGCATAACAATCACCACGCCCACCCGGTCAGCGCGCGTCATGGCCTTGCCTGGTACGAATTCGACATCAACTACTACGGCATCTGGCTGCTGGAGAAGATCGGTCTGGCCCAAAAGGTTCAGATCGCAAAGTTCGATCCCGCGAATCCTAAACCAGCCGGCATGTGACATTTTTTACATCCTCTTCAAATAGAAAGGCGCAGACTTGATCTGCGCCTTTTCTGTTGAACCCAAGACTGCTTCCCCTCAAACAAAACCTGTATTCTCTGATACATACTTTGTCTCAAAATCCTGCATCCCATTCGACAGATAATTTCCAGCTGGAGTATCGTCATCCAGCGAAAGGTCAACGGGCCTATGTTTCGCAGTTGTTGTACTTACTTCCGAATTGAGGCGTTCATGATTTCAAAAATGCGATTCCTGTCACTCGTCTTCCTTCTCCTGCTCGGTTGTGCAGCCTTCGTGAAGCCAACGACTGCACACGGACAAACCATCTACTGCGCCTCCGATGATGGCCATCGCAATTACTGCAGCGCTAATACGCGTGGCGGGGTTCAGATGACGAAGCAACGGAGCGGATCCGCCTGCATTCAGGGCCAAACCTGGGGCTGGGATAACCGTGGGATCTGGGTCGATCGCGGATGCCGCGCCGAATTCGTCACCAACAGTGGTGGCGGTGGCAATGGCTGGGGTGGAGGAAATAACGGGGGCGGTGGCCAGACCGTTACCTGCTCCTCCGATGATGGAAAACGTCACTACTGCAATATCAATACACAAGGGGGAGTGCGACTCAGCCGTCAGATCAGCGGTTCCGCCTGCAATCAGGGTCAGAGCTGGGGCTATGACAACCGGGGCGTATGGGTCGATCGCGGATGCCGCGCCGAATTCGTCTCCGGAAGAGGCAACGGTGGTGGTAATGGCGGTAACTGGGGTGGAGGTGGCAGCAGGACGTTTACCTGCTCCTCTGACAATGGCAGTCGCAACTATTGCTCGATCCCTAACGGCGGCAATCCCAACAACGTTGTCCTGTCCCGCCAGATCAGCGGTTCTGCCTGCGTTCAGGGACAGACCTGGGGAACAGATCGCCGTGGCCTGTGGGTAGACCGTGGATGCCGCGCTGAGTTCCGCACGCGGTAATTCAAAAACAGAAAAGACGGTCGGTGTGAGATGGGAATTACTCCTCTCACACTGGCCTTTTTTCATGGTTCAAAGCCGATCTATAAGCGATTGACGATGGAGCCGTGATCAACCCAGGCGAATGTAGGCTATAGACGACATATACTTCGCAGAGAGCCTGGGCATGAACATCACTCGACGCCGCGGAACGATCGCCTTCTTCATCACCCTCGGTGTGCTTCTGGTTGGACTCGCCGTTACGCTCAATATCGGCTGGGTCGTGCTGAACGAGCGGACCGTCGCGCTCGCCGTCTTTGGGATTATCCTCTTTGCACTGCTCATCGCCGGAGTTGTTCTCAACACGGTTTTTCTTGTGCGTGAAGTTCGCCGCAACGAGCGTCAGGACTCTTTCCTCAACGCAGTCACCCACGAACTTAAAACTCCCATCGCCAGCATCCGGCTCTACCTGGAGACGCTTCAGCGCCGCCCCGTGGACGAGGCGCAAAGACAGCAGTTTTATGCCAACATGCTGGCAGACTCCGACCGCCTGCTTGCCACCGTCGAACAGGTTCTCAAGGCAGGACAGCTTGGCCAGCGCCAGCGCCAGCAAAGCCGCACGCTCATCGATCTCGAGCCACTCATCATCGATTGCATTGCGATCACTCTCCAAAGACATCACCTTTCCCCTGACTCCATCGTTTTCGAGCCTGTTGCTGGCGCAGTGCATCTGCGCGTGATGGGGATCGCCGAAGACCTCCGAATCGCGGTCCTCAATCTGCTCGACAACGCCGTCAAATACTCCCCGGAAGGAGTCCATGTGCACTGCTCCCTCTCGATCACGCAGTACACATGGGCGACACTTAGCATCACCGATACCGGGCTTGGTCTTCCGCCGAATCAACACAAACGCATCTTCCGGCGCTTTTATCGCGTCCCTGGCCGCTCCATGGTACGCATCAAGGGCACCGGCCTCGGCCTCTTCCTGGTCCGCAATATTGCACGCCAGCACGGAGGAAACGCTGTCGCCACAAGCCCCGGCCCCAACCAGGGCACCACGATCACGCTGACGCTTCCTCTGGCCAGTCCGGCATCGGCCACAGAGCCTTCCAGCGCGTCGATCAAGAAGGGACAGCAGGAAGGAGTTGAGGAGAGAGCATGAGCGATTCCCATCCGAGCGACAATGCTCCCCTCATCGCCGTCATCGAAGACGAAGAGCATCTTGCGCAGGGGCTTATCTTCAACCTGCAGGCCGAAGGCTACCGTACCCACCACGAAGCCGACGGCGACGCCGCACTCGAATACCTTCTTCGTCCTGACGAAGCCATCGCCGCTGTCGTGCTCGATTGCATGCTTCCCGGAACCGATGGCTTCGAGATCGTTCGAACCCTTCGCAAGGCGCAACGCTTCACTCCCGTCCTTATGCTCACGGCGCGCTCGCGGCCCGAGGAGGTTCTCGAAGGCATCGATGCCGGCGCAGACGACTATCTCCCCAAGCCCTTCGACCTCAGCATTCTTTTAATTAGGATTAAATCCCTTCTGCGCCGTACCGCATGGCACCGCAGCCAGACGTCGGGGTTCGCTGAAACAGAATCACCCCGCCGTCCTTCTGAACCGGCCGGCCCTGCGTCCGAATACGCCTTCAATCACCGCACGATTCGCTTCGACGAGCTCGAACTCGTCGCTCCAAACCGCACGACGCAACTTACCGTCATGGAAGCGGACCTGCTTCGCTACCTGACCGATCGCGAAGGACAGATCGTCTCCCGCAAGGAGATTCTGGAACAGGTGTGGCGGGTCCACGAGGACACCGACACCCGGGCAATCGACAACTTCATCGTGCGCCTGCGCCGTTATATCGAGGATGATCCCGCTCACCCGCAACACCTGTTGACAGTACGCGGCGTCGGTTACCGTTTCCTGGCTAATCCATAGTTAAAAACGTCTTCTTCGAAGAAGATGAACCGTCCTTTAATCTGACCGTATTCAAATCGCTCTTGCAGATTGATTTAAGGGGCCCCCATGAGCGACTTTGTAAACTCCGGCACCTCCCGTAGTCTCACCGCCAAGCTATGGCGCGGCGAACGCATGTGCCTTATTGGCATGGATGTCGATGAGCCCGAGGACGACTTCGTCGGATTCTCCATTGAAGTCAAAAGCCCTGGCAAGAGAACCTACTCGCCTCTGCGCAATCGCATCGCCTTCTCCTACGACAAACCTGCTACCGCCGCCGTGAATGGCTTTCGCAACTATCCTTCGCTCGAAGCGCCCTTTCAAAAATTCCGCTGGACGCACTTTCCCTATGATCCAAAGAACGGAATCTATCGATATCGAATCACCAAGCAACACATGCCTTCGGACAACAAACTTGTGGCCGGCGACACGAAAACGGTCGATATTTCGCTCTCGAAGGAGATTTACAACGATTTTCTCGACATCGGATTTACCCGCAGCTTTGCGTCGTCGCAGGCTTATGTCGATAAATTTAACAATGATCCGAACGTGATCCCCTCCAGCGGGGCTTCAGGGCTCGCCTTCGACAAGACGAAATCCCCTGCGGGAGTCTACGAATGGCTCGGCTTCGAAGCCTACGACCTGCTCTTCTCAGTGCTCGACGAAGTCGCCAACGACAAGACCCTATCGCTCGACGTCTTTGCCTACGATCTAGATGAACCTGATATTGTCGGCAAATTCGCGGGCCTCGGCTCGCGTCTTCGCATCATCATCGACGACTCCGCCGACCATGCGAAGGCAACCAATGATGCGTCGATTGCGGCGAAGAAACTCGTCGCTTCCGCCGGGGCCGCGAACGTTCACCGCATGCACTTCATCGGCCTGCAGCATAACAAGGTGCTGATCGTGAAGAAGAATAAGAAGCCCGTGAAAGTGCTCTTCGGCTCGACAAACTTCAGCTTCCGCGGTATCTACATCCAGGCCAACAACGCGCTGCTCTTCACCAGCAGCAATGTAGCCGGCCTCTTCTCTCAGTACTTCGATCTTGCATTCGAGAACTCGCCTGGATTCACCTCCAACGCATTGTTCACAGCCTGGCACTCCGTCAAGATGACAGGAAGACCTGATCTCCAGTTCTGTTTCGCGCCACATGCGTCCGCGGATCTCTCGCTGGGGCCTGTCGGAAAAGCCATCGACGACGCCACCTCCTCTGTCTTCTTTGCGATCGCATTTCTCTACCAGACGAAATCCGGAGCGGTCCGCGAGGCGATCGATCGTCTGATGAAGAGCGAGGTCTTCTCCTACGGGATCTCCGATAAGACCTCTTCTCTTGAGATCACCAAGCCCGATGGGAGCGTCGCTCTGGTTCCCTTCAGCTATCTCGCGAAAAACGCGCCGCCGCCATTCTCCGCAGAGTGGAGCGGGGGCTCGGGAATCAACGAACATAACAAGTTCGTCGTCACCGACTTCAATCTTCCCACCGCGCGGGTCTATACCGGATCTTCTAACCTCTCGCCTTCAGGGGAGACCAGGAATGGAGATAACCTTGTCGTCATCGAGGACCAGCGGATTGCGACCTCCTATGCCATTGACGCCCTGCGGATCTTCGACCATCTCCACTTTCGTGCTCGCATGAGCCAGGCCTCCGCGCTCGCCCCTCGCGATGCGAAACAGGCGCTCACGCTGCAAAAGCCGATTGCCATCAGTGGCCTCAAACAAAGCTGGTTCGCCACCTCATATCTCGCGGGGGATCAGGCTCTACGGGATCGTCTTCTCTTCGCTCACTAAAGTTACAGCTCCTCTTATTGCCCTCTTTCAAAGAAATTCGTCACATTTCCACGTTCTCCTATTGCCATGCCATAGAAAAGCTGCTCATACTCCTATGGTGAGGCAATAGGAGATCTATGGGTGACAAGACCGATGTCTGGCAGGGCACGCTAGCCCTGATGGTTCTCAAAACTCTGGAGAGCATGGGACCTCTTCACGGCTATGGCATTGCGCGCCGCATCGAGCAGACCAGCGGGGATCTGCTCTCGCTGAACTACGGCACGCTCTATCCCGCTCTGCTTCGCCTGGAACAGGAAGGCGCGATCGCCTCCGAGTGGGGCCAGTCTGAGAACAATCGTCGCGCAAAGTTCTATTCGCTCACCCGCTCCGGACGACG
>Ga0193743_1000657_pt1 | contig 27129 bp, 40 predicted proteins | sample L2c2metaG_FD_143038 | JGI IMG/M metagenome (GOLD analysis project Ga0193743, IMG submission 143038) | Soil microbial communities from a riparian zone of the East river system, Colorado, United States - L2c2 | ecosystem: Environmental > Terrestrial > Soil > Riparian zone | place: USA: East River...
ATTGTTGGTGCAAGCCATAAATTGCAAACCTACCCAAAGTTTGATCACACTTTAAAACTGATCCATGTTTTGTGTTTGTTGTGTGTTGCAAGTTGATTTTAATTTCATAATTTTGGAACGGTTATACTTTCCAGGAAACCCAAATTCGCATTTTTACTAAGTACAAAGGATTGATTGAGGTTGTGTTTGTAGATGTTGTTAGATCTCGAAATTACATATTTTCTTGATTGATTCTGAGTCATCATTTCAACAGGATGGAGAGAAAGAGGAGCCGGTGGCGAGGGCTGCGAGAGAGTTACAAGCTTCATCAGCTCGCTCCGTTAAGTCTGCAGAGTGGTCCCTAACCGATGGACTTCTGTATTTCCAGGACAAGATCTATGTTCCAGACACCTCCAATCTCTGTTATCGGATCGTTGCACTTTCTCACAACTCTAGGTTGGCTGGTCACAGCGGAAGATGGAAGACATTGGAACTGGTGTCTCGGAACTACTGGTGGCCACTGTTACAACTCCATTTTTGATTTCTTTTACTTACTAATTCAACTATATCAATGAATACTTTTGTTTACCTTTGAACAATGCTTTTGCATTGTTCCCTCTTTTGATCGAACAATAGAACAATGCACTTGCATTGTTCTCTTCTACTTATTGTCTGACGACTTGATCAAACAATGGTTTACCATTGTTCTCTCATCTTGAACTTTTATTGTCTTGACAAGTATATAAACTCCAGTAGTTTACAACTTGTTCTCTAGTTAGTCTTTAATAAAGACTGGTACAAACTCAACGAACTTAAGACAATACCTTTGGCAACAAAGGCACTCTTTAGTTTCGAACGAACTCGAACGACTGGCTAAGATCACGGCTGCAAATAGCCTGAATCTTTTGAAGTCGTAACAGCCACAGATGTCAAGGTATGTTGGCAGGTATGTCTCCACCTGTGACATGTGCCTTTGGACCAAATCATTCCAACGTCCTCCAACCGGAGAACTCCACCCTCTTCCCATTCCATCTGCTCCATGGGACACTATCAGTGTGGACTTCATTGTCGAGTTGCCACAATCTGCAGGACATGATTCCATCATGGTCATGGTCAATTCCATCACAAAGCGTGCACATTTCATTTCCACTGTCACCACGATCTCTGCCACCGGAGCCGCACACATTTTCCTCAACCATGTGTGGAAACATCACGGTCTCCCTCAGAAAGTTGTCTCCGATAGAGGTCCCCAATTCGTAGCGGAATTCACCTGGGAACTCTACCAGCTACTCGGAATTAAATTGGCAGCCACCACCGCCTACCACCCACAGGGAGATGGACAGACAGAACGGGTCAACCAGGAACTGGAACAGTATCTCTGACTCTTCACCAACCAAAGACAAGATGATTGGGTGGGGCTTCTGCCTTTCGCGGAATTCCAGTACAACAACCAGGTTCATTCTTCCACTCAGCACCCTCCTTTCCTCCTTGACACCGGACATGTCCCTCAAATGGGCTTTGAACCGGACCAACCTTGGTCCCGCATGGAATCCATCAATGAGTTCAAAGATCAGATGACAGACACCTTAGAGGAAGCAAAGGCAGCTCTGGCCAAGTCGAAGGATGACATGACGCTCTACTACAATCTGAAACGCACCCCAGCTCTGGAGTTCCAAGCAGGTGATATGGTCTTCCTTGATGCTAGTGACATTCAGACTACTCGACCCTCGAAGAAGCTTTCTCACCAAATATTGGGACTGTTCCCAATCAATAGTCAAGTTGATAATGGTGCATACCAGCTCCGCCTTCCTCCGTCGATGGGTAGACTTCATCCCATCTTCAATGTGGTCAAGTTGTCTTTGGCTCCTCCAAACCCCATCCCCGGCTGACAGGTGACTCCACCCCCATTTCCGGAAATAGTCAACAGCAAAGAGGAGTGGTTGGTGGAGGAAATATTGGATAGTCGGATGGTCAACCAGAAACTTCGTTACTTGGTCAAATGGGAAGATTTCAGTGTTGAACACAATTCCTGGGAACCTTGGGATAATGTTCATGCACTGGAACTAGTGGCAGATTTTTACTGGAGGCACCCTGGTGCTGCTCGTCACATCTGTGTGGTTGAATTCCGCTCCATTCCTTTCCATTCAGTGTCAGGACGTCACTGCCTTAAAAGGGGGGTGGATGTTAGAGGACACTCCACTTCGTCCGATGTTTCCTCCAATAACACTCTGTCAACTCTGTACATCCCTCCTCATCGCTGCTAACTCATGACAGAGCACACTCACGGCTCCAATATCAGAGTCTGATGGTCATGTGATGTAGCATTCCTATCACCTTTTCACCATTCTTCATCTTTTTCATCATTTTATTATTTTGACTCTGATTTTTGGTATATAGACATGCACCCCACCTTAGCAGGGTTTTATCCTTTTCTTTTAGGATCCCCTGCTAGGTGCGCTTTCCTGTCGTATTTTATGTGTATATATTGTTTAGGATCCCCTGCTAGATCTCGACTAAGTGCAGCCGCAGTTGCCCTAACACTGTGTGTCTATATACAAAAATCCAAAGTCAAAATAACAGAATGATGAAAAAATGAGGAATGATGAAAAGAGTGATAGGAATGCATAAGGTATCTACATCATGTGTCTGTTGGACTCTGCTATCGGAGCTGTGAGTGCACTCCATCTTGAGCTAGTGACAATGAGGAGGAATGTACAGAGGTGACAGAGAATTGTCGGATGGGATGGAGTGTTTATCAGAAGAAACATCAGACAAAGCAGAATGTCCCCTAATAGTGCTGGGTGGTGTTTCCCCCAGAAAACCCATTTTGAGACACATTTTTGTGACTTCCAAAGGGCTTTTCCCACGGAAACACAAAAGGCACAGATCTGGGTTGGCTTGCACTGTCCCCCCACCGTTATGCAACAGCCATACCTGTACACGGCACAGGTGGCAGCCCTAGCCCGGAGGTCATCTCGAACATCCCCTTTGTTTTCGGTAGTTTGTCCCAAGCCCTTTCTCCGAACCTACAAATTCTATGCTTTTCAACGTTGTTGGTTTGCCGTATACAGTTACCATCAATTCGTACCCGACACGTTATATTATCATATCACCTCATATCAAAATGTTACCTTGTGATGTGATACCGCTAAGGAGGATGAACCTCCTGCGAGCGATACGAACGTTGGTTCTTCTAGGAGCCTGGGCGTTCCAAAAATATTATTATTATTCGCATCCAGGGATTCAGATCTTATTCAGATCTAGCACCCTTGTTGAAAAATTCCAATGGAATACGCGATTACTAAGCAGTGGCACGTTCTTGTCTTTTATCACCTTTTATCACCCCCTTCTGCTGTAAATATCATTAGCATAATCATGGAGCTTCCCAATCAGCTCTCGGTACCTGCCCTGAAAGTTTCCCAAAATCTCGTTCTTGTTTCTGGTGTTCTCCAAGATATGAAAGACTCTGAGATGCTTGAGCCTGTTTCTCCCGGGGTCCCTCCGCTTGCGTTTGGGGCTGGAGGACCGATGTGAGTTGACTTTACGGCGTCATTTATATAACTTCAATTCATATTCTGCGTTCTAGGTTGAAGCGATTTGATGAATCTACTGTTGTTAGTAGGATGGTATCGCAAGCACCAACCCCTCCTTTGTCCGTCAAAGGAATCGGAAACAAAGGTTCCCCATTTCCTATCCTTAAATTCACGCTTTGATATTTTCCGGTTGTCAGTTGCGAAACCTGATTATTCTGAGTCAAAGATAGTACTTGCAATGGTATTTGAAAACCTCATGCCCCACTCCCTCTAAAATCGAGATGTACGTTTTGTAGGTCGGACTTCCTGCCCGAGGGAAATCATATTTGAGCAATAAACTTATGATCTACTTGAAAGTGCGTACTTTGTAATCTTATCGGAAGGATTGTTTTGATAATAGGTTAATTTGCCGCAGTGGCTGGAATATGATGTTAAGGTGCGCTCTGTCTCTCTCAACTTGTCATTTCCGTCCTCAATTGCATGGGATCACAGGTATTCAACGTCGGCCAGCTACGTCGAACACGAGCCAGACAGAAAGCTCAACAGTAAGTGTATTCTTCATGTATCACAATCTTATCCAGTTGTCCTACATTTTTTCACGGAAGAAGCGGGATCAAGGAAGATCATACTGCATCATGGTTTAGCCATGCCAATACCGAGGCAAATCAATCCCGTGAACAATTGGCTCATGATAGTCTTGAAATGTTGATTCAGTGGTTGAAGGATGGTGGGAATGTTGGGATTCACGGTTTGTTTTCTTTCGGCTTGCAGCTTTTATTCTTTACTGATCGAGGTTTGGTTTGTAAGATGCGACGAATAGTACACGTACACGGAGGCGAGTCCATGTTATTGAAATGTTTAGCTCTTCTCACCTTGTTTGAATATTTTTAGAGCGAGCATCGAAGCACGGGTTGCGAAAGAAAAAGGCATCCACTTAATATTTCTAGAGTCCCTATGTGACGACCCCGCCGTCATAGCCGCAAACGTCGCACTTAAAGTAAGCTCCGGCGATCCCGACTACAAAGACACCTCACCAGAGGAAGCCAAACGAGATTTCCTACGAAGGATAACGGAATATGAGAAAGTGTATGAAACCATTACTGAGCCGCATTTATCGTACCTCCAGATTGTGAATGTTGGGAGTCAGGTTACGGTTTCGAGGATTCATGGGTATTTACAGAGCAGGATCGCCTTCTATTTGATGAATTTGCATTTAAAACCAAGGAGCATTTATTTGTCAAGGGTGAGAATTTCGAATTGCTGGAGTATTTTTACTTATTTTAGATGGTAGCATGGTGAAAGCCAGTTCAATGTAGAAGGAAAGATTGGTGGGGATTCGCTGCTTTCTCCCCGTGGTATGCAATATGCGGATGCGCTTCCGGCCTTGATCAAGACCAATATTGGGGATGCTCCGTTGACTGTATGTTTTTTTTGGTAATGATGTCCTCCCCTCCCCCAAGAATATTGAACTTTGGCTTAGGTTTGGACTTCCACGTTACGGAGAACGATCCAGACGGGGGCACAATTGCAATATCCCAAGTTGACTTGGAAGTCGTTGGATGAACTGGATGCGGGTACGCTGTAGACTATGGCTTATCTGCCGATTGTTCTGATATTTGAAAAACAGGTGTTTGTGATGGGATGACGTATGAGGTACGTCATTGTTATCCGATGCGTTGGGCAACAAATTTGATTTAGTTTTTTTACAGGAAATCGAGGTCAGGGAGTACAATTCTCAATCATCCGACGCCCACTAAATGTTATAAAATAGCAAGCGTATCCAGACGATTTCGCAAATCGTGATGATGATAAGTTCAACTATCGTTATCGTGGAGGGGAGTCCTATCGCGATGTTGTTGTGCGGCTAGAACCAGTGATCATGGAACTTGAACGGCAGGAGAATGTCTTGGTCATCGGTCATCAGGTCAGAATGCGTGGTTATATTAGTCAAATCCAGGGGTGAACTAACTGCTAAATTTGTAGGCAATTCTTCGATGCCTGTGAGTATTGTTGTATTTCTCCTGGCATTTGAGAATTGATTAGATTGTTAAAATGGTATACAGATATGCTTATTTCCACCATCTTTCTCAAGTGGATCTTCCCTATATCAAGATTCCTCTTCACACTGTTATCAAGCTGACACCGAAAGCATATGGATGTGACGAAGAAAGGTTTGTGTATTGACATTGTTTTAATGGATATTGACAGCCGCTTGACCCGCGGGCTTTACTATGCAGATATCCGCTTCCGATCCAAGCTGTGGACACGCATCGACCGAAACCTAAAGGAACCAATGTCAATTTGGTACCCACGAATTCGAATGCAAGAGAATACTTTGGACCAGACAAGTAGTTTAGATAGAGCAGCGTGTGAACGCTCTTGAATAGATGATCGATTCTTGTAGATCGTACACCGAACTCTGATCGAGGTGGGTATATAAAGCTTAAACTCAGACAACTTCGTCCCCACATTCATGTCTTTCGTCCTCCGTGCAAGCACTAAACGTCTAATACCAACCCACACCCGTTCATTCCGTACACCCTTCGCCGTCCTCGGCAACTCTCCCCTACCATCAGCCACTATTGCATCACAATACGAAAAACAATATGACCATCCACCAGAACCTATAACTTCATATTCTGGCTATCGCACCTACGTTGTTTCAGAACCTGACGCTTCCACAAAGCACTATCAAGTGCCTGCAGGTGCTTACCCCACCTCTGCACCGTACATTAATTTCGCCGCCACGGACGAACCAAATACTAAAGACGTACAGTACACATCGACTGGTGGAGAACAAATCGCGCATGGTTTCACTACACGCGCAGTATCGCATCATTATGGAGGGGTCGGTGAAAGTTCTGCTGTCAGATATGCATCTGCTCCGGGTGAAATGGGTGCCAGAGGAGGAGGTTATGGTGGGATAAATTTGATGGACAAGGAAGGCACGGTTGATGGGCAAGGTGGTCCCCAGATTGAAAGGAATCCACAACCAGATGGGAATGCTGCAGAGAAGTTTTCAAAAGCAGGGGTTGACGGCGCCTGGAAGTTGAGAAAGTAAAATAAAATGTGACATATTTGTATATTAGTAATCGTGGGAATGATTTACCAGCTACCCCTGTCAGATCACCCAGTTGAACACGTCTGTTCGATCCTGAAGGGCATTGGAAAAGTTTCGCAAGGTGCTCGGGTACTGGGCTGCAACGAAAGTCTATCCCGAACATACTATCTTAGATTCTATCTGCAGATTTATTCTAACAACCATATTTCTTCTTGGAGGGGTACATTGGAGTTTCTTGGCGAGTCAGGCTCAAGTATGCTGCTCTCCGCGACAGCAATGTCTGGAAGCGACCCTTACCTCTTACGCAACCACCTGAAGGAGGAATACGAGGCACAGTATAATGGTGGTACCTCTATGGAACATCCGAAGAGTCAATTTTGACAGAACCTCGACAGGGTACGCACTCTACTATGTGTTCAGACTTGGAATGCCTAGCCACTGGACTCGACTAATCGTACATCCCCACAAAAAAAAAGTTGTGTTGGGCTACAGTAATGTGAAATATAATTCCTTAATCAGTTATTCCTTTTTTTTGTTTTGTTTTTTTGTTTTGTTTTTTGTATCTGACCCGCCATCGACCTCTAAGGCACTAACAATGGGCGTCAACCGAAATCACCCAGAGAAGAGTGGCTAGTTCATTGCTCACTATCTAGCATGCTTGCCATAGGCGTTGTAAGCTAGGCGTTCAAGGCTTTACCTGTAATCGTGGGAATCTATTTTATAACGGTTCTTTCAATGATGCCTCACACGTCCAACGAATCCTAACGGCCACGACGTCCACTCACAAATGACTGTTTTCTTGCCATTGAATCCGTCCTCGCCTCCCCCACCTTTACCCAGTTTTCTAGTCCCACCTACCAACTCCGTCAGCCATCTCGCAAGGGTTATCCAGGCAATCATGAAGGCAAAGCGTATCGTCGTCATCTGTGGTCCGTCATTTTTCTTCTCCATCATCTCTTACTTACTCATTCGTTACGCAGGTGCTGGAATATCTGTCCAGGCTGGTATTCCTGACTTCCGATCGTCCGATGGCCTCTTCAAATCTATCAAACGCGATAATCCCCGTGAAACGATGTCGTCGGGTAAAGAGCTTTTTGACGCTTCTGTTTTCAATGTGAGTAACTTGACCCGGATAAATATATATATTTATTAACTAATTTTTTTTATTTAGGCAGAGCATACTACTTCGCTATTTTGTCAAATGATTGCCCAGTTATCAGACTTGTCTCAGGCTGCACAACCCACCTCTTTTCACTATCTACTCCGCGCCCTTGATAATCGAGGGAGGCTTTTAAGAGTATACACCCAGAACATAGACGCCATTGAACAAAAATCTGGTCTTTCCTTTGGTATTCCTGAATTTGAGGGGAAGCGCAACAAATCTCGCTCCAAAGCAAAATCAAAGGACGCCGACCAAGTTCCTTCCACTAGCCACCTCCTTTTGCCTCCAGTTGAGACACCCCGCTGTATACCCCTCCACGGCACTCTCCAAACCATGCATTGTCAAATCTGTAATCATTCCTTCCCTCTCCTCGAATACCTCCCGTCCCTAATATCTGGCCAGCCACCGTCATGTCCAGAATGTACTTCCTTGGAAACAACTCGACAATTAGTGGGGAAACGTCGCAGGGGTATTGGTAAATTGCGTCCAAACGTCGTGTTGTACAACGAAGCCCATAAGGATGGCGAAGGTGTCGGTGAAGTAGTGCAGAAGGATTTGATAGGATCTTCAAAGGGAAAAGGTAGGGGTGGCGCGGATTTATTGCTGGTTGTTGGTACAAGCTTGAGAGTACCGGGGACTAAAAGGATGGTTCGAGAATTTGCTAAAGCAGTTCATGCAAGAGGTCCTCCGTCTCCTTCCACCAGGGATGATTCCTCCGGTCTGACTACACCCGCACCTTCACCTCGTCGATCACCAACGGCAGACGAAGAACCCACTCCGAAAGCCGTGTACCTCAACCTCGATTTCCCTGTGCCTACTAGAGAATGGGAAGGTGTATTCGATGCATGGATACAGGGTGATGCGCAATTGTTTTCTGAGATGTTACATGCCGAGATTGAGAAGGAAGCCAAAGCGAAAGAAATGGCTATGGAGAGGAAGAGAAAGAGGGATTTGGAGGCCGCTGCTTTGGCTGATGACGAGTTGCCTGATCTTGCTCGCGCGCAACAAGAAAAGACGAAGAACACTACGAAACAGAAGTTGGATGGTTCGTCAGAATATCCTGTCAAACGACGCAAAGCTTCGAGACCTATCTCTCCTCCTAATACACCGCCCTCGATACAGCGCAGCAATCATCAGGAACCACCTGGGGATTCTCAATCTAAGGACAAGTTTTATCTTCGGATTCCTCCGTCACGATCACGTTTGGGTTTGAAACCTGAGGTGTATATCACTTCGAGGCCTTCCAGTCGGCCGTATTCAACTTCTGTTTCAACTGTAGAGAGTGATACTTCAAGTTCTGCCGATGCCACAACTTCCCAACTCAACAAGCGTACCAAGGCAGGCCGCAGGGCTGTTCGACAAGCTCGTGAAGCAAAGCGTAAAGAAATCGAGGCTTTACAACTATTTCCTTTGACACCTCACAGAGCTGGTATATAGATAGAGTTGAACTTTGTAGCCAATATTTATTACATATGTATGGTTATTTAAATGTCGATTCAGTTGGTTTCTTCTTGGTTGTCTCAGCTTTCAGAAAGGTTCTAAATCTGAAAAATCACTGATTAACTCGGATCCATCGGATAGGCAGTCGTCTGTGAAATTTGCATGGAGAATAAATGTGATGTTCTGGAAAAAGAGTGATCGTGCTTACCTTCAGAAATTTCAGGTGTAGAATCGATTATTATTGGGTGATTGGAAGAAGACCCTTCACCCTCAGCGGGCAGAGGCACTTGGACGGGTGGCGAAATTTGCTTTGCCCTGGGACGTGCAGCTGGGAGCGGGGGTTGGTTGCGACGGCGCTTAAGTTAAAAGTCAAAGATGGGTCAACTTTTCTAATGGTGGGTGAGGAAGGTACTGACCACGAGTTTGAATTGGCAGACTGCAAAACCTGTTTTTCCACGGACGGTCTCTGCCTGGATGACTCGTTCAGCCTCCACATTGTTCCTTTTTTTGTTTTTTTTTTTTGTTTTTGTTTTTTGGTGACGTACCGTTCGCACAGAGTACAAGCATCGTAGCGATATCTTCCATAAAAATTGGAGAGTTTTACTATGGAAGGCTGACAAATAGACGTACCCCTCTGCAGGAGAGTAAGGAGAGTTCAGTGCAGAACCACGGATAACGCGTAGAGGTCTATTATTCAGATGGGAGATCTGTAAATATGATCTGAGCTCGAAGGACGAGGGGAATATAAATGTCGCCTGCCTGCATAGCTTTGTTACCCATCTTCCACACTTGATCTTTCACCTGTTTATCGCCCCATTTTACACCTGGGACGCGTTTTTCTCGGCCGCCTGATGATGTTAATGGAATGTTGAATGAATTAAGAAACATTGGATAGGTCAGGTATGGGATGTTGTAAAGACCTTCGCCTGTATACGTTCTAAAAAAAAAAAAGATGCGACATAGTAAATGGTATGGCTTTATTTTGAAAGGAATATACAATGAAACGCTTACATTACATCCCCAAAATCATGATCATCTTCATATCCACCCGATCTATTCAGATTCCAACATGATCGACCAACAAAGCTTTTTTTTGAAAAAAGATCGTTCTCACATAACTACAGAGAAAGCTCCCTCCGCTTCTCGTCCATTGATTCCCTTCGATAATCCAGCATGAACTCCATCGTTACATAGCTCTTTCCTCGAATCCCATGTAGAACCAACTGGAAACCCTGGGATCTCACCAAACCGGTATCTGATGGGCGAGAATCGGTGGAAAGCTCAAAGTTAACCTCAAATGGCTCATTGTAGAACGGCCAATGAGGGGTACGGCACATTACTTACGGATCCCGACCTGCAATTGGTTTCATTTTCCAGCCTTTCATCGGAGGCATGGTGTTGGGAGAAGTAGTACTAGGCAGGTGACAGCCTCGACAGCTGTGTTATGTCACCCTTCGCCACTAGGCTGCAAAATGTCCCCTACACAAACTGTAAAACGAAATTTTGGTTGACGAGCTTTTCCATCTTCGTCGGGACTCTTATTCATTTTATAACTTACTGGGTATGCAAGTAGCTAGTTTTTATTGTACCTACGCGTCCATTTGTTCCCCGCGAGCTCACCGAGGTCAAAACGATCGCTTGCTAATAGGTTGTGACCGAAATCAATGCTCAGGAGTGCTCTTCTGAAAATTTCGTTCTCTTTCATACCCTCCCACAAGACTTCAAGCAATCCACTGCGAATCCATATTCATAGCAGTCCCAGTCCCAGTCACAGTGACAAGTCTGTACAGTACAGTACAATTGTACTGTACAATGACGCTTGGTTGCCTTCACCACTATCGTTAAAGCCCTCGGCAGTTTACACATCAATTTTCTTTAAAAGTGCCTCCGTACACTCAAACAATTGATTCTGCTTCCCTTCATCCAAAGCACTTGGCGCTTGGAGTGCTGCCACATTGGGCGGGAAAATATATGCTCCGTGAGATATTTCCGGATTGTCGCGTGGCGCACATGCCGCGAAAACTGAGGTGAATGCACCCATATCCTGCGGGTGCATCATTTTCCCCAAGAGCCAGATCCAGAAAGCTGGAAAGGGCAGAGTTTTAAGAGATTGAATGGCGCCGTCCTGGTATGTAAATTGTCAGTTCAAGAGTTCCTGGGGAGCGGGTATGTAAAGGGAAAAGGAAAAATGTACACTGAGAATAGCACCTGGGTGCACGAGCATAACTATCACTTTGGAATTTTCGGTAGTTAGACGTTTGGCGAGGTTGTTCGTCCACAGATGTACGGCGAGTTTGGAGTATTCTATATGTAAAATTAGCTTTTGACATCTGGGTACGCGACGACAAGATGAGATTACTGTATCGCGACATCGTTGGGAGCAGCGACCATCGAAATTTATGGTTCCAAGCTTCTAGTGAACCGTAGTTCAGGTAGGTAACATCTTTGTGACCATGTGATCCGACCTGTGGGGTCAATGTAAGTGTACGTAGTTAAAACATGAGTATAGTATACCAATGAGCGCACATTTACAATCCGCACGTCATCACCGTTTGCTGCAGTCGATTCAAGTAATGGCAGCAACGTTCGCGTGAACACAAAGGGGCCCAGATAACTAGGAAGATATGTAAGAAATCAAAAATATTGGAGCAGACTCAAGTGTAGCAATACTTTACGGCCATATTATCTTGAACGCCATCAGGGTTCAGTTGGGGATGTCCAAGGTCGGTGATCCTGATGATATTATAGATTAGTTGGGGCATATTAGATGGGGAAAATGGAATGAAGTCGAACAGTGCAGCGTTGTTAACTGAATTCCAGAAGCGAATGTGAGCGGAAAAAAAAACAAGCGTAAGAGGCAAAACACAAACTCAAGATATCTAACCTAGTTTCTTTCTCTAGGAAACGTTCTGCCGAGCTTTTGGCACCTCGAGGATCTTTGAGGTCCAATTCATGCCAGATGACTGGACCAAGACCAAGTTCACGTCCTTCCTTTTCGACACGCGCTAGAGCCTCCTGCAACCTTCCTTCATCGCGAGCAGCCATATAAACCTTACTCACGGTTAGATTAGACACAAAAATCAGCAGGTACCAACCTTGGCTCCCATCCTTGAAAGTTGTTGCAATGTCGCAAAGCCTATGCCACTGCTGCTCGTCCAATCAATATTAATTTGCTACGACTTCACCCCCAGAACGGGTTTTACTTACCTTGATCCAGTGACCAATGCAACTTTGCCTTTCAAGCTAGGGAGGTCTTGAAGAGGATTGAACACCTTTGAAGGAGCAGCGCCGCCCATTTGTACAAGAAGAGTCTTAAGGATCCCTTTGTTCTGGGACGAGGACGGTTATTTAGGAGTTATTTCAGGAGCATGGGTATGACATGAAACCGTGACAGCTTACATAAGAGACGGATATTATAAACGAAAGTGGTATTTACTTAGTAGGAAGATATAAGTGTTCAAACGTTCAAACGTTCAAGCCTCGTCTATGCGAAGAAAATGGCTCTCATTTCCTGAGAAGTTTCTCGTGGAGCTCTGCACCTCTAAGTTTGGCTCTAAGAAATTCCAAACGCGCAGTATAACGAGCAACAAGCTCTTCCCGTCGTCTCCGGATATCGGAAACTTCTGACTCGTCGTCACCGTCTTCCAGACCTATGGTTTCCGTTGAAATACTTTCTGTGTTGCCTTTAAGTTTTGAAAGAGCTAGGTGACTCGTACTTCGTGACGAAGCGAAGGAAGGTGCAGCAGCCAACATCCGAGTCGAGGTAAATGAAGTTCTTTGGGAAGAGATCGAGGATATGGAGCTTTTGCGAGCAGGGGTAATTGAAGGTGTACGAAAATGAGGAGCGAGAGGACTGCCTGGTGGGTATTTGCGCAGCGACGAAATAGATTTGGCTTGAGATAGGCTCGTTTTATGAGACGACCCTGAGCGAATGGACATACCATCGCCTGTGCTGTCCGCAGAATTCAACGTGTGGCGTTCTTTAAAATCAAACACGGGAGAAGAAGGCGATGGGATTAGTCTATTTTCTCGCCATTCTCGACCTTCCAGAAGAACGTTGACATTAGGTGTAGTAACTGGCATCCTACGAGCATTCTGTTTGTGGAAACGGCGAAGGGCACTTGCTTCGAGGTCATTAAAAGCATCGACAAGTTTTCTGGCTTCATCCTCGCAAGTTGTTATGGCAGCTCTGATATCGTTAGCAGTGATTAGGTTATCATCATCGAAAACATCAGATATTGTTGCGATAACTGTCTCGCGTATAGATGGGGATGGTGGTACAATGCGCCTTGCAGACCCAGTGGGAGAGAGCGGAGGGTGCGCCCGGGCATTTTCCGGATGGGTATTTGAAATGGGGTGCGATGGTTTCGGGTGCGTTTTTGAAGTATCCATGTGAAGAGGGGGTAGTTCTGACAGCTTCTTGTGGAGTAATCGTGGAACGAGAAAGCTGCGCTTGGAAACATCATTTACGAGGACATTCAAATTAACGCCTCTGCGTGTATCTTTGGCTGGGGGTGTTTCGTGAACGGCGGCGGATGATTTGCGGCCTGTTGCCTTTCGTATGAGGTTCACCATGCCGGTGGCGGCGGACGGTTTTGCACGGGACGGTGGAGATTTACGCTGGTCAAGGGCGGGCTTCTGTTGGTCGATAACAGGCTTGCTAGTCGGTGTCCTATATGCCTTTGGTGCTGTCGGTATCATTATCAAGTTGAAGCTTGAACGATAAATACTAAAGGCTTACAACCACGTTGAACATGAATTGCAGTGATAGGCACGAGAGGGCTTTCAACCGGTATGTTTGCATTGCCAGAATACTGCTCGAAGACATCTTGGCGTAGTAAACGATATTCATCATCACTAGAAATTGTAGGTTCAGAATCGGAATATTTTTTCGGAAAATGCGAACGTACTTGAGAAGGCCTTCCGAGTTGGCTACTGCAAGCTCGTTGAGGCGTTGTGCTAAGGCCATATGGGTGATAAGAACATGAAAGAAAAGTAATGAACATGAAACGTAACTACTATCAGGGCGAGTACAAGGATGTATAACAAGTTGGAAACCCGGAAATGGTCACAAGTGACACACTCTCTTTTTTCCGACCATCATGTCCCCCAAACTCAATCCGAGGACAACTACTTACGAATTTCTCGGTCCTCTTGGTGCCTTCGCCATTTCAGTTGGCGTACCTATCGCTACATACGCCCTGTACTTTGGATGTTCGGAGGCAACCGGTGGTTGTCCACCTCAGCTGACGTCTGTCGATCGTATAATTGAATCGGTCACCAATCTCGATTGGTGGAAAGGTCTGTGGGACACTGAAGCCGCCCTGATTTATCTTGCCTGGTACACCTTCTGTGTTGTTGCATGGGTAATCCTCCCGGGAGACCAGGTTGAGGGTACAACCTTACGGACGGGGGGAAAGAAAAAATACAAAATTAATGGTACGACATTGGATCAAAATACTATTTTTTATTGACGATATTCTAGCATTCTCAACTTTCCTCCTTGCTTTGGGTATTGTCTCTGGTGTTGTTTTACGTTTCGGACCGGAGTCTTTCACCTTCATCTACAACAAATGGGTTGGCCTCACCACCGCCTCCCTTATCATGGCCGTAGTCCAAGCAACTTACTGTTATATCACTTCATTCCGGGAAGGAAGCCTCCTGGCGTTGGGCGGTAATTCTGGCAATATAATCTACGACGTCAGTGCTCCTTCGCATCAAGAGGAAAAATGTTCGTCTCATTTTGGTCCTCAAGTGGTTTATAGGTCGCGAATTGAACCCGTCTATTGGTTCTTTTGACATCAAGTCCTTCAATGAACTTAGGCCCGGACTAATCCTTTGGGTTCTCACCAACATCAGCATGGTTTGTGAACAAGCCACGCGCCGTGGAGGGTTTGACAAAGTCACAGACTCAATGTGGTTGGTCTTGGCCTTCCAGACCTGGTACGTCGCTGATGGTCTCTACAATGAGGTATGGGCCCATTCATCTCAGTATCCATGCTCTGACGCCGAGATGATCTAGCCTGCATTGTTCACCACAATGGATATTACCAGCGACGGCTTTGGTTTCATGCTCGCTGTCGGCGATCTAACCTACGTCCCGTTCTCGTATACCTTACAAGCTCGTTATCTAGCCTTTTCTCCAGTCGAGCTTGGTCCCATTCGGACTGTGGCTGTCATCCTCGTTAACGCTCTTGGTTATTATATCTTCAGAGATGCTAACGGCGAAAAGAATGACTTCCGTAATGGCAAAAATCCCAAAAGTAAGTCCTTTGGTGACTGTGGAGGTATATTACCAATGTATTATCTTGCAGACCTCAAGTACATGACTACGGCGAAAGGATCTAAACTCCTTACATCCGGATGGTGGGGTCTATCTCGGCATCCCAACTATCTGTAGGATTCCAATTTCTTTTTTTTTTTGCCGATTATCTCTGTTGACTGTTCCAATCTAGCGGTGATTTCGTCATGGCTATTGCCTGGTCTCTTCCAACCGGCTTCAATACCCCAATCACTTATTTCTATGTCGTGTACTTCGCTGTTTTGCTCATCCACAGACAGCGTCGTGATGATGAAGCTTGTGAAAAGAAGTAAGATCTCTTTGCAGCCTGTTACTTGACCTTGTTGATCCCCCATTCATAGGTATGGTGAAGATTGGGTCAAATATCAAAAACTCGTACCTTATCGAATAATCCCTTATGTATATTGAGCTGGGATCCTTTATTTTAATATTTACGGTTTTCCTTCCAATATTAGGTTGGGTATTTTAACAAACAAAAAAAAGGGAGGGAGTGAGAAGAGACATAGAAACACTATCTTACCTAAATCTGTGTCACTTCACATCCCGGATTGAGTGCGATACGCTCAAGCGTGCACACCGTTGACAGCGAGCGCACACGACTCTAGACACTGAGCGTCAACTTCTGCCAAGATGGCAAAATAAATGTGATTCAGAATACAACAACGGAAAAAAACTGGTGCCAACTTTGGTTCTCTTCTAGGAGTGCTTTATATATATATCCAAAGTGCTTTCAGGGATGTTTAAAAGAATGAAGAAGTACATGAAATGAAGAAATCCACTTTGGGAGGAACAGAATCAATGGGTGAAGTCATCAAGACCTCAAGGAATGAAATGAAATATAAAAAGCTCTTCAGGCTTCAGTGGTACTTTTCGATGGCGGCTAAATACGTCCTCCCAGATTCACTGACGAAAAAGATAAGATGTTTTTAATACGCTGCACCAAAGAAAAATACCTCAGTGAATCTCCCTTCGTCAGGGGCCATACATCTCCGAGTCCAAGCCCGTTGCTATAGGCATAGGCCTGAATATTTGAATTTTCTTGCATATAAGGAACGACTTCGTTAATAAAATTGTTTATTTCCTGCTGATCGGTGCAAGGCGTGAACCCTTGTTTGTCTGCCCGGCGAGCCAGTAAACGAAACGCTTTATATAATACATATACAGGGTCACTTACCATCAACGCATGCAAATTCAGTAACCCATATGGGTTTGCCATATTTCATGTAGTGGTCCTGAAAATCAGGGTGAAATCAGGTCGTAGATAAAGGAAAAGGGATCATACAATGACTTTCTTAACGCCATCCAAACTGTTCTTGTTTACGTGAATTGCAGTAAAGTCCCAAGGTGTTGAGATCTGATCTTTAAATTGTGACAACCAAGTTTCATCTGCTTGTTCTACAGAGTGGAATGTGAATAAGTAACATCATTGCTAAAAACGGCGACCGACGTACTACACATAGAAGGACTTCCCAATTTCGAACCTTTCTTTTTAAGAGGGGCGATTAGAGATTCCCACTTTGCTACGCCGTCTTGGACCGTCATGTCTGCAGAGCCAGAACCACTGGCACAATCCGGTTCTTCATAACCTAACACATAGGCAGGAACGGTCGACAGATGTTCAAAGGCATCTAGGCGCGCTTTGTCCTGTGTATCAACATTACCATCGCCCCACAGCATCGGTACGGCAATCGGTTTGCCGGGTTTGGATGGGCCTGGTGACCTAAAATTCCCGGTTAGTGATTTCGCTAATCGAAGGAACTGGATGCTGACGGACCAATCATACCACCACCCGATGTGGTCCTTTAAATAGGGATAAGCGTCTCCGCCAGCAATACCAGCTTTGATGTTATTTGGAGTTAACGAGGTGCTCAATGGACCTGCCACCTGTGTCGTGGAAGTTGCCCGAACTGTGGAAGTGTGTTTCACTACGGCAGCAGTGGTGGCACTGGTTTGAGCCGGAATAGAGACAGTTGAGGACCGTTCGGGTACTGAAGGATAAATAGATGAGGGTGAGGTGGAATGACGAGGCCGACATTGAGTGCGACGGGAGGGGAAATGATGCTTCTTGATGTGTATAGATGCCACATTGCCAGCAAGAGCAACAGCGAGAAATACGATGCGAAATGTGAAGGAAACCATTAGAGGAGAGGAGAGAAGAAAAAAGAGAGGATAAAAAGGAAGGTAAGGGTGATGTTTAGATGTTGTTGGTCGTTGATATAGAGATTAGGATTACATAAAGAAGCAAGGCATCCATGCGTCAGCTTCGAAAGGTAGATGGACATCTGGTTATCTAGTCGACGAGTCGTCTGGGGAATGAGCAAAAAGTGCCACAGCACACCAGGATCTTTCTGAGAAAAAAAGGCAGCATCATGGACGGAGGAGAATCAGCGATACGCGGAATTCAAACCATCCTCCTCGGCCACCAGAACTAATGGTAATTAACCTTCATTCCTCCATTTTGATTCGGATCTCCTCTCTACTCACATCTCCAACCCCCAGTCTTGCGAGACACCACAGGACATTGTCTAAGTCTCGGCCACGCGATACAATTCCACTCAGAATGTGTTGTGGAGTCAACATACTCGTGGTCCCTGAAGACGACCTCACATGACGTTTTTTCTGATATTTTGAAGAGAAGACTGCCTCATTCTTTCTGTCCCTCATAACAACCTCCAGACTTCGTTCCACTAGGAGGCGAATGAAAAGTTTTGCCATGACAGCCAGAAGTGCGAATGGGGCGAGGTTTCTCTCGATCTCCGTCTTTCCCTGCCCTGCGATCTCGTTACACGTCCTGTCTAATGGCGCAAAGTGCTTGAGACCCAATGCATTCACCATTCTGGAAATCGACGCAGTGAGAATCGGGTCGCCAACTGCGACTAGTGCTTTTGCTGGGTATATTCCATATTTTGCTGTTGGGGAATGGACTGTCATTTGTTCAAATTGTCCGGAAATGATACGCCGGATATCGACAACTGGGAAACGCGTGGTTTGAAGCTCCACGGGTACAATATGGCATCGATTGACTGACTTAGGGCGTGAAAGGTCTATAGTCCCTTCACTGGCTGACTTTCTTATGTCCATGTCCTGGCCAGGGTTTCCCTCTTTGCAAAGACTGTCCCATAGATGTGCCGTGACATCTAACCCACAGATGCGACACCAGCTGTCTAATGCCCCGTCCTTCAGCCGGAGAGGATGATTTTCATTGGGTTTGGTCTTGTGTTGTTCATGCTGATCTTCCAACACCACGGGAAAATGTCCGTTCTCGGATAGCCAAGAGTAAATATCTCCAACACTGAACGGTATCACATCTTCACCAAGAGTCATTTTTTCGATTATTTGACAGTAAGCACTCTGAATAGCCCGTGCACGACCCCACTGAAATATCAAAAAGGTTAACATCGGATAGAGCCCTATGTTGAACCTTTACCTCTATCGCTTTTCTCCGTCCTGTGACAAGTGTTTTCAAGTGCACAGGTGAGGAAACAAGTTTATAAGGCAGTGTCGACGCCGACGAACGGGTTCTAGCATCTAAACAAATTTTAGCTGGACACAACAGAGGTAAACCTATTTACCTTTCTGTGTCATTGGAAATTTCGGTAGAATATCCATCAGAATTGTCTCGTAATCTGTTCAAAATGTCATGTTGCTGATAGTGGACGAAGAGAGACACATACGGGCAAAAGGTGTCGACAGTGGGCGTCTCTGGGGCTCGGCTTTCGCTGGTCTTTCGGGAATACGACGGTCACCTGGTCGATCCCAAAGCGATTTTGCCCCTATGGGAGTGTAGCCTAACTGTATTGGTTTCAACATAGTGCCTTTGTCGAGCTCTATGTCGACTACTTGATCTTCACCTTGAACATCAGTGCGAGTCCTTAACGGATCCAGCTAAATCAACAAATAGTATCGTTGAATCGAGCCTACGGCGGGAAGGCAATGAGAACACACCTCTACCCAATGTTCTAAAGCGACCTTTTGATCCATGGAATTGCCGGAGCCGGTAAAAGACAAATCTATCCTTGCTAAGAAGGGCTGGTCAGAAGTCCCAACCACCACGAATGGAGGTTCTGAGGTGATAGGCAGGGTAGACATCCCGGGAACCAGGGGAGTCACTGCAAGGCTATTAAGAGTACTTGTGATGTTGTACGTCTGCTCCGATTGTAAATGAGTTGTGTTCTTATCAATATAATTCACCAACACTCACATATGAGGGTGAATCGACGGAAATCATCCACTTGTGAGTGTGGTTCTCGTTTTGTTCCGTTCTCTGCTCTGTGAGTTGAGTATTTATTTGACAACATCTCTGTGATTAGCTGAACCACGAACCTGGTGGAATCCAAAGGCTACGATCGGTAATAATGATTCGTGTGCCGAAGTAGAATCTGCTCTGGTTAGATGGTAGCTTCTGAGAACCATCTGTCAAAATCCCTGGCATGGGGGAGAGCTTTGGAATGGGCTGCGGTTCGGGATGGCTTGTGAACATCTCAGCTTGAGGGATTGTATCTGATGTCCGGGCTCCCTTTCCGAATAATTTCATCTCCGAATCTGAATCCAAAGTCACTAAGTTACGTTGCGTGAAGGGCATTTTCCAATGGCATTTTGGTTTTTGGTCTTTTTGTGCGTCTGGCCGAAACAAAGCCTCAATATCAACTTCGTTGTCTTCATCCCAAACTCGTATTTCTCGGCGTATGGCTTGTTTCCCCAGATAAGGCGCAAGCGTAGCTGAGTCCTCATGTAGTCCGAGGGTTTGGGTCAAATGAGGTGCCATCGACGGTGTTTGAGAATTCGTGGTTGTCATAACCGATTCTCCCTGCACTTCCTCTTGGAAATTATGAGCACCTACAGCCATCTGGAAGATCGTGCGTAACCCTGGAAGCACACCCGTAGGTCCTAAGCCAACCTCAACCCCACCTTCGATGTCGCTTTCGTTTCCAGGGACGGCGCAAGCCCTGATGCATTCGTCATGGGTACCCCATTCAAGATTATGTGCGAGGCGGGCGTGATTGAGAAGTCCTTGTAGGGAACTGAATGATATGCGCAAACATTCAGGACATTGTAGACGGTAGAAATAGGTTGGACCGTCTCTGCTTGGCGTAAGACCGAGAGCGGAAGATCTGATATACAAGAAGGACTTGGTTTTGGCGAAAGGTAGATTAGTCCTCCTTGGTGGTCGAATATTTTGACGGTGAGACACAGGAGGACCGCGCGGTTCCACTGCCAGGATACATTCGGACGGACTCTCAGTGATGGACAAAGTAGCTAGAGCATCATTCCGAGGAAAATCTGGTGGAGCCTTTCTTTCTGCTAGCAAACACAATGAGCCATAGGATGGTCGACATCAACATGCATTATGCATACCTTTCTGAAGGGTTTCTTGCAGAATCAAAGCCCATGCAATTCTAGATTCCACAGTCTCCGCTAATCGTTGTCTTAATGCAATTTCAACATCGACTTCGGCATCTATCTCTGATAGAAATGCTTCTGTAAGCGGTGGATCGGAAGACTGGACGGTGGGTAGCATAAAGTTACTTGCATAGAACGTTTGAACTCCGAGTCTCATTTTAAATCTATTTGAGATATGATATAGCTACACAGAATTTGGTGCTATGGACTCTATATGTGAACTAGACGCGAGTGTGATGGGTGGAGAGGTGAACGATTTGTGAGGATGATATCGCGCTGACGAAATATAGAGGCTGTACATAGGTGTGATATGTGGGTATATGTGAACTGGGTATAGGAGGAAAAGGAAAAAAAGATGTTGAGACGAGATGCAATGTAATAGTTGCCAGAAATAGAGTTGGAAGAAAGCAATGAAGCACAACAACAAAACTCGAAAGCAGTACAAAGAGCCAAAAAAATTGGTCTACTGGCGGAAGAAATAGAAATGGGGGACAATGGGAGAGTGGGAGCTTTGGGCGAAATTGGTTGGAGAGGGAGAGGTGAGGGCCATTGGCTCCTGGGTGCCGGCGAGGATACTAGGATCAGAAAAGTGGGAGACATTATATGAGGATGGGTTGGGGGAGACATCATATGAGGATGGGTTGGGGGAGTCCTCAAACGTGTTGCGATTGGAATACATGCGAGGGTGTTCCTTGCATGTCTTTAGGTGTCTTCTTAGGCTCGTACCGAAGGAAGACCCACAGACAGCACAAAGCTGAAACCTTAGGCGGAAATGCGCCATTACATGATCTGAACGAGATGTCAGTGAGCAAGAAAATAGTGAGCAAGAAGTGAATTACTTTGTGCATTGCCTTTTGTTGTAAGATTTGCCATACACATCTTGCAGAAGAATTTACCATTTCTTTTTCTTCTGGCAGCGCTCGCAGTTTTAACAGCCTTAGTGCCGACTATCGAGGTAAGGCCATGCTCGGATAGGATGGATGATAAACTTTTGATAACAACAGTGTCTTTGCTATTTTGGTGGATGTGGGATAAGATGAGGTCAGGATCACTAAGGGGGTGAAAATCTGCTTCTTGTGTTACGAATAAGCGGCAGAGTTCTTGGAGGGTGCCAGGAGTATTTATGGAGGATCGTGCATCTCCCATTGCAGGTGGGCTCTGAACGCCAAGCCATGGATGATCATAAGGATTTCTAGATAATGATGGATGATTTACAAGGGCATATGGGTGAGATTGGCCAGGGTAGGAGAAGGTGTCATTCAAGCTATCGAATGATGGACAAGGGCTGGAGTCTTTTAAAGATGGAGATGAGAAGATATATTTTTTGAATAATATAAATTGATACTGACTTGGGGGAAACGACGGAGAAGAAGGGTGGTCTGGAGGAGGAGACTGGATGAATATTGAAGGACGCAACATGATGCTGAATTGACCATTGTGACTGTGTTGTGTTTATAAGTAAAGAAGAGATCATGATACGAGTAGTTGTGGTAGTTGGGCCAATTGAGCAGTTGGGTTAGTTGTGTGACACAGCCGCCATCAGTGTGACATTGGCTAGGTTGCACTCCTCCTCAAACGTCCAAACGAATGAAGGCTCTCCTCCTCGTCAACTCTCTCCTTTTCCTTTTTGCAAATGCACAGCTTTTTCCTCCTCAAAATACACTAACATCCACATCAGCTACCTCGGCCTCAACACCCACCTCCACATCTTCCACTTCAACTAAAACTTCCTCATCTTCATCCACATCTGCATCCACCTCTCTTACCTCTACAACTACTACCTCGTCCACCTCATCTACTACCACTAGTGCTAGTACATCCACTACTCTCAGCTCTGCGGTCGAATCTCCAGTTGTCACCGTAGTCGATGGCACCACCATCGTTACCGTGACAGGTTCTTCCTCCTCCACTTCTTCCGCTCAACCCACGCCGTCGTCTCCTTCCAGTTCAGACACCAGTAGTTCTTTAAGTACAGGCACCATCATTGGCCTCTCAGTGGCCGGCGGTGTCGCCGTCATCGGTCTCATTGCTTTCTTTATTTGGAAATTGACAAGAAAACGTTTCTCGGATTTCGACGATGGTAGGCCGTTCATTTACCACAAGTAACCTCATCCTCATTTTTATTTTTCAATAGGTGAAGCTATTAAATGGCCCGATTTGAATACCCATGGAGGCGGTACAGTCGATTCCCACCCCCTGCCTGTTCACAACACTGGTCGCGCAGGTTTTGATACTGGCTCAGAAAGCTCACTTTCACGCGTCAACTCAAACAACTATTCTTCAGCTGACTTCCATTCTAACCCCACTTCCGATCCTTATGCCGTACCTCCTTTGCCACATCTCAACCCCAGCCAGCCTTACAGAGACGATCCCGGTGCCATGGGAGGTGCCTACTATGATCCATATAGGGGGCCAATACCTGGCACAATTGAGCAGGGCGCAGGTCAAGAATGGACTGGAGAAGCTATACCAATGACACAGATGAACGTTGCTGGAAGGATGAGCCCTGGTCCGAATGTCGCTTATAGTGGCGAATCTGCGGCTGGAAGACATAGTCCTCAAATACCTTATGGGGGAAGAAAATCCCCAGCACCGCAGGCGATTTATGGCGGAAGGATGTCTCCTGGACCACAGACAGCGTATGGAGTACCAATATCACCTGTACCTCCAGCTGCATATGATGTATATGGTGCAAGATAGAACCATTTTTTTTATCACGTAGATTCTAAGTAATACAATATTTAGATTGGTGGTAAAAATGATAATCAATTTTATATATTGAATAAAGCACGTGCCAGCTGTCTGGGGCTGTTGTGTCACAGCTTTCTCATATCGCTGCGCTTGTTCATTTCTTGTACAAAACTACATTCACCTTCACCTTGTCGAGGTTCACAACCTCAAAACAACCCCACTATGCCTTTACTTGACAAAATTACAGACCTGGCAGGCAAATTTGCGCCTTCAAAGTCGTCCAAATTAATGGCAGGTGGAATAGGCAGCGGTCATGGCATGGTACCCATCGACGACGATGTTAGTGATTGTCTTTGTATCAGGAGTCATTCCCTCACACTCCCAGCGGACAATGGTGGGAGCATAAGGACTGTCCGTTTGAGTTACGTAATCCTACGATGTTGCTTTTTGTTGCACTCTCGGCATGGGTGGGGAAAGCGACGCGCAGCTCCTATTTCTTCTCATAATTCCTGTGTTATGGGTGATATGGCTTTGGGTTCATTTCTTTCTTTTTTTTGGCCATTGTGCCCACCTCTCTTTAAGCTTATTGACTTAATACCGACTTTCTTAGATGATCGTGTCAAAACCAACCATCATCACACATACATCCCAAATATTCTTCAACTTCATCGCAATGGGATGTTTTGCAGGCGTAGCTAGTTTTCAAGCCAAGTGGAATGTTGGACCTTGTGCGTTTCTTTCTCGATGACTGCTCGGGACGTTATTGGATTCACCCTGGTCAATAAGCTGGCCTAACAGGATTTGCTTTATTTATCTCCATTGCAAGCATGTTTCTCTCAGCATTCATGCTTTTTGTCCCTGTGGCATACGAGAGATACGACAAATTTGTCCGTCTCGCCCGTGCACTCAAAGAAGTCCGCGTTGGCTTTATCCTTACTGGAGTGGGACTGACATTTAGTCTTCTCATCGCGTCAGTTGTCTTCTACACCTTTCAAGTTTATCCTGAAAATTATTCCTTTGTTTCAGGTTCATTGTTACAATTTCAGCATGGACACAACCTGGCTGTAAAAATGCCAAGAATGACCCGAATGCCGAAAGTAAAGGCGACGGTTTTACAAATGGACTTCCCGGATGGTGTATTACAAAAAAAGCCGGTGCTATATTTTTCTGGCTTGCATTCGGTGTGTACTTTGATGTTCCTGTCGTACTTGACATTGATTTTTTTTTATCCCTTTTTATTATTATTATTAAAAATAAATCCTAGTCTGTTGGGTCGCCTCCATGGTTTTCCTCATCGTGGATTGGCGTTCTGGAAAGCTTCTTGCCTCCCGAGATCCCCCATTTACACGACCACAGGTAACGCACGAAGAGGAAGGAGAGGAAGAGGAAGACGCGTCGTACAGCCATGTACCCCCAGTCCGTCGAACAACAGCCTCGTCCGCTTCTAACAACCATGACAACTCCAACTCGTCGCAATCGCCCTTTGCTGATTCTAACCGTTATTCCGGCCCAGATTCCCAAATAACTGGATCAACACCTTCAGCTTACACTCCTGCACCTGGCCGTCCAAGTATGGATGCATATGGAGCCTTTTCTGACCCTGCACCCAGCGGATTTGGCTCATCTCGATATAACCAGGTCTCCAATGGTTATACAAATAATTATTCCACAGCCTCCCCGGCCAAATCCACCTCTGGAGGACCACCAATCCTTCCGGAACCAGATCTAGGCCCAATGGTTAGTAGGACCATGCAGTATGCGGATCCATACGCTGCTGTGCGTGCGTCGATTGCTGGACAGCAAGGCTCTGGACCACCGAATTCACTGCCACCCAGTTATGATAGCTACCAAGGATACCGATAATTGGGACCCTAACGGCAAGACAAGCGGTGCTCAAGGACATAACTACGTAGAGTTTACCTAACATTATTTATAGTACATCCGGACTTCCTTTATATGTTGTTGTCCTTAGCCCTCAGTATATGTCTATCCTGTAATAAAGCAAGAAAGATGCTTCTGTACATCGAGGGAAGAAAAGGAAAGTACATTTGTGTGACATTACTTGGATTGAGAGTGTATATCAGTGCTGCGGAGATAGGGGTCATATAACGACAAAGCAAGCTAGGATACAGATACAAGGAATAAACAAGGGTCAAACATAATAATTTGAAAATAATATGTAAATAAAATCATCGTCGTCGATTCCGACCTCTTGTAGAATGTGATGGCAAATATTCATCATCAACGTCAGCCTCGGTGACATAGATATCGTCCCCCTCGGCACCTTCAATGTAGCCAACGCCCATGAACACAGGAGCGCCACCTGCGCCCCCGTGGGCCAGGAAGCCATGTCGTTTGCTTCTTGTGCCAACTCCAGTAAATACAGCCTCATCTTCAAGGTCCTCACGGTGATCAAAAGGTACATCTCTTAATTCATCGTCCAATGTCCGTCGGCGACTACGAGACGAGAGAGACGGTGACTGTGCACCTCGTGACTTTGCTGAGGGTTGTGCAGTGTTTTTGACGTGCGATCGCGATGTCGTCTGCCTCTGACTATCATGGCGGAAGGTATCATCCGGGGACGAGAGTGACAGGGAAAGGGGATCTTCTTCATCAGAATGATCTTCCTGTCGAAATGGTGGCGGCAATTGCGGTGCAGGTCGCTGTATACGGCTAGGAGGTCGCGGTCTACGGGGAGATTTGTCAGGGAAGGGGGAAGAAGGGAGCCGTTTGTCGAAAAAATTCGGTCTGGGATGCTGTGATCTAGCTTTTAAAAAAGATGATTCAAAATTCCGGCCACTTTGAGTGTTGTGTGAAGTTTTATCTATTCCGATATGTATCTCTCTGCTGGTCTCGTGCGCAACAGGGATACCATTGCCCTTAAATCTGTACACATTTCGAGATGGACCCACTGGAGCAGGGGGCGTCGATGGGGGTTGATCATCCAAGCTGATATCTTCTCGTTCGATGTCGTTATCAGAGCATAAGGACGGAGTCGGCGCTTCAACAATGGAGCCTGATTGCCACATTCTGCCGGCTCTGGAATGCGGAGGATACGAATGGGACAGGGAAGGCACCACAGTATCTTCCGTTAGTACGCTGGAAGAAGAATCTAAGTTTGAACTGGCAGCCAAGCTAGAATCCGTGGACGAGATACGTAACCGACGCTTTGGAGGAGGATCTGAAGAAAATGGTTATCCATCATCCATGGTAGAAAAAATAAATAAGCAGCATACCAGTATCATCATGTATATTAATCGTATTTCGTTTTCTCTTTTCGCCCATGCGAATTTCAGACTCCCTTAGAGCTGAAGTAGCGTCGAGGTTCGAGGCCCTGATGGACGTTAAAAGAGGCATCGCCGGCTGCGATCTCTGCGAAGATGTCGATCTTCGTAAGGCAGACTGTGCACTAAAACGCTCCGAAGGCGGAGGCGCAGGGTTGTCTCCAGAAGATCTTTCAGATACTTTGCGAAGCCTAACCGTTTTCATTTCGCTTAGGAAGGCCGCCATCTTGTCCGCTGCAAGTCCAACAGTTGGCTGACCAGCTCTCCGACCAATGAGC
>Ga0193743_1000658_pt1 | contig 27128 bp, 22 predicted proteins | sample L2c2metaG_FD_143038 | JGI IMG/M metagenome (GOLD analysis project Ga0193743, IMG submission 143038) | Soil microbial communities from a riparian zone of the East river system, Colorado, United States - L2c2 | ecosystem: Environmental > Terrestrial > Soil > Riparian zone | place: USA: East River...
CTTGGTGGAATCCACCCCGCGCCGCCTGGATTCCACCAAGTGGCAGGTGCTGGAAGCTGTAAAACGCGGCTAGCCTGATTCCAGATCCGCTAGTTCAATTGTTCCGTGACCACCGTAGGCCTCGAAAGCTGGAAGGTGAGTTGTGTTTCGGCGCTCAAAACGGCGGGCTTGCCGTGTGTAAGAAGGACTGCTCCCGTGCCGGCGGCGCCGCCCACGCCCGCACCTATAGCCGCGCCTTTACCGCCGCCGCCCAGAGCTCCTATGATCGCTCCCAGAGCCGCGCCACTCGCCATCTTCGCGGCGTTTTGTCCCGTGCTTGAGTCGCCCTGCTTCGCGAACTGGCTGGTCTCTATCTGAATCCGCTGCCCATCAGTTGTATTAATCTCGGTCAACGCCAGGCTCAAGTTGGCCGTCCCTGCCATGCGCCCGGCTTTTTGCGCGCTCAAAATTGTTCCCAACACTTTGGAGCCTCGATCCGCGATGATGAATCCGTCGATGACGATCGGGGCCTCGAGCGTGGCACGGAACGTATCGCCTGTGTAATTATGATCGGTCGATAGCGTCTCACCCAGCCGGACCGCCAAAGACGTCCCCTGTTGCAGGGTTACGACGTGCCGTTCGGGCGCTTGCACGGGCGCTGGAGGAGGAGAACCCGCAGGCAATGCCTCCGCGTGAGGAACATTCAGAGCCGCTGCCTCATTGACGGCGGGAGCCGCTGTAGCCGGACGCGCTACCGGCGGTGGAACGAAGACTGGAGCCGGCGCAACGGGCGCGGGTGCTGCTGCCGGGAGAGGGGCTCGCCGCGCCACTTCGATCGGTTTGCTTTTTGGCGTTTTGCCGGCCAGATGAGCAACAGGTCTAGCAACCGCCTTTGCAATCACATGCTTGGGCGTGCTGGCCGGAGCCGGTTTTGGCGCCGCAGCCGGTTGTACCGGAGGCTGAACAGCCGGAATTGCCGCCATTTTCTCCGGTGCCCGCCGGACGTCGGGCGGACTTTGCAACACTTCGTGTGAAGGAGGCGTAACCTCATTCATTCTCACGTAAATTATGGCGCTCCCCAGCGCCACCACGATCCCTGCCACAAATGCAGAGGTTACTTTCACCAGGCTAGTTGACGCCATGCTGATCCCCCTATTGTTTTGAACGTTGCATCGTTCGCAAGCGTTTCTATCCCACGCAGTTAAAATAAGATTATCCAACTAAGAAGCATGGCGGATCAGTTCATTTTCGATTTCCCCACGGGCTACAGCGTGGGTCCAGTGGCCATTCGCCCGGCCACCGTACTCGCCCCTATGGCCGGTGTCACCGACACTGTATTTCGCCGTCTCATCCGCAGCCAGGGCGGCTGTGGTCTGCTGATGACCGAGTTCACCAGTTCACACGGCGTCGTCAGCACCCAGAAGACCAAGAAGCACAACCGTAACTTCCGCTACCTGTATTTCGAGCCCGAAGAGCACCCGATTGCCTGCCAGTTATTCGGTTCCGATCCGGACGTTATCGCCGAAGCCGCCAAGGTGTGCCAGGATCGCGGATTCGACATCGTCGACATAAACTTCGGTTGCCCAGTGAATAAGGTCGTCAAGTGCAACGGCGGGTCCGGACTGCTGCGCGATCTGCCGCTGGTGGAATCCATACTGCGGAAAACGCGGGCGGCCATCAGCATTCCGCTCACCTGCAAGTTTCGCTCCGGCTGGAACGACAAAGAACTGGTGGATGTCCGCATGGCCCAAATTGCCGAGGATTGCGGCCTAGCCGCAGTCGCTCTGCACGCCCGCACCCGGGAGCAGGGCTACAGCGGCAAAGCCGACTGGTCGCGCATCGCCGCCGTGAAGGCTGCGGTGAAGATTCCGGTGATCGGCAACGGTGACATCATCACTCCCGAGGACGCTCTTCAGATGCATCGCGAAACCGGTTGCGATGCCGTCATGATCGGCCGTACCGCCTCCTCGAACCCCTGGATTTTCCGCCAGATCGATGATTATTTCCGTGCCGGCTCCTTTACCGTGCCTCCGGACCGCGATCGCTACCACATGATGAAGACGTACTATGTCATGCTGCGGGAGCACGGGGAATCGGACGCGGTCGGGAAAATGAAGCAATTTGCCACCTACTTTACGCACGGCGTGCGCAACGGGTCCAAACTGCGCGTCGAGATCTACCGTTCGCATGAGATCGCCTCGATCCTGGACGCCGTGGACGCCTTCTTCTCTGAGCATTTAGTAGAGGAGAGCGCTCAAGTGGAGTGCGTCAAAGTAGCTTGAAAAGCGTTCAACTGATCACAGATGGAGCCTGCAAAGGGAATCCAGGCAGGGGCGGCTGGGCCTGCATCCTGCGTTTTGGGAAACTCAAGCGGGAGCTTTTTGGCTCCAGCCCTTTCACCACCAATAACCGCATGGAACTGGCCGGGGCGATTGAGGGCTTGAAGCGTTTGAAAGAGTCCTGTTCCGTCGAAATCGTTACCGATTCCGAATACCTCCGCAACGGCATCACCAGTTGGATCAAAGGCTGGAAGAAGAACGGCTGGAAAACCGCCAGCAAGAAGCCGGTCACCAATAAAGACCTATGGCTGCTGCTGGACGAACTGGTGAACAACCACAAGGTTGAGTGGACCTGGACCAAGGGCCACGCCTCCCACGAAGATAACAACCGGTGTGATGAACTGGCGAGTGAAGCGGCTTCGAGGCAGTTGCATAGCGAGCCGGACACGGAAAACGATTTGTACCGGAAACACAACGGTGAGTAAACCCACAGGCGAACGTGTCTGCGTATTCGGCGGCACGTTCGATCCCATCCATACTGCGCATCTGCGCATCGCCATGGAAGCGCTGCAATGCTTCGCGCTCGACCGCGTCCTGTTCGTGCCCGCCGCTCATCCTCCGCACAAAGACGCCTCCAGCGTCTCGCCATACAAGGACCGCCTGCACATGGTGGAAATTGCCTGCGAACCGTATCCTTTCTTTAGCGCTTCACGGCTTGAAGCAGGCCGCCAAAGTAGTTTCACCGTGGATACCATGCGCCGTGTCCGGAAGGAACTCAATCCCGAAGACCAGCTGTTCTTCCTGATTGGAGCGGATGCATTCGACGATCTGGAGACCTGGAAAGGCTGGCAGGAACTGGTGGAGCTAACGGAATTTATCGTGGTGGCGCGCCCGGAAAGCAAATACCGCGTTCCGGAAGGCGCGCGGATTCACCGCATGGACGGAATCGCTTTGCCGGTTTCCAGTTCCACGATTCGCGCCCGGATAACGGCTCATAAAGCCACGCCGGAACTGCCCTCCGAAGTCCGCGCCTTCATCGAAAAGCACGGACTCTACGGATTCGGCAAAAATCGCGGGAGGAAAGACGCTACTGCTTTGCAGTGACGCAGAATTGATCGAAAGCTTCGGTCAACAGCTTTGCAATCTGGTCGGGGTTGCTGCTTTCAATCTGAAACCGATGGAGCGTGAACACGGGCTTGCCGTCCTGAAACAGCGCCATGGAGGGCGAGGACGGGGGAACGCCTGGCGTCAACTCACGCACTTTGTCCACAGCCTCCACATCGCCACCCGCAAAGACCGTAGCGACCGTTTCGGGCCGGTTCGGATGCTGCAGCGCGATGCCCACTGCCGGACGCGCTTTTCCCGCCGCGCAACCGCACACTGAGTTCGTCACCATCAGCACCGACCCGCTGTTGGGCGAAAGAATGCGTTCAACATCGGCCACGGTCCGGGCTTCTTGAACGCCGTACTGCGTCAGATCCTGTCGCATCGGCACAATCAGTTGTTCGGGATATCTCATAAGGGTCTCTAAGATCAGTTTACGATTACGCCGTTCAGGCGCCACCCCGGCCAATCTGGACTTTCGGCGTGGCCAGATATCCGGAGATCAAGTCTTTAGTAACCGAATTGACCACGATCTCGTAAGGCTGGTGGGCCTTCTTGGTCAGGAACTGAATGGGTTCGTTTACGTTACGGTCTTTCTTCTCTACCGTAATGTCGTCGGAGGTGATCGCAATGGTGAAGCGATTACGTTTCGGATCGGCCTTCTTGAGCTGGATGGAAACGTCGCCAACGCGCGAGAATTCTTTTTTCTTATTGATCTTGAATTCGGTATAGTTCCGCTCGCCCAAATCCCTCAGCGCCTTCAATTCCGTGCCGTTGGTGGCAATCAGGCTGGCGTGGCTATCCAACTCGCCCGTCGCGCGCTTCAGGTTGGCGATGGTGGCCTCTAACTGGCTCCTGGTGTTCTGTACGTCAGTTTTCACGTTGCCGACATCCGTGGAAACGGTCGCGATTTGAGTGTTTGCGGTCTCCGCGCTCTGCTTCACCTGGCTGATCGCCTCAGCCTGAGCGGCTTGACTCTGGGCTATCTTTTCCTGGAGCACCTGGACGTGCTTTTGCGCATCCACTTTCGCCTGGCCCACGGCAGCTTCGGCCGCGCGGCGCTGCGCCAAAAGGCGGCCTTGCAGGTCCACCACGCTGCGGCGCGAGTTCTTTACTTCTTCGTTCGAGTCGATCCGCATTCTTTCGATGGACGCGTTTACGTCGGCGGTCAGCTTCGTCAGGTCCGCCTTGGTATCGGTGCGGAGGTGCTCCAGCTGCACATATTGAAAAACACTAGATGCCGCCAGCAGGACGAAGGCTCCGATGAGAATCGGCGTTTTCCAGTTAGGGCCGGACGGCGGCGGAATGATGTAGGTCGGCTGTTGGGGACTGCTCATGTGCTTACCTCTAGGACGATTGAATACGGTGCAGTTATTATAATCCGTTCACCGCGGCTAATTACAGGGACGTGCCGCCCGTTCATCGTGTTTCAATCGGGCGACACCGGCTTGCCGATGCTTGCGAGCGCCGGACGCGCGAACGGAAACAGCTCCTGGCGCGACGCGCCTGGCTCAAAACAGCGGCGGCAGCGCGCCTCATAAGCTCCCGCTGCTCCCACCAGAATCAACTCTTCCGATTCTACTAACCTCTGCGTGTGCTTCGCCGGCGAGCCGCAGCGCATGCAGATGGCCAGCGCCTTGGTGATGGATTCCGCCACCGCCAGGAGATCGGGCATGGGGACAAACGGCCGCCCCATGAAGTCGGTGTCGAGCCCCGCGATAATCACCTGTTTGCCGCCATCGGCGAGCTGGTTTGCCACCTGTACCAGGTCCGGCCCGAAAAAGTTTGATTCGTCGATCCCCACTACCTGGGTCCGCCAATCCAGCCTTTCCAGGATCTCGGCGGCCGAAGCCACCGGTTCCGACCGCATGCGCGCATCGGCGTGCGTCACAATTTCGCTGTCGGAGTAGCGGTTGTCTACGGCCGGCTTAAAAACTTGTACTCGTTTGCGGGCTATGATGGCCCGCCGCACCCTCCGGATCAGCTCTTCGCTTTTGCCGGAAAACATCGGACCGCATATCGCTTCGATCCAGCCCGAATTCGGAATCAGAACATCCAACGCTAGACGCTCTCCCGCTTACGATTGACGCGAATGGCGCGCATATCCTGGGTGGGCTCCGCGTCGCATTCCACGGCTATAGTTGTAGCGATGGGATCGGGCGCCGACGCCGGCAGGCCGACGAAGCGCACGCGGAACTGCTCCTGCTCAAACTTTACCGCTTGGCCGCTGGGATGCATCCTGGCGGATACGACCTTCTGCTGTAAGCCGCCCACTGATAGGACCTCACCCGGCCAAAAATAGGCATGGATGTACAGCGTATTTCCTTGACGCGTGAAGCGCGCGAACTCGGAACTCTTCATCTGGCACGGGTCCGCTTTATGCACCAGTTGGCCGTGCTTGTCCATCCACTTGCCCACTGCGGTCAATATCTCCACGGACGGTTCCGGGATAGAGCCATCGGGTTTCGGTCCGATATTGAGCAGGTAATTGCCCTGGTCGCGCGTGCACGTCAACAGATTGCGCACCACGGTCTTGGGCGACTTCCAGTTATCGTCGGTGCGGTGATAACCCCAACTGTCGTTCATTGTCATGCAGGATTCCCATGGCATGGCGAAAGCCTTGATGGTTTGCTCGGGAGTTGTGAAGTCTTCCGGGATGCCGGAACGGTTGTTGATCAGGATGTCCGGCTGCAGCTGCCGCACCATCTTGTTCATTTTTTCCGATTCCCAGCCCTCCGCCGAGAGCGGCCAGTTGACGTCGTACCAGAGGACATCGACTTTGCCGTAGTTTGTGCACAGTTCGCGCACAAGCCCGTGCGTGTAGTCCACGAAACGCCGCCGCGCGGCTTCGTCCGTCAGACAGATGGCGCCATCTGGGTGGTGCCAATCCATCAAAGAATAGTAAAAGCCGACCCGCATTCCCTCCGCGCGCGCAGCCTCAACGTATTCGGCCACCAGATCGCGTCCCGCAGCCTGCTTGGGCGCGCAGTAATCCGTTAGCTTGGTGTTGAAGTTGCAATATCCCTCGTGATGCTTGGTCGTCATCACCATGTATTTCATGCCGGCAGCCTTCGCGAGCTTGGCCCAGGCGCGCGCGGCGTGCGGCTTGGGGTTAAATTGCTTGGCCAGCTGTTGATACTCCGCTACCGGAATGCCTTCTTCTTCCATGGACCACTCGTGGCGGCCCAGCACGCTGTACAGCCCGAAATGGATAAACATGCCGAAGCGCGCTTCGTGCCACCACTGCATGCGGCGGTCGCGATCTGCCACTGTGGATGTGGTGGGACCCGCTTCCTCGGCCTTCGGGGGTGTCTGCGCGGCGGCAGGCAGGATTACGGCCGATGCGCCGGCGGCCTTCAATAAGCTGCGACGGGATAGCGATGTGTTGTCCATTGTTTTATATGCAATCATTCTTTTACCATTTCGAGTTTTACGTACCGAGAGGCCTATACTGAAACTCTTCCCGAAGCGCCTGATTGAACCGGAGTTATTAGATCACGCTCCGGCGGAAGCCGCCCGCCGGAACCTGGCGGATCTGGTGCGGATTAATGAGCGGTTCGGTGGCCATTCCACGCTCCGAGACACGCTGGATTCGGTAGCAAAGCGCGAGGAAAGCTTTACGCTTTTGGATATCGGCGCAGCTTCCGGAGACAGCGCCAAGCTCATCCGGGAACTCTACCCCAGGGCATCGGTGACGGATCTTGATAACAATATCGTAAATCTAAGCGCCGCCACGCAGCCGAAAGTGATCGCCGACGCCTTTGCGCTGCCCTTCAAACCGGGGAGTTTCGACTTCGTGCTCGCCTCTCTGTTCCTGCACCACTTCACTGACGAGCAGGTGACCTGCTTGCTGGCCAGTTTTTATTCCATCGCACGGCGGGCGCTCCTGGTTTGCGACCTGGAACGCCATATAGCGCCCTACTTATTCCTGCCGGCAAGCTGGCCGTTTTTCCGTTGGAGTCAGCTCACGCTGCACGATGGCATGGTTTCGGTACGCGCGGCATTTCGCCCGCGCGAGCTGCTGCACTTGAGCAAGAACGCCGGCATAGGCAGGGTGGAGATTCGGGTACACCGTCCTGCTTTTCGGATTGCCCTAGTAGCCAGGAAACGGTAGGAACGCAGTAGTCCGGTGGGCGCTCGGAGGAAGACACCCACCGGTGACGCAGCTTCGCTCATAGCCACGCCAGCTCAACGAGGGCAGCTCCCCAGGTTTGGGTGTAAAGCCTGCTGCCACTCAAATTTTTCCGACGGAAACTAGTTGAACTACTTAATATACGCCAAATTGGGTTGATCTGAAATATGCGGGTTTCTCAGTACTTGCGCGGGCTTTCCGACCACTGCCCAGTACCCGAATACTCCAAACAAGAGGAACACACAAGCGATGGCGAATGCCCCAAAAAACGAATGGGTGGTTTGTAAGCTCCAACCGGTCACCATCGGACCCAATACCCCGGCGAGATTGCCCAGGCAGTTTTGCAGCGCGGTCCATTGGCCGGCTGATTCCGGTCCCGCCAGAGTCTGTGAAAGTGCCCAGTGATTCGAAGACCATGCGCCGAGTGAAAAAAAGGCCAATATTAATAGGGCGTTGCTCTCAAACTCGCCCTTCACAAGGATCGCGGAAAAGATAAAGAAGCCACACAGAGCTAACCCGGTGCACAGGAAGACCTGACGCACGCGCCCGGCGTTTTTCCCGCGCCCGATAATCCGGTCGGCGACTATGCCGAACAACATAGATGCCAAAGCGACCACCAGAAAAGGCACAGAACCAAAGATGGCGAGCTTGTCATGCGTGTAGTGCCGCTCGGTCTGAAAATAATAGACCAGCCAATTTAGCAGAAAATACCAGGCGTAATTGCCTCCGAATAGGCCGATGGCCGTACCCCAAAACGCGCGCTTTGACAGGATTTCCATGTAGCCGGCGGACCAGTTGACGGCAGGCGCGGAACTGATGGGTTTAGAGGGAAGTTTAGGCGCGATGATGCACCATGGAATCAGCCAAAACAGGCTGGCGCCTCCCATCACGAGGAACATGCCGCGCCAGGAAAACCATTCGATCATTTTCACGCCCAGCCATATGCCGACCGCCGGGCCAAGCTTTGATCCGGCATCTATCAGCCCGTTTGCAGTGCCCCGCAATTGCTCCGGAAAACTGGTGACGATCATTTTGGAATAGGCCGGGTAGGCAATCGATTCCGCCACTCCCAAAACGAGCCGCAAGATAAAGATCTCCCAGAACGTATTGGCAAGCCCGGTGGCGCTGGTGGAAGCCGACCACAAAAGGAACGCCATCGCAAATAGCCAATTGACATTGAAGCGGTCTATCAATTTGCCAGCGGCGAGCAGGAAGACCGCATAAGTCATGGAGAACGCGGCCGCCAACGTTCCCAACTGTTCCGGCTGCAGGTGCAACTCGAGTTCGAGGTTCTTGGCCGCTACGCCGAGAGTGCCGCGGTCGGCATAGTTAATGCATACCGATACCACGAGCAGCCATAAGGCCACCCAATGCAAACGTCGAGGCTTGAACTCTGTCAGCGTCACCCGCTCAGGCTATCAGAATTGCCGTGAACTGGCGTTAATGCAGGTAAAAGAGGCTGAGGCGGGGAAGTTTGGCGCGCTCCAGCAGGGCAGTATCCAGATAGCGGCGCTCCAGCATCGCCAGTTGGTCGGCAGTCATCTTACCGCGATAGGGCTTTAGTTCGGTGTCCAGCGCCGCGCGAATGGCATACAGATCATCGTCGCTTTGCGAGCTGCGGATGACGGCTACAATTTTGTCTTCCATGACGGTCAAACGGCGCTCCAGGTCTTCCAGACTACGCGCCTGATTTTCGGCATCGGACGCTAGTCCTTCCAGCGAAGCGGCAACTTCGTGCAGTTGGATCTCCGGGCGCTCGCGCAGCGCCGCGGCGGACTTATTCAGGTGCCCGCGCAGTTCCTCCACCGCAAATGGCGCTTCGGCCGCAGCTTTGTTTCGCTCACGGTTCGGAGCCCGGTTCGCGGCTTCCAGTACCGCTTGCGAGCAATAGGCAAGTGAGTTGACCTGCCTGCGTTTGACCTTGCGGGAGTGCCATTTTTCAAACGCGTCGTCGATTCCCTTTAGAACCGCTTCGAGCGGCACGCCGGCGTTCTTCCAGCCTTCAATCAGGGCCCAATCCAGCGGCGACAGCAGGAATAAACTGGTTCCCCGCGCCCGTTGGAAATGCTCTTCTATTTCCGTGAAGTAGTTAAAGTAATTGCCTGTCCAGGAATCCTCAGGCTCGAGTGCTTCAGTCATGGCGAGCCGGCCGCACGCCCCCCGAAGCAACCCGCTGAACCTGTCCGGAATCATTGCGGATCAGCAGAAAGCCATCCTGGTCGAGGCCCGCGGTCGTACCTTCCCGGCCGCTTTCTTCCACCAGTACGCGCCGTTCGGCAACATAACTGGAGGCTGCCGAAAACGCTCGTAGAATGGCGTTTTTTCCATCTGACTCCAGCATGCCGCAAAATGCATCGAGCGACTCCAGCAGCTGGGCAATGATGTTCTCGCGCGACTGCGGGCAGCCGTTGCTTTCCATGCGCAGCGAAGTGGCGGGGGTGCGCAGGTTCGCTTCGAAGCGCTCCTGATTCACGTTGATGCCGATGCCCGCCACCACGCAGCGGTCTACCAGGTGCGGCAGGATGCCCGCGGTCTTTCTGCCGCCGATCAGCACGTCGTTAGGCCACCGCAGATCGCAGGCTACCTGAGTACACTTCTGGATCGCATCCGCCGCCGCCAGGCCGAGCAACAGGCTTGCGATGGGAGTACCGCTGGTCGGCAGCGACAGGCGCAGCAGGACCGAACAATATATACCCAATTCGGCTTGCGAGATCCAGGAGCGTCCCAGGCGGCCCATACCGGCTGTCTGCTCGTCTGTCAGAACTGCCGTTCCGTGTGGGGCGCCGGCGGCGGCCAGGCGTCCAGCCTCAATCATTGTGGAGGGTAGGCTGGGCCAGTAGTGCAATTCGTTTTGCGGGCGCAGCGCGCGGATGCGGGCGATGTCAAGTGGCATTACTGCGGATTAAGCTCAAGCCGGAAGCTGATGTCAACGGCTGCTGCTGAATGCGTGATCGCCCCGCAGGAAATGAAATCCGGCGCGGCTTCCGCATACGAGCGAATATTTGCGAGATGGATATTACCCGATAATTCGGTCGTAGCGCGGCCGGCAATGTGCCGGACCCATTCCGCAGCTTCGGCGGGGGTGAGATTATCCAGCAGCAAACTTTTCGCGCCACAGGCCAATGCTTCCTCCAGTTCGGCCCGCGTGCGCACTTCAATCTCCACGTTGCCGGGGAAGGCGCGCGTGCGCTCCAGCGCCTGTCGAACTCCGCCTGCCGCGGTAATGTGATTGTTCTTGATGAGTACGGCGTCGAATAACCCGAAGCGATGATTCGTGACGCCGCCGGCCGCCGCCGCCATTTTTTCGAGTTGGCGCAGGCCGGGCGTGGTCTTGCGGGTATCGAGCACTCGCACTTTGGTTCCGCTGACTGCGTCTACATGCTGGCGCGCAAGCGTGGCGACGCCGCTCAGACGCTGCATGAAATTCAGGGCAACGCGCTCACATTCGAGCAAAGTGCGCGCGCTGCCCGCGACCGTTGCAATGACATCACCCTTTTCCAACTTTGCGCCGCTCTGTTTGAGAAGCCGGACGTCCGCTCCGCCACGGATTCCATAGATGAGAGGAAGCAGTTCGACTCCCGCCAGCACGAGCGCTTGCTTGGCGAGGAAGCTGCCGCTGGCGTTTAAACCGTCCGGAATGGTCAACTCCGAAGTGACATCGCCGGACCCGATATCCTCGCTCAGTGCTCGTACGACGGCAGCTTGAACGTCAGGATGCTGAACGTCAAACATCTATTGCCCGGAGCCTTCGAGCAGCTTCTTGTTCTTCGCGAGCTGTTCCCGGTAATCCGCTACCTTGGCGCGCAGACCGGCCACTACTTTCTCGGGCGCTTTCCCCAGGAAAACAGGATCTTGCAGTTGGCGCTCGCCGTTTTCGATGGTACGCTGCAGGCTCTCGTTTTCTTTGACATTTCGCGCGTAGGATTCAGGACTCGATGCGCCGTTTTGCGCGGCGGCCGGCACGGCATGGATCTGCAAATCGAAATCAGGACTGGAGCGGATTAAGCCCTTATGTTCCGAAATGCCGCCAGGCTGCTGCTTGACGTTGATTTTCGCCAGCGTGCCGATAGCCGCCAGATCGTCCGCGGCAAAAATGCTTTCATGTAAATAGAGCGTGGCGTCGAGGATGGCCTTCGGATCAAGCTTGTTATCGGCGCGGAGTTCGCGCGCCGCGGTGACCACCTGCTGCAACAGTTCAAACCGTTGTATCCGGTCTTCCGCCAAGTCCGCTTCCGATGGCTTCGGGTAACGTGCCAGCGATATCGATTTAGGTTGGCCGGTCCCGGCGCCGGTAACGTGAATCAGCCGCTGCCACAACTCTTCCGTCACGAAAGGCATAAACGGATGTAACAAGCGCAGCGACGCTTCATAGACGGTCAGAGTTGCCTGCCAGTGCGCGTCCACACCCGAGTTTTCACGGAAGCGCAGCTTCTTCACTTCCAGATACCAGTCGCAAAATTCGTGCCAGACGAAATCCCACAGCGTTTGCGCGGCTTCGTGATAGCGATGCAGTTCCAGCGCGCGGTTCACGATCCCCGTCGCGCGGTGCAGGCGCGGAAAGATCCACGCGTCTTCAATGGTTTCTGGCGCCGGGGCTGCCGCTGGCGGCGTCCACGCTTCGATGCCCGATGTCTCCATATTCATGAACAGCAGGCGCGACGCGTTCCACAGCTTATTGGCAAACGTGCGGCCCGCGTCCATGCGGTCTTCTTTAAGCGCGATGTCATTACCCGCGGCTGCCGAAATCAGCAAAGCGATGCGCACCGCGTCCGTGCCGTATTTGTCCATGATGACCAGCGGGTCAATCACGTTTCCCTTGGTCTTGGACATCTTCTGTTTGTCGGCATCGCGGACGAGCCCATGGATATGGATCTCGCGGAACGGCACATCTCCGGTCATCTCAATGCCGAGCATGATCATGCGCGACACCCAGAAGAACAGGATGTCGAAGCCTGTGATGAGCAGGGAAGTGGGGTAGAAAGTCTTGAGATCTTCGGTTTGGTCGGGCCAGCCAAGCGTGGAGAAAGGCCAGAGACCGGAGCTGAACCAGGTATCGAGAACGTCGGAATCCTGTTCCAGTTCCGTCGAATTACAATGCGGGCAGGCGGCCGGCGTTTCCCGTGCTACGGTGATTTTCGAGCAGTTTTTGCAATGCCACGCAGGAATGCGATGGCCCCACCACAACTGGCGCGAGATGCACCAATCGCGGATGTTCTCCATCCATTGAAAGAAGAGCCCTTCGCGGTCCGCGGGTATAAAACGGATGCGTCCGTCGCGTACCGCTTCCATGGCCTTCTGGGCGAGCGGCTTCGTGTGAACGAACCATTGCGTGGAAACCAGCGGCTCAATGATCGTGCGGGAGCGGTCGCACTTGCTGACGTTGACGGTGTACTTTTCCGTGTGAACCAGTTCGCCCGAGGCTTCGAGCGCGGCCAGGATTTGCTTGCGCGCCTGAAAACGGTCGAGTCCCGCGTAGATGCCGGCCGCGGCTGTCATCCGTGCGTCTTCGCCAATCACTTTGATGAAGGGCAATTTGTGGCGCTTACCCGCCTCGAAATCGTTGGGGTCGTGGGCCGGCGTCACTTTCACCACGCCGGTGCCGAATTTAGGATCGACCATCGTATCCGCGAGTATCGGAATCTCGCGGTTCATCAATGGAAGGATGGCGATCTTGCCGTGCAGATGCAAATAGCGCGGATCATCGGGATGCACCACCAGCGCGCTGTCGCCGAGCATCGTTTCCGGCCGCGTCGTGGCAACCGTCAGGGTTTCCTCACTACCGGCGACGCGATACCGCACATGCCACAGATGGCCCTCGACCGCTTCATGAATGGTTTCGAGATCGGAGATAGCGGTCTGGCACTGTGGGCACCAGTTGACCATGTACTCGCCGCGATAGATGAGGCCCTTGTCCCAAAGCCGTACGAAGGTCTCGCGGACCGCGCGCGACAAGCCGGCGTCCATGGTGAAGCGCTCGCGCGACCAATCGACGCTGGCGCCCTCCCGGCGGATTTGATTGTTGATGCGGCCGCCGTATTCTTCTTTCCACTGCCAGACGCGGCGTTCAAACTCTTCCCGGCCCAGCGAACGGCGGGTAACGTTTTCAGCGGCAAGCTGGCGCTCCACCACCATCTGGGTCGCGATTCCGGCGTGATCCATGCCGGTAAGCCACAGCGTTGCTTCGCCTTTCATGCGATGCCAGCGCACCGCCACGTCCATCATGGTGTGCTCGAACATATGGCCGATGTGCAGCGAGCCGGTTACGTTTGGCGGCGGAATGACGATTGACAACGCGCTGCCCTGTTGCGCGGCTGCGGCATCGGCGCGGTAAATGTTGGAATCAATCCACCATTCAGCCCAGTGCGGCTCAAAGCGCTGGGGCTCATAAACTTTCTCAAGTTGCATTGGAAATTTCAGCGTAGCATCGGCGGCGAGCGTACCGGCTTGGACAGCAACCGCCACTGTGCTTTAATGGGGTTGGCCCACTTTGCGCGCCGGAATTAAGGGCGGCGCGATGCGGAGCGAAATGCTCCTCAGTAGCTCAATGGTAGAGCACTCGGCTGTTAACCGAGTGGTTGTAGGTTCGAGTCCTACCTGGGGAGCCAAAAGAATCAGAAGTATACCGGAGCAAATCAGCCATGCTTTTTGCAGAATCCGGTTCACCAATGATTTAGTTATGCGCTTCTTCAAGATAATGCTCAAGAGCTTCAGTAACGACGGTGTTTAACTTTTTCTTGTGATCGGCCGCGAACGCTACGGCACGCTTATGCAATTCCGTCCCAACGCGGACGTTGAAGGTCCCTTTGAAGGGAGTATTTGGAGCTGTTCCTTTTTCCCTACAGCTTTGCAGATAATCTTCCACTGCCTCTTGAAAGCTTCTCTTCAGCGTGTCCACGTCAGTAGCTTCATAGGTAACAAGGTCGCGAATACCCTCAAGCTTGCCGTGAAAGACACTGTCTTCAGCGCTGAAGGTGACCGACCCGATATATCCTTCATGCTCCAAAAAATCGCTCATATTAGCCCTTCCTGCTTTAAGTGGTTGATGAGGTCCCTAACCTGATAACTCTTCAATTCGTTGCGCGGATGCGGCTGGTGAAGATTTATAGCACCACCGCGTATTGGGTGGAAGAACTTCCTCCTCGACCCACCTCCTTTTTCCTGCTCATACCCTAGCCCTTGGAGAGGCCTTTCGAGCTCATCCCAGCCGAAATCCTTCGGCCTCTTTGAGAGTCGCTCGACCAACTTTTCTTGTTGACTCATGGACCGGCGGCATACTCGCCCTTCGTTATGATAGTGTCCTACGCATTTGGACTTATTGCAACTAAATTTAGTTGCAGCACTGTTCAAATCGGCAGTGATGGCTAATCCTTGACTACTGCCGCCCGGTTGGCCGATGCTGATTGTCAATCTGCCCTGTAGCAATAAGTCCATTAGAATCAGCTATTTTTGTCCACATGTACGAAGTGCTAATGAGAAATTTTCCTTGGCGAGCATCGCAATCTTCGAAACAGGCTTTACCCCTGGTTTCCAATTTATTAATAAAAACGCACTACGACCCGACTTCTGTGAATGGAAATCACTGGTCGAACAATATGCCTATTCGTGGGTACTCCTTTCACAAACGAAATGGAGGCGGCGCGCTCGTCTGAGTGCAACCGGAGGGCCGTAAATTGGTGCTTGTGCGCAGTTTAAAGCACTCGTTCATGCTGCACAATCATCGAGGTATGCGGCGTTTGGGTCCGCTCGCCCTACTGTTAACCGAGGGGTTGTAGGTTCGGGTCCTCCCTGGTGAGCCAAATTAATTCCCCTATTTCAATCTCCCTACGAAACGCGCCAGTTGCAGCGGTCTGCTGACGCCAAGTTCCGTATTCTATCTCTACCTGAAGTCTCCAAGGTCTTGGACGTCGGAATACGTGGCATTGTTGTCGACGCCCGATTGGAACTACCCACAGTCATCTTTGGCGCCGCGCATGGGGACGCTTCAAGGCGGCGATGGCCGTCACTGTTGCTCAGTCGGGCGCCGTTAGCACAACGCAGCCTCCAAGCGTCCTCCAATATTCCGGTGGCATTCTGTCGATGCCGTTTGGAAACGCCAACCTTCAACAACCTGCGACTTCACGCTGAGCACGCCGGGACAAAATCATATCCTGGTCCTTGACAATCTGTTCTTAGTGCATCGCCGAAAGGAAACCAGACCAACACCATGACATCACCTTTCGATCTACTCGCGGACATTATTCACTCGACGACGCTGGACTTTTGGAAGAAGCGAAATGAAGAGGCACTCGCCGCGCTTTTTGGCACACGATATGCCAAGCGGGCAGAGAAATCCGTGGCGCTCCGAGCGCCTGACATGAAAGGAAATGAATCAGGCATTCCGTACGCTGCCTACATTGATCCCTCAAACGCTGATGCGGGCTCCTATGGTGGCATGAGCTTCGTAGTCTTTCCCGTGGAAGTGGCGCCGTGTCTCGTCGCTATGGTTATTGGGACACAGGGGCTTGCGCCCGATGAGAGAATCCTTGGACGGCCCGGTCATGCGCGGAAGATGCAGGCTATTTGTACCTGGCTCAATCACAAATATGGCCATGGAGAGCAGGTGGCCTGGGCAAAGCAAGATCCGACACGTGTGGACATCGACGTGCCCGAGCCGATCCAACGTGCTTGGACAACCTACGAGCGCGCTTTCAAAAAGTATGGCAACGTCTTATACGCAATCTATAGACCCACGGATGACCGAACCGGTACTATCGCCGCACTCACGGCCATGCTCGACGTGATGTTCCAAGAACGCGGCCATGCAACATTGAAGGAGTTTCAGGAGAACGCGTTTGAAGTGGCGTCGAGTTGGTTTTCACACCTGATGCCGCTCACAAACCGAGATGACGTCGCCCGGCTATTGAAGACGCGTCGATTCGTCATAATCCAAGGACCGCCCGGAACCGGAAAGACGCGCATGGCACGACAGTTGCTCGACGGGGACTATAGCGGCATCGGGCAGACGATCCAGTTCCACCCCAACACAACGTATGAGAACTTCGTTGGTGGTCTAGCGCCACTCCAGGAGAGCAACCACGATAACGCGTCGCTTGGGTTCCGGTTTGCTCCGAAATCGGGATTCCTTATCGAGGCTGCCGTGGAAGCCGACAAGAACCCGAAGCAGAATTACCTGCTCCACATCGACGAAATTAATCGGGCAGATCTAGGAAAGATCCTCGGCGAGGCGATTTACCTGTTCGAGCCGGACCCAGAATTCCCACGCGAGGTCAGCCTAGCGTACGATTTTGGGGCGCCATTCTTCCGCAGACTGCGACTTCCGAACAACCTGCACGTGCTAGGAACCATGAATAGTGCCGACCGCAGTATTGCGATCCTCGATGTGGCGGTACGTCGCCGATTTGCATTCTTGTCGCTGTGGCCGAGCCTGAAGGTAGTCGAAGAGCACGGTTGCGAGTTGAGCCAAAGGGCGTTTCAAGAACTGGTGTCGATATTCATCGAGTATGCACCTGATGAAGCACTGGCGCTCGTACCGGGGCATTCCTACTTTCTAGGAGGAGATGAAGGGATCACCAGGACGAATCTCAAAACAAGTCTCTTGCCGCTCTTGGCCGAGTACTTGGCGCAAGGTTACGTTAGCGGATTTGCCGAACCGATTCGCGCCTACATGCAACGGCTGGAGAGCCTGTAATGCCCAGAGTTCGACGCTTGGTCATTCGTCACCGCCCCGCCGGGCGCACACCGCTCCGGCCGATAAAGCCGACGAATGAGATCTGCCTGGAACTCCGCGATCACTCACGCGTCACAAAGTCTGCAATAGCGCTGTTCGGAAGTAAAGCCTCTGCTGACCCGGCAGCCCAAGCCGCCCGACTAGCCGACCAATTCATCACACAGAACGCCCAACTTTTCGAACTCCTCAATGTAACGATTCAACGAGACTACGACGGTAGCGATGTACTGCTTCACATCCATTCCGGCAGTGCGATCGGCGCCGTCCCCCTCGTCTCACCACTGACCGCCAGACCTGATTTCGGCCTAGTCGTCCAACCACGGTTCCCTTGGGCCGGAATTGGTCCGATGCTTGCGGAGATGGGATGGCTGATCAGTCCCATGCCTCTCCGACTACCTCTTCTCAAGCGTTCGGAGCGACGAGTACCGCCATGGGTACTCTCCTTCATGGTGCTTGCACGGCTCAAGGCCTTGCTCGACCGACTGGAGCGTCGCTTTGAACTCGCGACGGAAATACGCTCTGCTCCGAAGGGCAGTATTGACTGGACCCAGTACGCAACAAGCCAGTTGCCTCGGGGCAATTTTCTTTCAGTCCCGTGCACGTTCCCCGACTTACGCGAAGACAGGCAACTAAAGGGCGCTATCCGTTTCACCATAGAAAAACAGCTGCGATCGCTCGAGACGCAACTCGAGCAAGGAACCTTCGTCCATCGCCTTATCGCGTTGGCGGAATCACTCTTGCGTAAAGTCGAAGCGGTTCCTAGCCGCCGTCCGGGAGCACACGAGGTTGAAGGGTGGTTACGGCGGCCGCTGCGTGGCGACAGTTTCATCGAAGGACTCCAGGCGATCGATTGGACCGTCGAAGAGCGAGGGCTCGCCGGACTGAGCGATCTTGAAGGCATACCCTGGACCATGCCAATGGAACGGTTCTTCGAAGCCTGGGTCGAAACAGTAATGCGCAGCATCGCGCGCTATGCGGGCGGAATACTGAAGACCGGGCGTCAGCGAGAGACCGTGTCACCACTTGCATGGAACCCACCATACCTTGGGTCACAGCGCTCACTCGTTCCCGACATGATCCTGGAGTTGCAGCAGACATCGTTTATCATTGACGCGAAATACAAGCGTCACTGGGAAGAACTCCAGGAGGGCGCATGGCATAACCAAAGCGTTGCCTTGCATGAACGACATCGAGCGGACCTTTTGCAAGCACTTGCATACGCGAACCTTGCGCGTAGCGCCGACGTCGTGTGCCGTCTTGTCTACCCTGCTCCCAAAGTACCTGGGAATCCCTAGCAAAACGCGACCGCCTATTCCACCAATCCGAGCTACCCAACCGCGGACGCCGCGTTCGAGTCTGGTTAACGGCCATGCCCATGGGAGTAGCGGCAAATATTGTTGCCGTGCCCTTCAGCAAGCAGATGCGCAATCACGGACTTTGACTCCGTAGCCATTGCGCGGATAAGGGCAGCGACTTCCAGAGTTTCTGAAGTCGTCCAGAGTGGGAACTTTAGAGAGATTTGAGTAGTCCATTTAAAATCAATGGGTTTGCCAGTATCTCTCCGACCGCGAAGAGTCGTGACCCGGCTCGGCGGTCCGCACGCGGCTAGAAGTCAGAAGCGTTATCGTTCGATTCTCCCTTTGCCGCGGCTGGGTCATGTAGGTCAAGCGAAAAAATAGTTTACGATTAATCACCGATACTCCCTGGCCGGTTTTCAATGCGCGCCCAAAGCGGGCAGATTCCAGTGGCGCGCCACCGCAACCATGCGGAGCGTGAAACAAGCCGCACCGCCCACCATCGCCGCCACTCTAGGAGACAAGTTTAATTTCACTCCGGCAACAAAAACGGCGGCGCCAAGCAGAGCCGCGGTTGCATAGACGTCGGCACGCAACACCGTTGGCACCCGCGCCAAGAGCAGATCCCGCACGGTGCCGCCGCCCACTCCCGTAATGGTGCCCATCAGGATCGCAATGAACGGATGAATGCTATAGCTCAGGGCCTTCGTGGTTCCGGCAACCGCGAACAGAGCAAGCCCGGCGGCATCCAGCGTCATCAGCAACAAGGGCGGGCTCTCCTGCACGAACTGAGAGAAAAAAATCGCCGTCCCGCCGCCTGCAAAGGCGACCACGCCATAGCGCCAGTCGCGGATAGAACCGGGAGGCGCCGCGCCTATCAACAAATCGCGAATGATGCCGCCTCCCAAAGCGGTGCAGAACGACAGCACCAGAGCGCCGAAAACATCCAGATGTCCCGCAATCGCCGCCAGGCCGCCTTCGATGCCGAACAAGAATGTGCCCGCCAGATCCAGAGCCTGCAGTAATACGTCAGCTGCCCGGAGACTCCGGCTCTTCGCGTCGCTCGCCATCGTCACCGGGTCCGGAAACGGTTCGCTAGCGCCGCCAAACGGTCGTCCATGCTTGGCTTGGCTGCTGGCGGCTTCTGTTCGCGCGGCGGAGGCGCGCCGTGTTTCACCTTAGGCAAGTCGGAAACCATCAGCGCCTTAATCGATAACGCAATCCGCTTCGAGGCAACATCGATAGAAAGCACCTTGACTTTTACAATCTGCCCGACCTTGACTGCGTCATTTGGATCTTTGATAAACCGGTTCGACAGCTCGCTTACGTGCACCAGGCCATCTTGATGAACGCCGATATCGACAAACGCTCCGAAATTGGTCACGTTCGTGACGTTGCCCTCCAGAATCATTCCCGGCTGCAAATCGCTGGGCGAGCGAATATCCAAGCGGAACTGCGGAGCCACAAATTTGTCGCGTGGATCCCGCCCCGGCTTGCGCAGCTCTTCCAAAATGTCCCGCAGCGTGAAACTTCCGGCGGTTCCGGTCTCGAGTTCCTGTATTTTCACGGAATCGAGCAGCGATGGCTTGGCAATCAATTCCTGAACCGTAACTTTCAAGGAACCGGCAATCTTTTCGACGATTGGATAGGACTCCGGATGCACCGCTGTTCCATCGAGCGGATTCTCGCCACCCCGGATGCGCAAAAAGCCCGCCGCTTGCTCAAACGTCTTAGGTCCAAAGCCCGGAACAGCCATCAGTTCAACCCGGGATTTAAAACGTCCGTTGTTGTTGCGGAACTCCACGATTTTTTGCGCCGTGCGTTCGTTCACTCCGGCTATGTAGCGCAGCAGCGCGAACGACGACGTGTTTAAATCCACTCCGACCCGGTTGACGCAGATTTCAACCGTGCCGCCCAGCGCCTCATTGAGCTTGCGCTGATCTACGTCGTGCTGATACTGGCCGACGCCGATAGACTTCGGATCGATCTTCACCAGTTCCGCTAGCGGATCTTGCAGCCGCCGCGCGATAGAGATGGCGCCGCGCACCGTGAGATCGAGATCTGGAAATTCCTGCCGCGCAATTTCGGAAGCAGAGTACACCGATGCGCCGGATTCACTCACGACGATGCTGAAAATATCGTGCAAGTTAGCCTCGCGCAAAAAGTCCTGTACGAAAGCTGAGGCCTCGCGCGATCCGGTGCCGTTTCCAATGGCAATCGCGCGTACGGGATACTTGTGCATCAGCTCGAGCAAGGTCCGGCTTGCGCCCACAACGTCGTTCTTCGGCTCGAGCGGATAGATCACGCCGTGGTCGAGAAATTTTCCAGTGTCATCCACCACCGCGAGTTTGCAGCCTGTCCGCAAACCCGGATCTACTGCCAGCACGCCGATCATGCCTGCCGGCGCGGTCAGTAGAAGATTCCGGAAATTCTCGCGGAACACGCGGATCGCTTCCGTATCCGCGCGCTCTTTCAACTCCAAACGAACGTCGGTCTGAATGGAAGAGTTCAGCAGCCGCTTCCACGAGTCCTCAATGCTGCTCTCCAGGTGCGGCGTCCAGTCGCCCGGCTGGCGGAGGATCTGGCTGCGCAAATAAGCCACTGGGAGCAACGAATCAAGTTCGATCTGAAAGTAGAGAATATCTTCATTCGAGCCGCGGCGAATGGCCAGCATGCGGTGCGATGGAATTTTCGCCACGGGCTCACGGTAATCCAAATACATCTTGAATTTCCCTTCCGGATCCTTGGCGCCCTCCACCCCCTTGCTGACCACAACGCCATCCTGCAGCATAAGAGCGCGCAGATGTTTGCGGAACTCCGCTACTTCGCTGATCTGCTCCGCAATGATGTGGCGTGCGCCTTCCAGCGCTTCCTCTGCGGAAGCGACACCTTTTTCCTGATCGATGAAGCTGGCTGCGTAAATGTCCAACGGCGAAGTGGATGGCACTTGGTTCCACAGATATTCCGCGAGCGGCTGCAACCCCTTGTCCCGCGCGATCGTCGCCTTGGTGCGGCGCTTCGGCTTGTAGGGAAGATAAAGATCTTCGAGCTCTGTCCGGTCGAGCGCCGCCTCGATTTTCGCTTTCAGCTCCGGAGTGAGCTTTCCTTGCTCTTCAATCGTTTTCAATACCGTTTCGCGGCGGTCCACGAGTTCGCGGTAATACGCAAGTTTTTCCTCAATGAGGCCGATGGCAACCTCATCCAGATTGCCCGTGGCTTCTTTGCGGTAACGCGCAATGAAGGGCACCGTGCCGCCTTCGTCAAGTAGCGTGATCGTGGCGACAAGGCTTTTGAGCGGAATGCCCGACTCGGTGGAAATATGAATCAGGATATTGGTAGGAAGTTGGATCGGCTGCGACATGAAGCTTCACCTCTTAGGATAAGGGCCGCGCTGCAAATCTGTTAGCGGTCCGGCGGCAGTGGATTTTCTTCTTCTGAAGTAAACGGCGATGCCGGCAATCCCGCCGAATTATACAGGTTCAAAGTGGGTGCGTTCGCCCAGCCGTAGCGCACAAATTCTGGGTTGGGAACTTGTGGATTGCTCATTACAATGGCTTGGCCATCGATGCGCGCTGCCGCCGCAACGAAATGATGGTCCATGCCCGCTATCTCAAAGCCCTGCGGCGGACCGTCTTTCGCCGCTAATCCACCGGCATGCTCGAGCCACACCCGCAGACCGTCCGCTTCAACGCTGGTTTGACGGAAGGATGGACCGGAGTACTCCACCTTCTCACCATAAGCAATGGCGCGTGCCGCCGCAGCCAAACGCGCGCCCACGGTTTGTTTGTCGGACGGATGTATGTTATTGGGATCGCCGATTTCAATCGCAACAGCCATGCCTGTGCCGGTCAGCGATAAGGTGCGGCGCTGCGCTTCACGAACCACTGGCCAATAGGGGACCGCGCCGCCTTTATAATTGGCGATCTGCACGAACAGGAAAGGAAAATTGCCTTGCTGCCATTGCCCGCGCCAGTCCCTGATCAATCCGGTAAAGGTCTTCTCATATATCGGGGCAAGCGTTGCGGTGGTGTCGGACTCGCCTTGATACCAGATGGCTCCCTTAATGCCGAATGGGACAACGGGCGCCACCATTGCATTGAAAAGCGCCGCCGGTCCCCAGGATGCGGGATCGGGATGCCAGGCATGCACCGGGAGCGGTGTACCTGCTTTGCGGGCTGCTTCGTCTTCCCGCTTTTCGGCCGCCAGCAGAGCCGGAATGTCTGCTTGCGCGGCAGTCATTCGCGCGCGGTCGGCAAAAACCGGCATGAGAGCGGGATCGGAGGCGAGTCCCTCCAAGCTGACCCAGGCCGCCGCCGGCGTGCCGCCCCATGTGCTGTCGATTAGACCGATGGGAACGTGCTCGGACTCCGAGAGGTTGCGCCCGAAGAAATACGCAACTGCGGAAAATTTACGAACGGTTTCAGGCGAGCAGACGCTCCACGATGCTTCATCCGCAAAGTCGTTGAGCGGATAATCGGATGCCTTCTTCTTCACCACAAAGAGCCGGATGTTGGGATGGTTCGCTTGCGCGATCTCCTCGTCGGCATGATTGATCACCGCCGATCCCGGGAAACCGATCAGCGGCATTTCCATGTTGGACTGGCCGGAGGCGAACCAAACGTCGCCTGTCAGAATGTCGGACAGTTGAATGCTATTGCCCGCCGATACTTTCAAATCGAATGGGCCGCCAGCGGCCAGAGCCGGCAAGTAGACGCTCCAATGCCCGAGCCGGTCCGTGGTTGCCGTCCGCGTCGCTCCGTTCATTGCAGCCGATACGGTTTCGCCTGGATCCGCCCAGCCCCACACATGAATCGGCGCATCGCGCTGCAGCACCATGTGATTGCTGAAAACCCGAGGCAGTCTCACTTCGGCATCAACATGGAATGCGGTGAATGCCACAAGAAGGAGTGGTAGTGATTTAAAAATAGATTCGCGGGTCATAGGGCTATGGATTTTATAGTCTATCGCCTGGCCGAAGTTAGCGATACGCTGGAACCTGACTTTATGCGCATTTCCAAGTTGGAAACTATACGAATCGCCGAATTTCCGCAACTCCTCTGGCTTCGCGTCCATTCGGATGATGGCCCGGTCGGACTGGGTGAAACCTTCTTCAACGCCGGCTCGGTAGAAGCCTACATTCATGAGGAACTGGCTCCCCGTTTGATCGGCCGCGATCCGCTGGCGATCGATGCCATTGCGCGAGATCTGGTGACCTATGTCGGGTTCCGGTCCGCGGGTGTCGAAGTACGCGCGGCATCGGCTGTGGATATTGCGCTCTGGGATCTGTTCGGAAAAGTCACCGGGCAACCAATCGTGCAATTGCTGGGCGGCTGGACTCGCGACCGCATTCGCACTTACAACACCTGCGCCGGCGCCCAGTATATGCGGAAGGCCGAAAGTCAATCCACGCAGAACTGGGGCACCGGAACCCAGCCGGCGGCCGCCGCCATCACTGGTTTTGACGACCTGAATGACTTCTTAACCCGCGCGGATGACTTAGCCGAATCGCTGCTGGCCGAAGGCATCGGCGCCATGAAGATCTGGCCGTTTGACATCGCGGCGGAAAAGACCAATGGACAGTATATTTCGAACAAAGACCTGAAGAAGGCTTTGAAGCCATTCGAAAAAATCAGAAAGCGAGTGGGAGACAAGATGGACATCATGGTTGAGTTTCATTCCATGTGGCAACTGGTGCCCGCCATCACCATAGCGAAGGCGCTGGCGCCCTTTCACACCTTCTGGCACGAAGATCCCATCAAGATGGATAGTCTCGCCAGCCTCAAACGCTATGCGGCGGCTTCTCCCGCACCGGTCTGTGCCTCTGAAACTCTTTCCGGCCGCTGGGCATTCCGTGACCTGCTGCAAACCGATGCCGCCGGAGTGGTGATGCTGGATCTGTCCTGGTGCGGCGGCTTGTCGGAGGGCCGGAAAATTGGCTCCATGGCCGAGGCATGGCACCTCTCCGTAGCGCCGCACGATTGCACCGGTCCGGTCGTATTTACCGCGTCCACGCATCTTTCGCTCAACTTACCTAACGCACTCATACAAGAATCGGTTCGCGCGTTTTACAACGGCTGGTATCCCGACGTGGTGACCGCCGTCCCGAAAAATGAAGACGGCTTCGTTACCGTCCCGCCCGGTCCGGGTTTAGGTTGTGAACTGCGGCCGGATATCGACGAGCGCTTTTCGGTATCGCGAAAAAGTTCGCCGGCTGCTTAACGAATCACTGCCGGCTCCGGAACTGGCTCAATCCTCCCGAGCAGAAAAATGTAGGCGGGAATTCCCGAGAGTAAGAGCACCGCGCCGACCGCAAACGCCAGGGAGAACGAATGAGTCGCGCCGGTGATATAGCCGGTGAGTATAGGCGATACAATGCCCGCCAGCTGAATCCCAAAATTCAAGATGCTGCCCACTCTGCCAACGCTTCCGCGCGGAGAAATGAGCGATGGGATAGACCAGCCGACCGGAGCCGCCGCGGAAAGTCCTCCCAGCGCAACGCTAATCCAAAGCAGCGCAACCGTAGGATCCTTTGTGGAGATCGCCCCGGCAATGGCAAGTCCGAAACAAGTGCCCACAATCAAAACCGTCTTGCGCACCGTCGTATCCCGGTAGCCCCGCCGCACCAGCGCGTCCACGAGCCACCCGCCCACCAGCAGATCAACTACCGATGCAAATACCCATGGCACGCTGGTATAGAGCAGCGAGTGGAACGTATCCAGCTTCAGTGAGAAAAAGTAGCTGGGCATCCAGTAGAGCAGCAGATATAAACAATAGCTGTAGCCGAAAAAACCTACTCCCAAACCAATAATCTTCCGTTGACGGAGCAGATAACCCAGCGAAGCGCCTTGCGTTGGCGGAGCGTTTCCTTCCACGCCAATGATGTACTGGCGCTCCGCCTCCGACAGATGCCGGTCTTCGGCCGGATCGCGGTAATACATTGTGAAAGCCACAAAGTAGAGCAGACTGAGCGCGCCTGTCGCCGCGAAACTCCAGCGCCATCCGAAACGCGCGGCCACGCCGCCGACCGCCAATACCCCGATTGCCGGTCCGAACTTTGCGGCTGCATCGAACATCGCGGTCGCCAAGCTTCGTTCCTGCCGTGGGAACCAGCGGCCCACCGCTTTTGCATTCGCGGGGAAGGTTGGCGCTTCGCCAATCCCTAGCAAGAGCCGCATGCCAAAAAAAGTGTAAGCGCCCGGGGCCAGGGCCGCGCCGAAAGTAGCGATGCTCCAAAACAGAGCGCCAATCCGGCCTAGCGTCTTCACGCCAAAACGGTCCAGCAGCACGCCTATGGGCAGTTGCAGCGCTGCATAGGTCCAATTGAACGCGCTCGAAAGATAGCCGAACTGCAGCGGTGTAATCCCGAACTCGGCATGCAGCGCGTCGCTCGCCACGGAAAGATTGATCCGGTCAAAGTAATTGATCAGAACCCCCACTCCCAATAGCCATGCAATGCCCCAGCGCCGGCGCGTCATGGGAGCGGATGAAACGTGCTCTGGATCGGAAGTAGTGCTCTTCATGGCGCGTCCTTTCGGGATTTTTCAAGCGTCTGCGTAAACTAGATCATGAAAAAAGCCGCTCTGGTTACGATACTGGTTTCCATTTCGTGCGCCACGCTCAGCGCCCAAATCCATCGCAAGAAAGCGAAGTCCGCGCCCCCGCTGCCGCCCAAGAAAGTAGTTCCATTTAACGTCGTCGAAGCCGGCATACCCGAGATGCGCGCCGCGATGGAAGAGGGACGTGTCACGTCGCACGAACTGGTCATCCAGTATCTGACCAGAATTGGCCTCTATGAAGACAAGCTGCGCGCGGTCATGACCATCAACCCCAATGTTTTCGCCGAAGCCGACGAACGTGACCGTGAACGCGCCGCGGGCAAAGTGCGCGGACCGCTGCACGGCATTCCCATTGCGCTCAAGGACAACGTCCTGACGCATGACATCGTCACCACCGGCGGCGCTTTAGCCTTCGACGGCTTTGTCCCGCCGTACGATGCCACGCTGGTCAAAAATTTGCGCGATGCCGGTGCAGTCATCATCGCCAAAACTACCTTGACCGAGCTTGCCAATTGGGTGGCCGGCGGCCCGACTCCGATGCCCGGCAACTACAACGCCATGCGCGGCTTCGCCTATGATCCGTATGATCCGCGGCGCGATCCCAGATCCACCACGGACGATGGCCGGCCCGTGTTGGGCACTGGCGGCTCCAGTTCGGGCGGCGGCACTGCGGCCAATTTTTGGGCAGCCAATGTCGGTACTGAAACTTCAGGTTCTATCCTGAGTCCGTCCAACCAGAACATGCTGGCTGCGGTGAAGCCGACGGTGGGGCGCGTAAGCCGCTATGGCGTCATCCCCATTACTGCCGACCAGGACACTGCCGGACCCATGGCAAAAACAGTGACTGACGCTGCTATTTTGCTGGGTGCACTCGAAAGCCCCGCGCCTGATCCGCAGGACTCCGCGACCAAACTCTGCACGCCTCCCCCCGGCCGCGATTACACAAAGTTTTTAAAGGCTGATGGGCTGAAGGGCGCTCGCATTGGGATTCCGCGGGCCTATTTCTACGACTACATCGAATTGCCAGGCAAGCCGCGCGGCGAGGGACGCAACGGC
>Ga0193743_1000659_pt1 | contig 27108 bp, 20 predicted proteins | sample L2c2metaG_FD_143038 | JGI IMG/M metagenome (GOLD analysis project Ga0193743, IMG submission 143038) | Soil microbial communities from a riparian zone of the East river system, Colorado, United States - L2c2 | ecosystem: Environmental > Terrestrial > Soil > Riparian zone | place: USA: East River...
ATTCCGTTGTCGAGTGCCGCCTTCATGAGCTCGGTGGCCTCGTCTTCCGGCGTCGTGCCACCGAAGTACATGGAGCCGAGACAGAGGCGACTCACGGTGAGACCACTTCTACCTACCCGTGCATATTGCACGATGCTTCTCCTTCCTAATGGCTGGACCGGTCAGAGCCGGATGACCCAGCCGCCGTCGACGTTGATGGTCTGGCCGTGGATGAAGTCGCCCTCGGGCGAGACCAACAGCAGCAGCGTTCCCACCAGATCGGTCGGCGGGCGATCGGGCCGGGCGTGCGGGATTCCGGCATACCGCGATTCACGCTTCTCGGTCCCGGCGGCGCCGGCGGACTTGAAGCCTGCCTCACTCATGATGAGCCCCGGCGCGATGCCGTTGACGTTGATGTTGTCCTTGCCCAACTCGACCGCGAGACCGGCGGTCAGACCGACCAGGTTGTGCTTGCTGATGCGGTAGAGGCTGCCGGGCAGAAACGCCGCCGCGGACGACTGGTTGACGATCTTGCCGCCACCGCGCTTGCGCATGATGGGGGCGACGGCGCGGGCACCCAGAAGCGGTCCCGTCACGTTCACCGCGTTGACCTTGTTCCACATCTCGATCGGAACCTCGGTCAGTCCGTCCTTCGGGATGTCGGACATCATCGCGGCATTGTTGACCAGGATGTCAACGCCGCCGAAATTCGATACAGCCGCCTCCACCATCGCGGCCACCGAGGCCTCGTCGGTGACGTCCACCTCAACCGCCACGGCCTTCAGACCGTCGGCCGTGAGCTCCGCCGCGACCTTCTCCGCGCCCTCGGCATTGAGGTCCGCCACGACCACGGCCGCACCGGCCTCGGCGAGCCCTCGGCTGTACGCCGAGCCAATTCCACCGGCCGCACCGGTGACAATGGCAACCTTTCCTTCGAGCTTGTTCGTCACTATCTGCCTTTCCACTTATCTGTTTGTCCGGCGCTATTGGGTCCGGACGGGGATGGTTGCTTCACCGACGGCCGACGGCATCGCGCGGCCGGACTCCGGCCGCATGTGGCGCGACCGCGCGCAGCCGGGGGGCTGCCGCTTCGGCGAAGACATTCATGGCCGGTTCGGCGTCCGCGAGACGCATCCCCGGGTAGTGCAAACGGAAGATGAAGTGCAGCTCCCGATCGGCGAACTCTTCGATCCACGGGGTCAGCTGCTCGACGACCTCGTCCGGCGTCCCGAACACCGTGCGCGCCCGGAGCCGATCGAGGTCGAGCGCAGGCAGTTCGCCACCAACCGGCGCGCCGTCGTCCTCGGCGTGCCACTGCATGTAGGTGCCGATCTGGTGCCACATGGCCCGAGTCACCGCCGCAGGGATCTCTCCATCTGCCGAGATCCACGCGTTCACGTGCAGAGCCAGCGTCAGTGTGGCGGGGTCACGGCCTGCCGCCGCTGCAGCGGCATCGAAGCGCTCGACGGCCGCGCGGAAGGCGTTGATGTCGTTCTGGGGTGATCCGATGTAGCCGTCCGCGATGCGGCCGGCCCGGTCGATTGCCGCTGGTACCGTCCCGCCGAGAAGAAGCGGAATCGGCTGTACCGGTTTGGGTGTCGCGGCCGACACCTCGTCGCCGGCGATGGGGCTACCCCAGGCTCGCCGACAGACGTCGACCAGCCTGGCCATGCTTGCTGCACGCTCACGGACAGACAGGCCGAACGCCGCGAATTCGCGCCGGCGCCAGCCGGTCCCGAGACCCATGACGAGGCGTCCGCCGCCCGAGAGGGCGTCGACGACGGCGCAGTCCTCCGCGAATCGCAGCGGGTCGTGGAACGGGCTCAGGGCGATCGCGGTGCCCAGCGTCAGCCTGTCGGTCACTGCACCCATTGCGGCCAGCAGCGGCAACGCGGACGGCAGGTATCCGTCCTCGGCGATGTGGTGTTCCGAGACCCAGATGGAGTCGAAGCCAAGGCCTTCGGCCATCCGGGTCATCGCCAACGTGTCCGCGTACTCCGCGGCGACGGTGTGCTCCGCCCACGGCGGAATCTGTGCGGTGACGAGTCCGAAACCGATCTTGAGGCTCATCGGAGCCGGGTCACTTGGCGTGGGCGGAGCTGTTGGTCCACGGCGCCGGGGGGAAGTCGCTGGCCGACCAGCATTCCAGCTCGGCCTCCCGACTGCTCACCCGCCAGACGCCGTCGGCCGAGCGGACCAGCCGGTCACTGCAGCGGCTGAACGCGCGAACGTACGGACCGCCGGGGTGTTCGGCCACCAGAATCAGGTAGCTGCGAGCCCGGGCGGTGTCGCCGTCCACGTCCACGTAGGGATTGGCGACGACGTGCTTGTGGTAGTACTCCGGCGCGTGCACGTGGTCGCGATACATCTGCGTCAGACCGGCCCGGCCGGCGAAGGTCTGCTCGGGTCGGCGCCCTGCGACACGCCGCCAGCTGCCGTCGGGCGTGAAGACATCGACGAACGCCTCCTCCGGGCCGTAGTCCAGGCCGTGTGCGTACTGGTAGAGCGTGCGCACGATCGCGCGCTCGTCCTGCAGTGCGCGCACCGCGTCCTCGACTGACGTGACCGTCACCTGTCTGTCCTCCTTCTCGCCCACGTCAGAAAGCTGTCGAATGGGCCTAGCGCGCTAAATCACCATGTGGTTACCTGGACTCTAGGGCGGAGACTTTCAGGTGTCAACGGCGCTACGTGGGACCCGGATCTCTCCCGTCCACCGTCCGTCCCGACCCAACGAAGGGTGTATCCGACTGCTGCGTGGTGCTCACCGACGAGCACGGCGTGGCGACCGCCCGCGTGGCCGAGGACGAGGACCACACCGCGCCTGCTGGCTGAGCCGGTCGCGACGCGATACCACCGGAAACCTCGGCAACAAGTGATTGACATCACGGCGGACACAGTCCTAAAGTTCGGTAACCGTTTGGTGATTTACGGTCTCGGCGGCGGGGCGAACACACGATCCCGGCACCGACCTCCCCGGAGGCACAGTGAACAGACATCGAGGTCTTGTTTCCGCGGCGATCGCCGTCTTGACCGTCCTCGTGGCGGCGTGCAGCCCGGCCCGGCAACCGGTCGCCGAAGGGCGCCGCACCGATGGACTGAGCCGAGCGCGACGCCACACCGGCCGGAGACCACGCCAACAGGCGAATTAACACACGAAGGCATCGCTCATACAATGTAGTAACCGTTTGGTTATTTACAGTGGTGAGAGACCTGCAGGTGTCGACGCTGGACCGCTCTCGCTAGCCGCTGCCCGTTGATCGGAGGTGACGTGACCGCGAACGAAGCGACTGTTCCGGGATTAATCCCACGACCGGCCTGGCGATGGGCGACCCGATGACCGAGACTCCCAGTCCGGCGCTCGACGAGCTGTGGACGACACGAGCGGCGGCCTCGCAGTTGTGGAGTGCGCGGCGCAGGTCCGATCGGGCGGCGATCCTGGACCAAGCGGCTGCTGCCCTGGTTGCGGCCAAGGTCGACCTGGTGGCCTGGCCGACCGGCCTTGCCGTCGTGCGGCCCATGCATCAGGGCCGAACGTGGCCGGCGTCGACGTCGACGCGTGCTAACTCGGTAGGAGCGCGCGCGATCCAGCGCAGGCCGACGTCTGTCGAGTACAGGCAGTGGCGCCAGGACCTGCTGCCGCCAGAACTTCAGACCGACAATCCGCTGGGGACAGCGCACGACACGCGCTCATATTCCAATGGGTAACCGTGCTGGCGGGCACATCGGGTCAAGCGGAACCAGAAATCCGGCGCCGAGCGACCCACCGAAGAGTCATCCATGGTGGCGAACGCTAGGTACGAGTGTGCTGGTGCCAAACTTCTTGTACAGCACCGGTCAGGGTTCGCTCATCCCGATCGTCCCATTGTTCGCCCATCAGCTCGGTGCGTCGCTGGCGTCGGCGGCCTTGGTCGCTGCGATGCTGCCCGTCGGCCAGTGGGCATCCAACGTCCCGGCCGGTTGGCTCCTCGGTCGCATCGGTGAGCGCCGCACGATCTATGTCGGGGCCGCGATCGCCGGTGTCGGGGCCATCGGCTGCTGGTTGTCGGTCAGTGTCGTGATACTCGGCATCGGGGTTCTGCTCGTCGGCGCGGCCGCGGCGGTGTTCAACCTGGCCCGACAGTCCTACGTTACGGTGGCGGTGCCGTTGCCGTACCGAGGCCGCAGTCTGTCGCTGCTCGCCGGGGCGAACCGGGCCGGCGTCTTGGTGGGCCCGTTTCTGGGCGCGATGGTGATCAGGCTGACCGGCGACACCGCCCCGGCGTTCGCGGTCGGGGTGGCCGCCTCGCTGGCGATCATCGTGGTGATGCCGTTTCTTCCGGGCGAGGGGGCTCCAGCCGAGTCAGCCGAATTAAACAGGATCCCCGAAGGGCCTGACCGCCTTGGTATTTGGGCGACCTTCAAGGCTCGGCGCGACGTGCTGCTCCGGGCCGGCATGTCGGTGGGGCTGATCAATTTCATGCGGACCAGCCGCCAGATCATCGTCCCCCTGGTCGGCGTGACGATGGGCTTGCACGCGGTCGACATCTCGCTGGTAGTCGGGGCCGGTGGGGTCGTCGACTTTGCCCTGTTCTACCTGGGCGGACAGATCATGGATCGCTTCGGCCGGCTGTGGACGGCGATTCCCAGCATGGTGATGTTCGCGGTCTCCCACGGCGTCCTTGCCGTGGCGCCGGAACTGATCCATCCATTCGCGTGGTATTTCGGGGCATCACTGCTCATGGCGGTCGGCAACGGCATTACCAGCGGCGTGGTGGCCGCGATGGGCAGCGATCTTGCAGATCAGCGCGCGCCGGCCGCCTTCCTCAGTGCGTGGGGTTCGATCACAGATCTCGGGCCGACGGCCGCGCCGTTCATGATCTCGGGGGTGACCGCCGCATCCTCGCTGGCGGTGGCATCGGGTGTGATGGGAGCCATCGCCGCTCTCGGCGCCGTACTGCTTTTGCGATACGTCCCGCGATACCTTCCCAAACGAGCCGGAAGGCCTGACCCGGTCATCTGAAGTACGCGTGCCCCACGGCGACGCCGAGCTGACATGCCGGAGCTGTTCAGCCAGAACGTCGCCATCCTGTGGGCGCTCCTGACTGCGCTGATTGCGGCCAATCCGATGATCCTCGGCCTCGGTATGGCGCTGATCAAACCCGCCATCCCACTCGTCAGCCTGCCGCGCGCCTATGTACAGGCCGGGATTCTCGGTCTGGTGGTCACCGGTGCCTACGCCTCTGCCAACAGGACCTTTGATGTTCTCATCGTCACCGCGTTCGGTGTGATCGGTTGGGCGCGCTGCGCAAAGCGGTGCTGGACGTGCTCGAATCACCCAGTCATCCAACGCTGCCCACCGCACAAGATCCGCAACGTGAAAGACCTTCTGCCACAACGACTTCACAGCAGCGTCGGACGCAGGATGACCGACGCCTATCACGACGGATCGGCGCTCGAAGCCGAGGCCGCGCTGTCCGCCCCTCACCAAGGAGTTGGACCGCACCCACCCCGGCGCGGCGCGGCGGCCAGCCTGCGTGAGGGTCTCGACGAGACGCTCACGGCGCTGCGCCTCGGCGTGTCGAGACTCTCGCCACTCCTGGTGATCCTCACATTGGGGCAGTGCCGGAGTGACCATCGCCACGCCACGCGAACAATCGCCGCTCGAACGCGGCAAGGAAATAGTAGAGAAGCATTGCAATTGCGGCCATCACGAGGAGTGCCGTAACTCCTCCGGTCATGTCGAACTGGTTCAGGGAGCGAGTCACGTACCAACCTAGCCCACCCGTGGAGCCAACCATCTCACCCACGACGGCAGACACCAAGGCCATTCCCACTCCGATCTTGACCGCCGAAACGATCCATGGGGCGACGGTGGGGATTACGACCTGCCGAGTTATCTCCCATTGATTTGCCCCCATGCTCTTCATCGCATCCGTAAGGTCACTGTCAACGGTTTCAATGCCCTGGCGCACATTGAAGAGCACGACGAAGAAGACAACTGAGACTACGAGGACGACTTTGGACGCGAGTCCTATTCCCAACCACAATACGAAGAAAGGCGCGAGGGCGATACGAGGCAGGCTGTAAGCCCCAAGGATGTATGGATCCAGCAGCTCCGCCACCGGTTTGACTCGAGCCAACAAGAGACCAGCGATGACGCCGGCCAGAGTCCCAATGATGAGTCCGATCAGCGCTTCCTGCACCGTGATCCAGGTATTCAGTGCAAGTGAGCCGTCCGACATGCCCGTCCACAGTCGCTCCGCGACGAGGCGTGGGCTGCTGATCCAAAGGGGATCGATCCAATAGCGCGAGGTCGCCTCCCAAGCCGCTACCACCACCACGAACAAGGCGGTCGAGAGCAGACCCTTCTGCAGGCGCCTCCGACTCAAGCGTCGACTCTTAATAGGATCGCTCGTGCTCTTCTGCGTCAATGGCAACGCCGCGGAATCAGACCGAATGGACATTGCGGCCTCCGGTTGTGAGCGCCTTCCAGACCACCTGCTGAAGGTCCGTGAAACCATCGACGAATCTGGTCTCGTGATAGTCCCTTGGGCGTGGCAGATCTACCTTAAACTCAGCGATCAACCGCCCTGGCCTGTCGGACATCACCAACACGCGGTCCGACATCGCGACCGCCTCATCGATGTCATGCGTAACAAAGACAACGCTCTGGCGCGCTCGATCGAAGATATCGAGGCAGAAATTCCCTACCTGGATACGGGTGAGCGCGTCCAACGCACCGAACGGTTCATCCATAAGGAATACAGATGGGGAGTGAGCCAGCGCTCGGGCGAGGGACACCCGCTTGCGCATGCCCCCGGACAACTGGGCAGGGTATTTATGGCACGAGTCACCTAGTCCCAACTCTGTCATGAGTTGAGTTGCGCGTACTGAAGCGACGTGGTTCGGTTCACCGGCGAGCCTTACTGCAAGCTCTACGTTCTTGAGCGCAGTTTTCCAAGGCAGCAGCGCATCGGATTGGAAAACAAATCCGATTCGTGGACGGCCCCGCTCTTCGTGGGAGACGTTAACCTCTCCTCGGGAGGGTGTGATGAGGTTCGCCAAGGCCTTGAGAATAGTCGACTTGCCGCAACCGCTGGGGCCAACGATGGCCACGAATTCGCCCGGTTGGACGTCGAAGCTCACGTTATCCACGGCCACCGAGCCCTCGGCCTCTTTGTGCGCTACCTGGGCAGCATATGAGACTGTCAGGTTGCGGACACTAATTGCGGCGCTGGGGGCCCGGAATGATTGCGAATTCGTATCTCCGATCCGCGTGGAGAACGTCTGTGCCATCTCAGACTCCTTCAAGAGTTCGCCCCTTACTTACTTGTCGGCGAGGCGGCGGTCAAGTCGGCGAATGATGGGAACCCCTCGGCCTCATATAGGCCGGAGTTGATAAGCGTGTTTCTTCCATTGTTGTACTGCTCCTGCGTAAACTTTCCATCTGTTGCCCAAATACCCGGATCAGACAGATACACCTTCAATTGCGCGTCAATGTCCTCGGCTGAGCTGGTGCTGCCCCAGGCACGTTTGGCCAGATCCTTCGCATAGGTTGGATCACTCTGCATCTTCTGGATCACCTGCGTATAGGCTCGAATGAATGCTTCATAAGCCGCCGGATCCTTCTTGATCCGTTCGGTTCGAGCAACAAACACAAGTCCGGGCGTCAGTTCCTGCCTGAAGTCGAAGATATCCTGTAACTCACCCTTGGCCATCGCAGTCTCCAGCGTCGGTGACTGCAACTGGACGGCATCAGCCCGCCCGGCCAAGAGCGCGGCATACTGCTGCGGTGTCCCGCCGAGTGCGGCGATTTTAACGTCTTCGGGGTCGACTCCACCCTTCTTGAGCGCGTCCCGGAGCGCAGCGTCATTGAAGGAGCCAGGGCCGGAGATCCCGACGGTCTTGCCTTTGAGATCTTGCAGAGTTCGAATATTGGAGCCCTGCTTTGAGACCAACTTGAAGACGCCGCGCTGCATCAAGGTACCGAACACGGAGACGTCCAGCGCCTTCGACTGCATCAGCTCGGCCGGCGCATTGAGGCCGCCGAAGAGAACGTCGCCCGAACCGCCCGCGAAGATCTGACTCGACGAGCCACTGCCTGAGAAGAACTCCGCCTTCTCGAGGGTGAGGCCATTTCGCTCGGCGAAGCCGTCGTTGATCATGCCGTAGATCGGCACGTCAAAGAACCCCGGCGTCGTCTCGAGAATGCTCAGTTTGTGTGTTGGATTGGCGTTTGACCCGTTTTCATTCGCACTCTCTTGACCTCCGGCACCGCATCCCGCGAGACCGAGGGTCAACATGCATACCAGCACCGAGGTCCCCCAGCGCCGCTGACGAACCGGCCGGACCAACGAAGAGCGCATATCGCTCTCCTCCTTCGACTGGATGGCACTTCTGCCTGCCGGTACGCGGTCGGCGTGCTGTGCCGAGATGTCGGACTGTTGGCGCGACGTTATCAGCAGATGTGCGCTGTGTCACTCATGTAACACGACATTTTGTTAAGTGGTCTTCCGAAGGCTCCCGCGGGCTGCCAACAACTGCGAGTTCGGAGCCAGTTCCCGGCCGGGGCCGTTCACCGTGAGCAAGAGTCGGTGTTGTGCCCGCGTTCGTGGACATTCGCTGGGGTTCGTCGGTCTCCGCTGACTGCGCCGCCGGCCCGCCGCAGCCGTCCGGTCCTTCGGGAGGGCACTTTACCTTATGGACGGTCCGTGGCTAGTGACCTCGACCCCGCCGGCGGTGATGGCCATCTCGGTTGGCACGGTCACCCTCGCGTGAGGGCGGCGCTGCGGAATGATCGTCGACCTCCTTAGCCCGGAATGCGGACTGCCGAGTCCGTCCGGGGGCTGCTGGCGCTCGAAGGTATTGACGGGCAACTCACCATTCAGTTACCGTCGCCTCGCGAGCGAGAGCCGAGTCTCCGGTAAGTTCCGAGGCTCGCGCACATCGGCGAACCAGTCCGACGCTTGCGCACAGGTAGCGCGGAGAGGAATTGGCACCAGAGGTGGCACGTCGTACTGATGCAGCGGCCGTTGTTCATCCGGAGCATCTGGTCCGAGGCATTGAAGCATTGCGCGTGATTGGCCGCTCAATCACGCCAGCGATCGTCTCCGGAAACGCACATGCCGCAGCGCTGATGATCGTCGAGCGCGGTGCGGGTTTTCCCCAGAGTAGCGCTGGTCAGCATTCCAAGCGAGCCAACTGTCCTCGGTGACCTAGATCGGCGCTCTCGAGGCTTGTTGCGATAGGAGCTGAATCGAGCGTGACTGAATCATATGACTACATTGTCGTCGGATCTGGATCGGCAGGCTGTGTAGTCGCGAACCGCCTAAGTGAGGACCCAAGCACGCGCGTGCTGGTTCTCGAGGCCGGGGGAAACGATCACAATCCACTGCTGCATGTGCCGGCCGGCATCCTGGGTTTGAGTGACAAATATAAGTGGAAGTTCCCAACCGCTCCGGACGACACCCGCAACAACAAATCGGAAATGATGGAGGGCGGGAAGGTCGTTGGAGGGACCAGTTCAATCAACGGCATGGTATGGGTGCGCGGCAACCCGCGTGACTATGATAGTTGGGCAGAAGAAGGGTGCGTTGGATGGGACTTTGCGTCGCTTCTTCCGTACTTCAGGAGTATGGAGTCGTTCGAAGGTGGGGAAAATGCCTTCCGTGGCGGATCTGGCCCCCAACACGTCTCGTTTCTACGCGTGCGACACCGACTCACGGAAGCGTTCGTCGACGCTGCCAAGAATGCGGGTCACGTATTCAACGAGGATTACAACGGTGAGCACCAGGCCGGAATAGCTTACGGGCAGGTCTCACAGAAACGGGGTTTGCGCGAGTCATCCGCAAGCTCCTTCCTCGACCCGGCTCGCAAACGGCGTAATCTTCGCCTTGCAACGAAGGCATATGTACGCCGGATTCTCTTTGAGAAGTCGCGCGCAGTCGGCGTAGAATATGAACGAAACGGGTCAATTCGCGTTGTGCGTTGCGAGCGTGAGGTATTACTGACCGCCGGAGCGATCGCCACACCTCGGCTGCTTCAACTTTCGGGCGTCGGCCCAGCTGACCAGCTGCGCGAGGCGGGCATCGAGGTACAGGTCGACCTACCCGGCGTGGGTGCTAACTTGCAGGACCATCTAGGTATCGCGTTGTTCTTCGAGGCGAACGTGAAGACTATGAATCGCGAATTTACGCCGTGGGACATCGCTCGAGGCGGAGTAGATCTGCTCGTTCGCGGCCGCGGCACGGCTACTGCTGCGTTCGCGCATGCGATCCTATTTGGCTCCGTCGAGGGAAATGGTGTTGACTACAAAGCAATCTTTGCTCCATACGGACTCACTGCGAGCGAGCACTCTCCGGGCGGCCTCAAGCGCGAGAAACTTATGGACACAAACGCTGTGACGGTAAGGCCAACGGTTCTACATCCGCGTGCGCGTGGGACAGTTGTCGTCTGCTCTGCAGATCCCAATAGGCCGCCGTTGATTCGACACAGGTATGCGTCGGACGATCGCGACGTCTTAACCCTTGTCTCCATATGCCGCGCTGTGCGCGAAATTGTCAGTAGTGACCCGATGGCCCGCTACATTGTGCGGGAGTTACTCCCGGGAACTGAGGTCTCCAGCGACTCGGACTGGGAACACTCCATCCGCGAACGTGCATATCCCGGCAAGCATGTTGGTGGCACGTGCAAGATGGGCGTTGACGAATCTTCTGTAGTAGACCCGCGGCTCAACGTGTATGGAGTCGAAGGTCTACGCGTGATGGACATGTCGATCACGCCCAGGCTGCCGACAGGAAATACCAATGCCCCGGCGATGTTGATCGGCGCGCGTGGCGCGGATCTCGTCCGCGGAGGTGGACTGCGTGAGCTCGACACATGAACGACCTGACGACTCAACCCACACACGCGCGGACAACCGCAGGCCGAGGATCTCCTCCCCTGCCATCGGACGCGCCGTGGCCTCCGGCCGCCCCACTGTCGTGGAGCTCGTTGTGTCGACGTCGCTGGGATGAGCGGTTGACCGACGCTACGCGGGAAGCGGCCGCGGAGCAGGCACCTAGCGCCACCCGCCCGGCTAGGCTGGCGCGTTCAGGCGCGAACGTAGTGCGTACTGCATGATGCCGCCGTGGCGGTAGTAGTCGGCTTCGCCGGGGGTGTCGATGCGGACGACGGCGTCGAAGCTGATGTCTCCTCCGGTGACCTTCACGGTCCGGGGGATGGTGCCGTCGTTGAGCGCGGTGACGCCCTCGATGGAGAAGGTCTCCTCACCGGTCAGGCCCAGGGACTCCGCGTTGTGCCCGTCGGGGAACTGCAGCGGCAGCACCCCCATGCCGATCAGGTTGGACCGGTGGATCCGCTCGTATGACTTTGCGATGACCGCCTTGACGCCCAGCAGCGCAGTGCCCTTGGCCGCCCAGTCCCGCGAGGAGCCTGACCCGTACTCCATGCCAGCCAGGATGATCAGCGGGATCCGCTGCTCGAGGTAGTTCACCGACGCGTCATACACCGTGGTCACCGGCGAATCCGCTTTGGTGAAGTCACGAGTGAACCCGCCCTCGGTGCCCGGCACGAGCTGGTTCCGCAACCGGACGTTGGCAAACGTGCCCCGGATCATCACCTCATGGTTGCCCCGCCGCGACCCATAGGAGTTGAAGTCGCGCTGCTCCACACCATGCTCGACCAGGTACTGGCCCGCAGGCGATTCCTTCTTGATCGACCCCGCCGGCGAGATGTGGTCAGTGGTCACCGAGTCACCCAGTTTCAGCAACAGCCGTGCACCGGTGATGTCAGCCACTGGAGCGGGCGACTCCGGCATCCCCTCGAAGTACGGAGGCTTGCGCACATACGTCGAGGTCTCGTCCCAGTCGAAGATGTCCCCCTGCGGGGTCGACAACGCCCGCCACCGCTCGTCCCCACCGAACACGTCCGCGTACGACGAGAACGCATCACCTGATACCGCCTCACCGATGACCCGGTCCACCTCCGCGGGTGAGGGCCAGATGTCCTTGAGGTAGACGTCCTCACCGTTCGTGCCCGTGCCGAGGGGCTCGTTGAACAGATCGACGTCCATCGACCCCGCCAGCGCGTAGGCCACCACCAGCGGCGGGGACGCCAGATAGTTCATCTTCACCTCGCCGTTGATCCGGCCCTCGAAGTTCCGGTTCCCTGACAGCACCGCCACCACGGATAGGTCCTTCTCGTTCACCGCCGCCGACACCTCCGGGATCAACGGACCCGAGTTCCCGATGCATGTGGTGCATCCATAGCCCACCAAATTGAAACCCAGCTTGTCCAAGTAGGGCGTCAACCCCGCCCGGTTGTAGTAGTCCGACACCACCTTCGAACCCGGCGCCAATGTCGTCTTTACCCACGGCTTGCGCTGAAGTCCCCGCTCCACGGCTTTCTTGGCGACGAGCGCGGCCCCGATCATCACTGACGGGTTCGAGGTGTTCGTGCACGACGTGATCGCGGCGATCACTACGGCACCGTGATCCAACGTGACCGTGGCGCCGTCACCAAGCTTCACCTCCACCGGGTCGGTCGGCCGGCCTCCATCCGTCGGCGACGCGGAGTCGGCTAGCGCGACACGAAACGCAGACTTCGCATCAGCGAGGAGAACCAGGTCGTGTGGGCGCTTGGGGCCGGCCAGTGATGGGACGACGGTCGCGAGGTCGAGCTCGAGCTTCTCGGAGTACCGCGGCTCGGCACTCGGGTCGTGCCAGAGGCCCTGCTCCTTCGCATACGCCTCCACGAGTGCGAGCGTCTCCTCGTTACGGCCGGTGAGCCGGAGATATCTGATCGTCTCCTCGTCGATGGGGAACACCGCGATCGTGGATCCGAACTCCGGGCTCATGTTCGAGACGGATGCCCGCGCCGTCGTCGGCATCGCCTCCGCAGCAGGTCCGTAGAACTCGACGAACTTGCCGACCACGCCGTGCCTGCGCAGCATTTCGGTGATGGTGAGCACCAGGTCGGTGGCCGTGGACCCGTCGGGAAGCTCGCCCGATAGCTTGAACCCCACCACCCGCGGGATCAGCATCGAAACCGGCTGGCCCAGCATCGCCGCCTCGGCTTCGATACCACCGACACCCCAGCCCACCACACCGATGCCGTTGACCATCGTGGTGTGAGAGTCGGTGCCCACGCAGGTGTCGGGATAGGCCTGCACTACACCCCCAGCGCCGTCGGGCTCGCGAGTGAACACCGTGCGGGCTAGGTGCTCGATGTTCACCTGGTGCACGATGCCGGTGCCTGGCGGAACGACCTTGAAGTCCGCAAACGCACTCTGTCCCCACCGCAGGAACTGGTACCGCTCGCGGTTGCGCTCGTACTCGATCTCCACGTTGCGCTCGAACGCCTCCGGGGAGCCGAACACGTCAGCGACCACTGAGTGGTCGATCACCAGCTCAGCTGGGGCCAGCGGGTTGATCCTGGTGGCGTCGCCGCCTAGGTCGACCATCGCCTCACGCATCGTGGCCAGGTCGACCACGCACGGGACTCCGGTGAAGTCCTGCATGAGCACCCGTGCCGGCGCGAACTGGATCTCCTTGCTCGGCTCCGCGTCCGCTTCCCACCCCGCCAGTGCCCTGATGTCCTCCGCCGTGACGTTCGCGCCGTCCTCGGTGCGCAACAGGTTCTCCAACAACACCTTCAACGAGAAGGGAAGCGAGTCGACGTCCAGCCCGTCACCGGTCACCGCGTTGAGCCGGAAGATCTCATACGTCCTGCCCTGCACGTCCAGCGTGCCCTTGGCACCGAAGCTGTCGACGCTCCCCACGGAGGCCTCTTTTCTAGGTCATTGGTTTGGCTGCTACAAGTAACTCATTGGTTAGTATGAGGCACCCTCCCGGGATAGTCCATGTCGGCTGGCAACTGCAGGGCTCCCCGTCAGAACAGCTGGAGCGACCGCGAAGAACGCGGTTGGGGCTGGCACGCCACACTGGACCGTCGGCCGCGGGAACACCTCGATGGCGTCGTACAGCGCGGTGCGACAACTGCGGGTCGACAGGAGGGATCATGCCATCGGGTTGGCTCGGTGGCGGCCCGGCGCCGCGACAACCAGGGCGACACGACCGACGGCCCAACCCACCTGGAGCGAGACATCACGGCAGGGAGGCGGGCTCTGTGCCACCCGGCAGCCACCGTCAGCCAGGCGGACGCACCGTATCGAGCTCAGTGAAGTCCTTCACTCCAGCCAAGGGGGTCCAGCTCCCCACCTTGCTCCCGACCACGAAGGGCATGTCGATGGAGAACAGCGGCAATGCGACAACATCGGCACGCAGCGCGTCGAGGACCTCGACGCCGATGTTCCAACGCTTACGGAAATCTGGCTCTACGAGGACCCGCTGCAGGCCGTCCTGGATCGCGGGATGCCCGTATGTCAGCCGGAACCCATCGGTCCTTGACGAGTCATAGTTCGCGAGAGTGAGTGCGGGATCGATCCGCTGCGACTGAGTGTGCACCCAGGCGAGACCATCCGTGGTCCTGGCGCTCTGCAGCGGGCGCAAGAGACTCTCTTCCGTTTGCTCTCGAGTGACGTCAAGTCCGAGCTCTTCCCACATGCCCGCAACCGCTTCGTTCATGACCTCCTCACCAAGGCCCTGGCTGTGAACCATGACAGTGATCGGGAAACCGTCCGGGTAGCCGCCCTCGGCCAGCTTCTGCTTGGCTAGATCCAGGTTGTACTCGGGCAACTTCCAGGACGAATCCATGCGAAGCGGGTCGTTCGCGTACTGGAAGGTTGGCGCGTACGTCCTCGTCCCATTGCCGAACCGAAGCCGCTCGATGATCACGTCGCGGTCGATGGCGAGTGACATGGCCTCTCGGATAGCACGGCCCTTCTCAGGTTCGTCAGCCTGGATCCAGGGCGCATCCTCGTCCAGCCCATCCACACCCCAGTACGAGCCGCCGAGAATCATGTCGGATGTGCCGACGTCCGGCACCGAGATGGTCCGCAGGTTGGCCGCTTCCGCCTCCTGGACAAGCGCCGTATCCAGCAGTGCTATGTCGATAGCGCCGCTCTGGACCTGGACCAGCCTCGCCGCAGGGTCGGGAATCTCCTTGACGACGAGACGCTCGAATGAGGGAGTCGAGCGCCAGTGATCAGGCACCGCCTCCAAGACGACTTCGTTTCCCGGGGTGGCACTGACGAACTTCCACGGGCCGGTGCCGATCGGATGAGAGTTGGCCTGCTCGGGATTCTCCTCGTAGTACTTCTTGGGGATAATCCCCATTCCCGGGATGGAGGCGGATAGCACGGCGGGAAGGTGAACGATCGGTGTTGTCGTGTGGAGCTTGAACTCGGTATCACTGACGATCTCGAAGTTGTCCATGTTCCCGTCGACTGCGAGGGCCATCTGTGTCCTGTCGGCCCACGACGAGTTCTCGTTGATCCTCCTCTCCCAGGAGTGCTTCACGTCGTCGGCCGTGACGGTGCCGTAGTCGTCGTGGAAAGGAACACCGGGCCTGAGCTTGAAAGTCCAGGTCCGAAGGTCGTCCGACAACGAGAACGACTCGGCCAGCCGACCGACGATCTCACCGCTCTCCGGATCAACCTCGGTCAGTGTCTCCTGGACCCAGAAACGCGGATCGAGCGTGCCATTGTTGTCGGACCCCGGTGCGTAATCCATCGGGCCAAGATCTTCCCAGGCCGCGTTGAGGACCGACCTATCCGCCGACTGCGAGTAGCCGTCTCCCGATCCGTTCGAAGCGGGATCCTGGGAGCCGCTACAGCCAGCCGCAACGACGGCAAGGCACGCGGCTGAGACGAGCCCAAGTCCGGTCCGAGCCATCCGTTGGGTCCGAAACCCATGCAATCTACTAAACACGCCTGATCTCCTCATGCTCCGGAGTGACGGTCATGCCGACTGCATCGGACAGTAACCAGATGGTTAGTACCGCGTCAAGGTTACCTGCCGGTAAACTTTCAGCGGGTCTCCTTGGCTCCGGCTCGGCCCGCGCGTGCCATTGCCGACGCCCCCATCAAGTCGTGAGTCGCCGGGCTGAATGCGCACCGTACGGTGGGTTGACGGTAACTCACCATCCAGTTACTATCGGGCTCCCGGTTGCAGGCTGAGGCATGGACGTAGCTACATTCCACACCCGCCGCTGGCTGGCTCGCTCATGAGCCGTCAGCGCCGTCGACGACACCTCGGTAGTGGTACCACGCTGATGCGGCCGGACTCACGAAGGTCGATGTGTCTACGCGGGAGGATTCGATGCGAGTTCGTCGAACCATTGGACACGGGCGGCGACAGATGCCTGCACTCGTTGCAGGGACCTTCGCCGGGATCGCCGGCGTCCGCGGGCGAGTCGCGTGATGGAGAGGCGAACGCCGGCCGACCCCGCCTCCTCACCGATCGACTACTTGTCAGCTCCGGTGGGCGAACAGGTCGAGGCGGCACCCCCGGCAGACGGGCGTCGCTACGGGGCCGACCTTGTCGTTGACGCGCTCCGCTCACATGACATCGAATACGTCGCATTGAACCCCGGGGCAAGCTTTAGAGGCCTTCATGACTCTTTGGTCAATTACGGCGACAACCGACCCCAGATGATCGTCTGTCTGCACGAGGCAATCGCAGTCGGGATGGCACACGGCTACGCAAAGGCACACAGTCCGTCGAGGCCGATGGCAGCCATCCTTCATGACGTTGTCGGCCTCCTCAACGGCAGCATGGCCACTTATGTCGCTTACGTTGATCGGGTGCCTATCCTCATTTTGGGTGGGACGGGCCCGATGAACGAGGCCAAGCGGCGGCCGGGAGTTGACTGGCACCACACTGCATTGATCCAGGGAAATGCGGTGCGCGACTTCGTCAAGTGGGATGACCAGCCCTATTCGCCTGACAGCGTGGCCGATTCGTTCGGGCGAGGGTATCGCGTTGCCATGACGGAGCCCCAGGGCCCGGTCTACCTGTGTTATGACGCTGCACTCCAGGAGGATCCGCTCCCGGACGGATTCACCACTGCCACACCGAGCATGACGCAACTGCCGTCACGACCGGCGGCGGAGCGCCGCTCGCTGGAGCGGGCTGCCGACCTTCTGGTCAGCGCACAGCGTCCAATGATCATCGCCCAGCACCTCGGGCGCAACCACGATGCCGCCGACGCGCTGGTCGAGCTAGCGGAGTCCCTTGCCGCCGCGGTCATCGACATGCGAACCCGCCCGAACTTCCCGACCTGTCATCCTCTGAACCTCACCGGCTCCGATGTGATCCGCGAGGCGGACCTGGTGTTGGCGCTCGACGTCAAGTACCCGGACGCGGCAGCTGTGCGGGTTGAGAGCGCATCGCGCCAACAGCATCGTGTGGCAGGCGCCGATACCACCTGGATCGAGATCGGTCTGTCCGACCTGGAGATCAGCAGCTGGGGAGCCGATTACGGCAAGTTCCAGAACATGGACCTGTCCATCCTCGCCGACACGTCGCTGGCAGTGCCCGCCCTGACCGAGCTGGTCCGGGATCGGCTTGCTGGTGACGATGAACGGCGCGCACAGATTGCGGAACGGCGAGCTGATCTTGCCGAGCGCCACCGGCTGCTCCGGGCCGGCTGGCTTGCGCAGGCACGCGCGGACTGGGACGCAAAACCCATGACGACCGGGAGGCTCGCGCTCGAGGTCTGGGAGGCGATCAAGGACGAGGACTGGGTACTGACCGCAGGCACACTCGAAGGTCGCGTGCTCAAGCTGTGGGACTTCGACCGGCCCTACCGGCATCCAGGCGAGCGTCTCGGACCCGGCACACAGATCGGCATTTCACTCGGTGTTGCGCTGGCCCACAAGGGGTTTGGTCGGCTTGTTGTCGACCTGCAGCCCGACGGGGACCTGCTCTACAACACCAGCGCATTGTGGACCGCGGCCAAGTATGAGATCCCGCTTCTGATGGTCATGTTCAACAACCGTGCCTACTACAACGACTGGGAACACCAGATCGCGATCGCGGAGTTCCGTGGAACGCCAGTGGGCAGAGCCAGTGTGGGCCAAGACATCCGGGACCCGGACCCAGATTTCGCCGCAATGGCCCGCTCGATGGGTGTTTACGCGGAGGGGCCGATCGAGGATCCCAACGAGCTCGGCGCGGCGCTTGCGCGGGCGGTCGCGCACGTGAAGGAGGGCCGCCCCGCGCTCGTCGACGCGATCACGAGATTTCGATGAGCGAGCAGCGCATCCACCTCGCGGTCAACGGGATCTCATCGGTGCACGACATAGCCGTGGATCGCCGGCTCATCGACGTGCTGCGCGACGACCTGGGTCTCACCGGGACCAAGGAAGGTTGCGGAGTCGGAGTATGTGGGCTCTGCGCCGTACTCGTGGACGGCGAGCTCATGTCCGCGTGCTTACTGCCCGCCGTCCTAGCCGACGGAAAGACGGTCGAGACCATCGAAGGCCTCGCGGCCGACGGGCGGCTTTCGGCACTTCAGGAGGCGTTCATCGTCCATGGCGCGTTTCAATGCGGCATCTGCACACCGGGCCAGCTGATGGCCGCGACCGCGTTGCTTCGGGAGAATCCGCACCCGGCCAAGTCGCAGATCCAGGGCTGGATGAACGGAAACCTCTGCCGCTGCACGGGATACGAGGGGATCATGAGGGCCATCGCGGCGGCCGCGGGCGAACCTGAATGAGCCCTGCCTATCGGGTGCCCGATTCTCTCGATGAGGCGGTCGCGCTCATCGGCGAGCACGGCCCGGCGGCTACCGTGCTGGCCGGCGGAGTCACGTTCGCATCGATGATGTCGGCACGGCGATCGAACAGCGACCTACCGCGGCTCGTGGTGAGCCTGGGCAGGCTCTCCGAATTGCGCGGGATCCGAGCTCAGCCGGACGGGCTGTGGATCGGAGCCATGACGACGCACCGCGAGGTGGAACGTTCCAGCGCCGTCCGATCGAACCATGCCGTCATTGCGGACGCCTTTGCCCGGATCGGGTCCGTACGCATCCGCAACCAGGCGACGCTCGGGGGCAACCTCGCGTGCGGCGATCCCGCCTTCGACCCCCCGGTGACACTCATCGCGCTCGATGCCACCGTCGTCGTCGCGGGAGCGGATGGGACACATCGTGAGATACCGCTGGACCGGTTGGTGCGGCGCGGCCTGGATGCCAGTTCGCGCGGCTCCGCAGACATCATCGTCGGGGTCCGGGTGCCTCCCGCTCCTCCCGGCGGACGCGCGTGGCATTGGAAGGTCCACGCCAGGTCGGCGGCCGGCAGACCGATCGTGATCGTGGCGGCGGCGATGCAACTCGATGCCGACGGCCGGATCGACGATGTCCGCCTTGCGCTGGGTGCGGTCGCACCGACCGTGATCCGTGCCCGCCGGACCGAGGCCGCGCTGCGAGGCCGCCAACCCACCCCGGACGTCGTTCGTGACGCCAGCAGTTTCGTCGCCGAGGAGATCGACCCGATCAGTGACACCTTTGGCAGTAGCGGCTACAAACGCCAGATGGCCCGCGTCTGGGCCTGCCGGGCACTCACGGCCGTGTCGACGCAAGTCGATTCCGCATCGAAGTCCGGCCGTGGTAGGGACACCCGATGACAGCACGCCGGATCCTCGACCAACCGGAATACCGGCTCGAGGGTCAGGAGAAGGTCACCGGCCGAGCGCTGTTCGCCGCCGATCGGCACCGGGCCGGGGCGCTGGAAGTAGCGTTTCTCCGCAGTCCCTACCCGCACGCTCTCCTTGTTTCCGTCGACACGACAGCTGCCCGGGACATGCCCGGCGTGCACGCCGTACTCACGGGGGCCGACACCGCTCCTGCGCGGCTCGGTCGGCGCCTGCTGGACTGGCCGGTGCTCGCCTTTGGCCGCGTCCGGATGGTGGGCGACCGGGTCGCCGCAGTCGCCGCGCAGACCCGTGCCCAGGCCGACGCGGCGGTCCGTGCGATTCGCGTTGCGTACGAGGAACTCCCCGCGGTGTTCGATCCGGAAGAGGCGTTGGCCGAGTCCGCGCCGATTCTGCACTCCGATGCCGCCTCCTACCTGTATCTCGACGGGACCCGGCCGACACACCCGCATCCCAACATCCAGGGCCGGGTGGTCCGCGAACACGGCGACGTCGACACCGTATTCGCCTCCCCGGCACACGTTTTCACGCACGAATTCGAGATCCCCCGGACCTTTCAAGGCTATCTGGAGCCCCGCGCCAGCATGGTCTGGATCGAGGGGGACAACTACCACGTGGTGTCGACCAACAAGTCACCGTTCATCCTGCGAGCCCGGATGTCCGCGGCTCTCGACATCCCCGTCGAGCGCCTGGTGATCGACTCCGGCTACATCGGAGGCGATTTCGGCGGCAAGGGACTGTCTCCCGACGAGTTCGTGCTGACGTTCCTCGCCCGGACAACCGGCCGGCCCGTGCGCGCAGTCACCACCTACACCGACGACATGTCGGCCACCAACACACGTCACGCAGCCCGAATCCGGCTGCGCACTGCGACCGATGCCGAGGGCCGGTTCCTCGCGCACGAGGGCAGAGTCCTCTTCAACGGCGGCGCCTATGCGGCGGCGAAACCGGGCATGCAACTGATTCCCGGCGAGGGACTCACCACACTGGCGGGGTACCACGTGCCGAACGCCCGGGTGGAGGCGCTGACGGTCTACACCAACGCAGTGCCCGCGGGCCAGGCTCGGGCGCCGGGGCAGGCGCAGAACGCCTTCGCGGCCGAGTCGCACGTCGATCTGATCGCCCGTGCGCTGGCTGTCGACCCGCTGGAACTGCGGATCCGCAACGCGATCCGTTCCGGCGACCGTGACGTCGTCGGGTATCGGTGGAAGCGCTCGACGATGATCTCCGTTCTGGAGACGCTGGCCAGACAACCGCAATGGGCGCGGCCACTGACCGCCAATCAGGGGCGAGGCGTTGCCCTGGGCTGCAGGCCCTCGCCCGCCGGACAGCTGCGGGCGACCGTGGCTCTCGAGGTTCAACCGGACGCCCGCGTTCGGGTGCAGACCGGTGTGCCCGACCAGGGCGGCGGCGCGTACACCATGATGCAACGGGTGGTGGCCGAAGCATTGGGCATCGGATTGGACCAGGTGTCGGTCGTCCGCGGGACCACCGCCGAGGCGTTGTTCGACCTCGGTGCTGGCGGTAGCCGGGTGACTCCGGTGGTCGGCGGCGCCGCGCTTGCCGGAGCGAACGCGCTCCTGGGCGCCCTCGACGAACTCGCGCCGGGTCTACCGGTCGCAGAACAACTCGAGAAGGCGGCGACGGACTGCCTCCGCGTCCTCGGCGAGTTCGAACACGCAGCAGGTGAGTACTGCACGTATGCCTACCTCGCCGAAGTGGAAGTGGACCGCGAAACCGGCGACTTCCGAATCATCGACTGCGTTCTCGTGGCGGATGTCGGAACAGTGATCAACCCGCTCGGCCTGCGCGGGCAGTTGGTCGGCGGATTCGTAACGGGGGTGGGCCAAGCGACCATGGAGGAGGTTCGGGTCCAGAACGGCGTGGTGACAACCTCGAACCTCGACACCTATTCGATGCCCACCATGTCGGACGTCCCGCCGCTGCACGTCGTGCTCCTCACGGACGTCAAGGGTGACGGCCCGTTCGGGGCCAAGTCCGTCGGCGAACTATCCAATCCGGCCATCGCCCCAGCGATAGCCAACGCTGTGGCCGACGCTGTGGGCGCCCGGATGATGTCCCTCCCGATCACGGCCGAGAAGATCTTCGCCGCGCTCGGCGACCAGGGTCACCCACCTGCTCATTCGGGATGAGGTCCATCATGAGTGTCATTGGTGAGGTCCACAACTGCGTCTGAAAAGTGGCACGCGACAAAGTGATTGGGGCCATCTGGTCGCAATGCCGGGTCTTCGTCCAGGCAGCGGGCGGGCTCATGGAGGCGGCTACGAAGCCCGCACCGGTACGCGTAGCGGCAGGCCCGGGCCGGGAACGCGTCGCGCAGATCGGCGGCTGGCCACTGCTGGCTGAGGAAGCCCCCGTTTCCGCCAGGGGTGCTGGCGATCAGCTCCGCGGTGTAGGGATGGCGCGGCGTACGGTACATGGCCGTTGTCGGTCCGAACTCGACGATCCGACCGAGGTGCATCACCGCCACGTCGGATGCCAGGTACGCCACGGTCACGAGGTCATGGGAGATGACCAGATAGGTGATGTCCAGCTCCTCGTGCAGCCTGTTCAACAGCGTGAGGATCTGCGCCCGGACCGACACATCCAACGCCGATGTCGGTTCGTCGAGGACGATCAGTTTCGGTGAAGCCGCCAGCGCTCGCGCAATCGCGATGCGTTGACGCTGGCCACCGCTGAATTGATGGGGATATCGCTCTGCCCGGTTGGCTCTGAGCCCGACGAGGTCGAGCAGCTCGGCGACGCGGGAGCGGGCTCGGGCTTTCTCCGCGCCGGACATAAAGGGCCGCCCGAGAGTCATCGGTTCGGCAATGATGTTGCCGATGTTCATCCTGGGGTCCAGAGACGAGTACGGATCTTGGGGGACAATCTGAACCAGTCGGGGCGGCGCGGCGTTCCCAACCGTGCGACGCTGGCCGATCGGGTGCCCGTCCACGAGTGCGATCCCGTCGGTGGGCTTGACCATGCCCATCACGACCTTCGCGATGGTCGACTTACCCGAACCGCTGCCCCCGACAAGCCCCAGTGAGCGTCCCCGCGAGATGGAGAGGTTCACGCGGTCGGCTGCCAAAATCTCGGACTTTGCCCGGGAGAACGGCGACCGGTTCGTGTTGTAGCGCACGCACACGTTCTTCAGTGAGATCAAGTCGGCGGCGGTGGTCTCGGCCGGCTGCGTCGGATCAGCAACCATCGCAAGTTCGGCGTCTCGACTCACGTTGAAATCCACCCTCCAGGTACCGTGCCCCAGCAGCGCGCGGTGCGGTCCGGATCGTGTTTGGACAGCTCCGGCACCGCCGTTTCGCAGATGTCGCGGGAGAACTTGCAGCGCTGTGCAAATCGACAGCCCGCGAGCTCCTCGCCGACATCAGGTGCCTGACCGTCGATGGACTCGAGGTGAATGATGTCGTCGAGAACCGGGATGGCGCCGATGAGTGCCCTGGTGTACGGATGCTTGGGATCGGCGAACACCTGCTCGACGGGGCCTTCTTCCACGATCTGACCCGAGTACATCACCATGACCTGTTGGCAGACATGGCGAACCACCAGCAGATCATGGGCGACGAGGAGGACGGCAAATCCTGTCGAGTCTTGGAGCTCGCCCAGCAACTGAAGGTATCGGGCCTGAGTCGTGACGTCCAAGGCGGTTGTCGGTTCGTCAGCGATCAGCAGCCGCGGTTGCCCCGCCAGCGCGATGGCGCTGACAGCGCGCTGGCGCATGCCTCCGCTGAGCTGGTGCGGATACTGGCGGAGGCGCTCCTTGGTCGCCGGCAGATGCACCTGTTCCATGGCTGTGACCACGGCCCCGGCCAGCTCTTTCCCGCCGAGGCCGCGGTGCTGCCGCAACGGGTCACTGAGCTGACTGTGAATGGTAAACGACGGATCGAGGGCGGTCATCGGATCCTGGAGGATCATGGCTACCCGCTTGCCGCGGATCCGCCGCATCTGACGCGAACTCTTCTTGACGAGATCCTCGCCCTCCAGCAGGATTTCGCCCGACTCCACGCGCGCCGCCCGCGGCAGCAGACCCATGATGGCCATGCTCGTCAAGGTTTTGCCCGACCCGGACTCACCGACTAGGCCCGTCGCGCCGCCACGTTCGATGCGAAAGTTCACCTTGTCGACCACGGTGGCGCGGCTGCCATCGGGCTGCGCGACGCTGATCGAGAGATCACGGACTTCGAGAACCGGCCCAGTCGGCGTCGTCACTACCGGCCATCCCTTGATTTCGGATCGGTGCGATCGCGGATCCAGTCACCAACCATGTTCGTAGACAGCACAGTCACCGTGATCGCCAGTCCAGGGAACAACGCGATCCACCATCCGGTGGCCACTAGTGCGCGCCCGTCCGCGATCATCACGCCCCAAGATGCCTGCGGGGCAGGGACCCCGGCGCCCAGGAAACTCAGACCTGCTTCCAGCAGGATCACTTCGCCAACCTCCAGCGTTGTCGCAACCAGTAGCACCGGCAGCACGTTCGGAAGCACGTGTCGGAGCAGGATCAACCAGGTCGGTACGCGGCAACTCCGCGCATACTTGATGTAGTCCTGTCCTTTGAGAAGGAGTGTTTCTCCTCGTACCACTCGGGCGATCCTCGGCCAGATGAGGAACCCAAGAATCAACACGAGATTCCGGAACGACGGGCCGACCGCGACCGCGAACACGAGTGCGACGAGAAAGCTCGGAATCGCCAGGATCATGTCCACGAGCCGCATCAGCAGGGCATCCACGGACCCCCCCCTGAGACCTGCCACGACGCCGACCGTTGCTCCGACGACGACCGCGATGACCATGGATATGACAGCCAACAAGACCGACACGCGAGCGCCGTAGACCAGCCGGGTGAAGACGTCGCGGCCGAAATTGTCAGTGCCCAACAGGTGTTCGGTGCTGCCGCCCTCCATCCAGAAGGGCGGGTAAAGACTGTTGGCGATGTCATTTCGCACCGGATCGTACGACGTCAGGAGGGGCGCGAAGACAGCCGCCAGCACGATCAATGCGAGCACGATCAGGGGCAACGTCGGCATCAAGCGGAGGCGGGGCCGCCTGAGGATGCGGGCGCCGGGTAACTGCGCAGCTCCAATCGTCGCGACGCTCATCGGTTTTCCACTGCAATCGTCATCGAAGCCTCGGGTTCAGGACTGTGTAGAGCAGATCGACGATCAGGTTAACGACGATGTAGACGGACGCGAAGAGGAGCATGCAGCCCTGGACGAGGGTGAAGTCACGGTTCGCGATGGCCTCTACCATCAGCCGGCCAACTCCTGGCCACACAAAGACGGTCTCGACGAGGACCGAGCCGGTCAGGAAGCCGGCGGTGACTATGCCCACGTAGCTGAGCGACGCCACAGCAGAGTTGCGCAACGCGTGTTTGAACAGAACTCGGCGCTCGGGAAGCCCCTTGATTCGGTGAAAGGCAACGTAGTCGGCCTCGAGTACTTCGATCATGCTCGAGCGCAGGAGTCTGGTGAGGGCAGCGATTGCGCCGATCGCCAGTGTCGCCGCTGGCAGGATGACATGTTGGATTCCCCCGTAGCCTCCCGAAGGGAGGACACGGAAGGTGATCGCAAAGACCAGGATCAGGATGATCCCGACCCAGAAGTTGGGCATGGATTGTCCAATGGCTGCGAAGAACCTCGCACCCCGGTCCACGACGCCACCGCGCCAGTACGCCGAGGCGATTCCCAGGGGCACGCTCACCACGAGCGTCAACACCAGCGCGGCCGCGGCCATCATGAGCGTTGCCGGGATCCTCGCGACGAGGTGATCGGTAACCGGTGTCATGCTCCAGAACGACATGCCGAGATCTCCACGGGCTGCGTTCGCGAAGTACGAGAAGAACTGAACCAGGAGCGACTGGTCGAGGCCGAGCTCTTTGGTCGCGCGGACATAGTCCGCCGGTAGGGAGTCCGATGGTAAGAGGAAGTAGACGGGGTCTCCCGTCACTCGGACCATTCCGAACACGAGCAGAGTCACGGCGAACATGCTGAGCACGGCATGCCCGAGCCTCATTGTTATCGCCTTAGCCACGGGCTTGAGATCCGTTGCAACGCGGATTCTGCAGAGAGACTACTTTGCACGTTTCGATGACGGAATGCTGACCGGGACCCCCGCCGTCGGCCATTAGGTACGGCGTCTGTGCCATACGTATCTCCTTCTGCCGCATCGCGCAGTCGACGCCTCGGGATGTCCGCCATCTCCAGGCCGACGCCGATTGCATCGCAGAGTAACCAGATGGTTAATACCGCGTCAAGGGGTGCGCGGGGCGCGCTCAGCAGCTCCGTCCCGAGGCCGCGTGGGTCGCACGCCTACGGACGCGCGTGGCAGGTCTCCCGCCGCGCTCGAGGTCAGCCTCCGCCGCGACACGACCCCGGCCCCGCCGAGTGGCATCTGCCCGATCGATTCGCCGTGGATGCCGCGGCGCCGGTGCCGTCGCTGGCATGGAACGGCGCGACCCGCTGCTGGATAGGCTGGTGCGCATGGTTTTTCGGCGTGTACTACCAAGGTCGACGCAGTTCCTGCCCACTGCGGGGGGCTTCAAGGCTGCCGTGCCAGATGGGGGCGGGCGATGTACTCCGAGTAGTTGGCGGCAACGGACTGAGATGGATGGACGCGGGCTCGCAATATGCGTCGATTGTGCTCGTGAAAACCCTTTGTGGTGGAGGGTATTACGGCATCGATCCGCAGCGTAGGTGATGCCTTATGGCAAAGGCTTGGCTCATAGTGCACCTCCTGTTGCGGGTTGGGTGGGAACTCGTTTCCTGAGTGGGCCGCCTTGTCGGGCACTGAGGCTGGGGTGGCCGGGGATCGGTGGTTCGTAGAGCCGTTCATTCTTGTCGTTTGCCTTGTGGGAGTTGAGGATTCTGGCCTTGCCCCATCTCTTGACGGTGCTGGGGTGAACTCCGAGGTGTTGCGCGAGTTCAGTTGTGGTGAGCAGGGCTTGGGCGCGGAGTCGGTCGGCGTGGCTGGGTAGATGGTATTTGTGGCGGACGTGGACGACGATGCCTGCGGTGAATGGTTTGTTCTCGCCGGAGCGGTGTCCGTCGGCGTTGAGCGCTTCGGCGGCCTCGGCGTCGGTCTGGGTATCGAGGAGCCGGTCGAGCGCTGCGACGGTGTCGGGGCGGGTTTGGCGGGCCTGCCAGGATGTGGGCGGTATCGCAACGGCGAGGCTGCGGCTCTGTCCGCCGCGCAGGCGCACGTGCAGGTGGATGCGATCGGTCTTGTGCAGGGTGACGTCGTCGACGAGGAGACGGACCATGCGTCTACGGTCCCGCTGAGGGGTGTGCGGGTTGAACCACAGGGTGGCAAAATCCGTTGCCAGTAAGCTGATTTGGTGTTTGACCTGCTTGGTGAGGGTGGCTGTTGCGGTGGCGCTGGCGCGTTCGTAGTCCTCGCGGGCGACCTGTAGGGCGCGCAGCGCCTCGTTCCAGTCGGCTTCGAGGCTGTCGGCAACGAGTCCATGGTCGCGAGGGTCTCCTCCATTGGAGTCTCGAAGTCGGCCCGGTGCAGGTAGTAGATGTCGATCCAGTCGGTTTGCAGCCGTTCGAGCTGATTGTCCAGCTCTTGGATGATGTGC
>Ga0193743_1000660_pt1 | contig 27072 bp, 26 predicted proteins | sample L2c2metaG_FD_143038 | JGI IMG/M metagenome (GOLD analysis project Ga0193743, IMG submission 143038) | Soil microbial communities from a riparian zone of the East river system, Colorado, United States - L2c2 | ecosystem: Environmental > Terrestrial > Soil > Riparian zone | place: USA: East River...
AGCGAAGGGGATGAAATGCTCGGCGCCACCCAGTTCCTGGTTCAGCCGATCGTGCCGGGTGACATCGTATCCGTGCATACTCCCTGGCCGGGCCTCGAAGATCGGGGATGCATAGAAATCCCCCATGCCCAGCCGTCGCAGGTAGGGCACGATCCCCGCCGCCTGGTCAAAGGTGAATCCGTGGTGCATCTGGGTGCGGTAGGTGGCGACGGGGACGCGAACATCGGTCTGGAGCAGAGAATGGATGCAGTTTTGGTCCATGGCTTTCGGGAAATCTGGATCGAGCAATCTGGTTTGACCGATGTAGCTTTCTACTGTCGAGGAGCCCTTGGGTTCCCGCTGTGGTTGAGGCGTGCCTCTGTACAAGGCACGTTCTTTAGAGGATATCTTTAGAGGATAAAGGTTGCGCGGGACAGTTGCCTTCAGTGGGATGCCTGTCGGCCACTTTACGAACCCTACCCGGGCACGGGAGAATGTGTGGAGCGATTGAAAGAAGAAGTGGAGAAACGAAAGATGCCCTTGTCCGGCGAAGCCATTCGCATGATGAACTACGTTGACGATGTTGCGACCACCATGCGGCGCCTGCTTGCTGTAGCCCCTACGTTGACCAACGAGGAGCGGAAGCGCGTCAGTGAATATCTGCGGGTCAGCTCACCGAATGCCGGAGAGGTGCTGGCTGCTTTGGATAAGAAGTAGGGGCACCCGGTCACCACGGCCACGAGCGGATATGGAACTGCTGTCCAACGGCCTGCGTATTCATCCATGAGGTAGCATGCGCGCGCTCAAGGACATCATCGGGCAGGTCCTGGACGCGATCTGGGCGCACAAGCTGCGGTCCTTTCTTACCATGTTCGGGATTGCCTGGGGGGTGGGGTCCCTACTGCTGCTGATCGGTCTGGGTGAGGGCTTTCGCTCCGGCCAGCGGCGCCAGATGGCCACTCTGGGCAACGATGTGATCTTCCTCTCCGGCGGCAACATTCCTGCCGTCCCCAGCCAGCACACTGGCATGCGGCCGTACCATGTCACGCTCTCGGATGCCGAAGCCATGCGCAAGCTGCCATCGGTGCGAGAGGTGACCGCGGTAGTCGAGAACGAGACTATTCAGCAGGTCAGCCAGTATGCGACGACGGGCGGCACGGTGAAGGGCATCGATACCTACTACGCCCATATTCGTGCGCTGCCGATGGCCGACGGGCGCCTGATCAACAGCGACGATCTCCATGACCGGCGCCACGTGGTGGTGCTGGGATCGAAGTCGGCGCAGTTGCTCTTCTCCGGGCGCCCCGCGCTGGGGGAGTGGATCCTGCTGAACGGCTCGCGCTTTCAGGTCATAGGCGTGGCGGCGAAGACGGGACGCGGTAACAACAACGGGGTCAATCAGCAGGCGTACATCCCGCTCTCCGTGATGATGGAGATGTTTCCCATCAAGGGCGAGAACCTGCCGCAGGATGCGTTGAGCGGAATCCAGTACCAGCCGCGCGTGCATGGCGACAATGAGCTGGCGGTGGCCGATGTCCATCGGCTGATCGCTCAGCGGCACGGCTTCGACTGGCACAACAAGGATGCCTTTGACGAGTGGGACTCGATCAAGAGCCAGCAGATGGTAGGCAAGATATTCGATGCCATGGATGTCTTTCTTGGCGGCGTTGGGGTGGTCACGCTGGCGCTGGGGGCGGTGGGTATCGTGAACATCATGCTGGTCGCAGTGTCCGAGCGCACACGCGAGATCGGGCTACGCAAGGCACTTGGCGCCACGAATCGCAGTGTGGAGCTGCAGTTCCTGCTGGAAGGGCTCTTCCTCACTGGTATCAGCGGGCTGATCGGCATTGGCGGCGCTGCGCTGCTGATGTACGTGCTGCAGTCGACAATCGGGCAGAACATGCAGGGCTTCGATCCGCCGCGGTTGGTGCCGTGGTCGGCGGCGCTGGCGATTGGCGCGCTTACCGCCAGCGGTGTGATTGCCGGCCTGATCCCGGCGAGCAAAGCGGCCCGGCTGGAGCCGGTTGAAGCGCTGAGACGTGAATAGGCGACGGGAGTAGACGCGCGATGCTGATCGATTTGCTGAAGCAGGCGTACGAAGCGATGCTGTACAACCGGCGGCGCACCATCATCACCGTGGCGGGGATGGCATGGGGTATTGCGACGGTGGTGCTGCTGCTGGCCTATGGCGCAGGTTTCAGCCGCGCGGTCATGGCCATCTTCTCCCAGTGGGGCATCAACTCCATCGGCGTCTTTCCGGGTACGACCAGCGAGCAGGCCGGGGGCAAGAAGGCCGGCGTGCCGGTGCGCTTCACGCAGGACGATCTCGAACGGCTCTCCTCAAGCGTTCCCGGCCTGGAGCAGATTGTGGGCAATCTGGAGAAGGACAGCGTTCCTGTCCAGAACGACCTGCACAGCTACACCTGGCACGTGGAAGGAAGCCATGCCGCGATCGCCGACATCCTGAACTACGACGTGGTCAAAGGCCGCTTTTACACCGAGCAGGACAACGGAGAGCGCAACCACGTCGCGGTGCTGGGCTCGGAGGCGGCGACCAAGCTGTTCTCCGGGATTTACCCGATCGGGCAGCGCATCCGCGTGGGAGGCATCAGCTTCACCGTCATCGGCGTGCTGAAGCCGAAGATGACGGAGGACCAGAACGACGTCAACCGCGAGGTACACATTCCCTTCAAGACTATGGGTGACCTGAAGGACATGAAGTACCTGGACGGCATCTGGATGACCTACCACGGCGACCACATGGCGGTGGAGCAGGCGGTGCGCAAGACATTGGGCGCAGCGCACGGCTTCCGTCCGACGGACCGCAACGCGATCTATGTCGCGAACCTGATGGAGCAGCTCGAGCAGTTCCGCATCATCACGGCGGCGCTGGAGGTGTTGATGGCGTTCATCGGCTCGCTGACCTTGGGGATTGCCGGCATCGGGCTTATGAACATCATGCTGGTGAGCGTGCAACAGCGCACGCGCGAGATTGGCGTGGAAAAAGCGCTGGGCGCGCGCAAGCGGCACATCCTGATTCAGTTTTTGGCTGAGGCGCTGGTGATCTCCGCTGCCGGCGGCGTGCTGGGCATGCTGCTGGCGTATGCCGTGTCGCTGGCGGTGGGCAACATCACCTTTTACAGCGCGATCGCCAAGGACGCGACCGATGCCGACATCCGGCTGCTGATCTCTCCGCTGATCGTCGGGGTGTCCTCGGGGATCCTGATCGTGGTCGGACTGGTGAGCGGGATGGTTCCGGCACTACGTGCCGCGAACCTGGACCCGATCGAAGCGCTGCGTTACGAGTGACCCCACCCTCCCCCTGCGGTGCGGGAGGTTGCTGCATAAGCGCCTTATTTCCTTTGATTTAAGGACCGTGCGGATGGCTAAAAATTTCCAAACAAAGGACTTAGCCTCAAAATATCTAAACAAAGGACTTACGCGCCAGCTTTTGTATGGTTCTGGTGCAGTGTGGCGGTCTCAGAAGCTAAGTTGCTCTATCTCAGAGGATTACCGGTAAAGTCTTCCAACAAAATGACTTAGGAGCGACTTGCCTGATTCAGATTCCTGATGGAAGCGGGCGATATTCCCTCTTATTCAAGTATGGCAAATTGCGGGATATAACTTGCCAACTTTCTTTCACGAGAATGAGTTCGCGTTCCGAAATGGGTTGGCGCGTTGTTCTCTGGCAGGCAGTCATAGGCCTGAAAAGGCCGGTACGGGCAGGCAGCCTTCAGCTCCTGTTCCATTCCACATGCTCGAAGGCGCGAGTGGCCCACCTGCAACGCTAAGGTTCGCGAGTAACAACAATACTCGTTGCGTCGAAGCTGCCCGGATCGCCGAACCCCTTCCACAGCCGGATCGCACCGAACTGCAATGAGAGTGGATGAAACGGCGGTGGCAGGGTGTAGTTTTGGTCGCCTGACGCGCCGCCTCCCGAAGCCACTACGTGCGCGGTGGTTTGAGCTATAGAGATATTCAGGGTCACCTGCACGAGGAAGACCTGATCGCGCACGAACGAACCGAACTCCACGATGTCATCGATGCGCAGAGTGTTATTCGGTGTGAAATCGATGTGCATGAATTCCTGAGCGGTCGCTGTTTCGAAGCTGAGGGACGCGACAGCAGAGCCGGTCGGCACGAAGATCGCTGCGGAAAAGTTGTAGACGCCCTCGCCGTCCACTTCCGTAAGCACACCCACGAAGCTGGGAAGCTGCTCGCTGGTGAGGGGCAGCGTTGTGATCTTCACCCATTTGTTGGTATGCGGAAAAGGAGGATCCACGACGATCACGCTCCTGGGCGGCCCCTCGACTCGCGCTGTTCCTACAGCCTGCACGGTGGAGGGCGGCGCACCATCTGGCGTGGGATCCAAGTTCGAGCTGAACAATGTCTTCGGGGTGGTTAGAAAGACGATCTTTCCGAGAAGCGTGACGTTGTAGCTAATCCGGTAGATCCAGGCGTCCGTGTCACGAACGGCCACATCCACATTGATCCCTGTGAAGATGCTGCCCACCGTCGAATGCGTGAAGGCATCTGTCCCCGTGGTGAAGTGATTCGGCCGCCAAACGTCTACTGCAAAACCGGAGTTGATCGACTGATCCTGGTTGAAGATCGAACTGAGTGAGGCGAAGGGCGCCCATTCTTCCAACGAGAATCCAATGCTGAAGTTCTGGCCGGGCGGCTTCGGGATGGCAAACCGGTTGATCGCCCAATTCAGCGGCCCGGAATTCTGTGGTCCTGCCATGTCCGGAAAGAAGGACAGCGTTTCCTGCAGCCACTGCGAACCGCTGTTTCCTTCGAGGTTCGCTATCACCACGCCCGACAGAACCAGCAGAAATTTCTGATCATGGATGCTGGCAGGCGGATGTTCCCCTACGGCGAGAGCCGCCGGCGTGATGAGCCAGTTCTGGCCTGCAAAATCGGTGAGAACTTTCATGAGAACACCTCCGTCCGCCTTGTATCTGTTAGTGACGGACCCTCGACCAGCGTTTCAAGCTGGATCGATGGAGGCGATAGAAAATGTTCGCTGGAATGTATGTTTTTGGCTTCCAACAGCCTGAGGCTATTGGGGGTCGAGTGCATTTGCGGCGGGCTCACGCTGGCGGAGAGAGGCCAGACCAACTCGCGTCAATGTAGCCCGGCGGGACGGGAGATGTTTGCGGCAGATTTATTTCGGAGCGCATGACCAGGAGGTGTCCTTACGCGCGTTCCTTTTCCATCCGTTGTGACTGTCATCGAATTGGCGTCCGTGCCGCCCTCGTCTTTGAAATCGAAGGTATCTTTCGATGTCCATTTCTGTGTCAAACGCAGCTGCATTCTCTGACTGCCCATGGTGTGCTCGCCGGTCCAAGTCCAGACGTCGCCACGCACCGTGCCCCGGCAGATCCGGATATGGCCCATGTTGCTGGCATTGAAGAGCACGTAGTCGCTTGTGTGAGCGTCGTAGCTCATCAGGATGACGTGCGAGACTTTGCCCACACCAGGGATCGTATCGGTCCCGTGGCAAAGAACCCCAATCCCGTCATACGTCCAATTGCAGGACCGTGTAATGAGCATTTCGCCACCGGGCCCCATAGGACCGGGCTTTATTGCTCCTTCGGCTGTCCACTTGCCGACAAACACGCTGAGCTTTTTCGCTTCAGTGGAGATTTTTGGCGGTATGGAGCGACTCTGCGCCAGGGCGGTGGCGGTGCAGAGGATGCATTGTGTTGAAAGGATCAACAGGGTAGGAAGATGCATGTCGACCTCCTTAATCATTTCGAGGAAAGGATCGTTCGCTTGAGCTCTCCACGAAGTCTGGAAGACGAAGTCCTGAAATTCATGGCCGAGCGCTTTCTACAAGGCAGTCTGCGTAGACGCTTCGTTGGACCGGCTTAATCAAGGCCCAGCACGAGCCTCCTCGCTTCATTGCCGTTTGGGCCAAACGGCCCGAGTCCGATCGAGTCGGGGAAGCCTCGCGGGTCGGACATCATCCGGGGGAACACTCGCCCACGCCGCTCATCGGCTTCGGGGCCAGGCGTCCATGTCAGCTCCGTCATCCAGCCGAGGATGCGCCGTAAGGCCGAGGAGTACTCGTCGTGCTCTTCCGCGTAGCGACTGAGCGCCGCGTCCCAGTCATTGCTCGCGCACAGCGCTTTCGACAGGTGCTCGACGTCCAACAGCGTCAGTGCGAGGCCGCAGCCCCAAGACGGATCCGAGGAAGCGGCTGCGTCGCCGATGAGAACGACTCCATTTTTGACCGGCGACTCAACCCATCGATCCGCCCCGTCAAATTCAGCGAGCGGCCCGATCGACTCCGCTCCAGCGAACCACGATTCCGGTACGCCTGTCGCCTGGCAGAGCCGGAGGAACTCCTGAGTCTTGTCTTTGCCCGAGAGCCCTCGACGTCCAGCCACACCGGGGTAGACGTAATATGTTCGCGCCTTGCGGCCGCCGAGCGGTGCCAACAGCGTTGCGCATCCAATGCCGAACGCGAGGTGAACAGCGTCATCCGGAACGTCGGTCCCGGCAATCAATGTTCCTGCAATTGTCAGCAGATCCGGATTTCGATGTGTTTCAAATCCGCCCCATCCGCGAACCTGTGAAGCTCGGCCGTCGGCTCCGACTACCACGCGTGCGGTCAGCGTCTGCCGGATGCCTTCGTGCTCGAAGGTTACATGTGGAAGCCGATCCGGGCCCGCGTCGATGCTGAATACCTTCGCACCGCGATTCACTTCGACACCGTGGATACTCGCACGTTCGAGAAGCGCTTCCTGCATGCTGGGGTGATAGATATTCAGCGAGGCTTCGCCGGTTGTTGCATGCAGGTCACGGCTGGAAACGGGATTGCCGCCCATGTAGGTGATCCAATACGGAGGCTGATGGGCTCCGCTGGCGACCAGGTGATCGACGATTCCCAAACGGCGCGCGGCCGCCACCCCCCATGGCAGCATATTTTCGCCACGCACCCGGTCCTTAAACTGGGTTTCTCGCTCCAGGACGAGGACCTTGTGACCGGCGCGAGCCAATTCTGTGGCGAGAGTGGATCCAGCGAGGCCGCCGCCCACGGTGATCACATCGAAGCTCATCGGAGTTTTCCTCCTGATCCGAGCCCGGCGCTGACGATAGCAAATCGCAGACGAGCCACACAAGAGTCGAGTCCCCGCAACGGTTCTTATCTCGCGCGCGAAGAGAGCGACGAACGACTGGGAGAGCTTGTATTCAATGGGATTGCGGGGGAGTTCGAGCCCGATGCTTTATGGCCGTGCTACTTCCATTCCCATACTTTGGAGAGGGTGCCGCCCGCGGCATCTACTTCGTACTCGAAGGCGCCGCAGGTGTTGTTGAGGCGCGCGAGGTTTTCCGAAGCGGTCCGGAAGAAGAGCATGCCGCGATAGCTGATGGCGCCGGCTTTCCCGAATTTGCCCAGTCCTGATCCCGTCCAAGTCACGACTTCGCCATCGGGGGTCATGATCAAACCCTGGCCCTCGCCGTGGATGGAACCGTCGGGACGGATGATGGATGTATACGTGCCCATTCCAGAGGTAGCCACACCGAACATGGTTCCGGCATCTTCAAACGACACCTCTGCCGTGGGCGGGTCGGTGGAAATCACCCGTCTTACAAGTCTCTTGCCCTTGGTTTCGCCGATCTTGTCTCCAATCATGCATTCACCTGCGCTTTCGCCCGGGTTGCTGAACGACTGTTCCCGGGGGCGCAATTGTACGCGCGAAATGAAGGTGCGGGCTTTCATTTCTCGCGGGATTTGCGGACGCTTTCCAGCGCGATGGCGAGCTCGCGGATGCCGCGACGAATCTCGGCTGGGGGGATGGCGGCGAATCCGAGTTGCAGCGCGCTTGACGCGACCTTTCGAGTGGCCGGGCTGTAGCTGTACTCCGCGAGGGGCGTGAGATCGATCTGACGCCGCGCGGCTGCCATAGCTGCCGATTCTGCGCTGATTCCGTGCGAGAGCCATCCGACGGTCTGCAAACCTGCCTCTACTGGCGAGATCTCAAGAACGCCGGAGAGGCGCGAGCGCGCCTGCTCCATGAGGACGGCGAGGCGCTCCGCGTAGATCTGGCGCATGCGGCGGAGATGGGTTTGGAAGTGGCCCTCGCGAATGAATTCGCTGAGGACGAACTGCTCGAGCACGGGGGAGTGGCGTGCGGTGAGCGACTGGATGGCGGCGACGCGCTCGACGAGGTTCGGCGGCAGGACGAGATAGCCGAGACGGAGTGCGGGAAAGAGCACTTTGCTGAAGCTGCCCGCGTAGAGGACCTGGCCGGCACTGTCGAGCCCCTGAAGCGCGGGAACGGGGCGGCCAGAGTAGCGATATTCGCTGTCGTAGTCGTCTTCAAAGATGAGCGCGCCGGATTGCCGCGCCCACGCCAGCAGCTCCAGCCGCCGCGCGAGGCTCATGGTGGTGCCGAGCGGGAACTGATGGCCGGGCGTGACGTAGATGAGCCGTACGCCGTGCCTGGGCAGGCTTCGCACCATGATGCCTTCGCTGTCGATGCCCGCGGCGACGAGTTTTGCGCGAAAAGCTTGAAAGACGAGAGCCGCGCCGGGATAGCCGGGGCTTTCCATGCAGACGCGGTCGCCGGGAGCGATGAAGAGGCGGGCGGCGAGATCGAGCGCCTGTTGCACGCCGGAGACAATGGCGACCTGCTGCGACTGACAGCGTACGCCGCGCGAACGGCTGAGGTGATCGGCGATGGCCTGGCGCAGCGGCCTGTAGCCGGATGGGTCCGAGGCCATGAGATGGCGGGTGGAGACGCGGCGCAGGCAGCGCGCGGTGATCTTTGCCCAGAGCGCGATGGGGAAGAGATCGAGCGCGGGCAGGTTGGCGCGAAAGGCGTGTGTGGGTCGAGGCTCGTAGCCGGCGAAGGGTGTGGCGCGACGCGCGTATGGGGAGAGCGCGAGCTTTGGCCGGCGTGGCGTTGGGGCGTCTTCGGGGCGCTGGTGAGCGACCTCGAACAAGGCTTCCGGCAGGACTCTGCTGACGTAGGTGCCGGAGCCGACGGCGCCTTCGATGTAGCCCTCGGAGCGAAGCTGGTCGAAGGCGTTGACGATGGTGCCACGGGCGAGCGCGTACTGGCGAGCGAGGTCGCGCGTGGCAGGCAGGCGTGTGCCGGGGCGGAGGCGTCCGCTGAGGATCTCCGAACGCAAGGCGGTGTAGAGCCAGCGATAGGCCGGCATACCTGTGCGCCGAGGCGGGAGGGCGAAGTCGAGCGATCTGGCTGGTCTGTGGGCTGGTATGGGCCGGATGTCTTTGGCCATTGCAAGTGGTCCATATGGATTATCGCAAATTGGACCTTGCCGGTGAGCCATTTTGGAGTGAGGCTGATAGGCGATGAGAGGAGAGCGGTGATGGGTTTTAGGATTCGAGGAGGCAGATTGATTCTTGTCTGCGGAATCGCGATGGCGGTCTTGCCAGGCTGGCCGCAGGCTTCACAGCACATTTCGCAGACCACGAAGCAGCAACGGAAGCGGGTCGCCTTTGCGCGTGCGCTGCCCGCACTCGATGGCGCCCATTTGAAAGTGACGCTGGAGGAGATCACGTATGGACCGGGCGAATCTTCGTTTGTGCATAGCCATCCGTGCCCGGTGGTTGGGTATGTGATTGCGGGCGCGGCGCGGATGCAGATGAAGGGCGAGGCGGAGGCGATTTACAGGGCGGGGGATAGCTTTTACGAGGCTCCGCATGGAGTGCATGTGGTGTCGGCGAATGCGAGCGCGACAGAGCCGGTGAGGTTTCTGGCCTATTTTGTGTGCGACCACGAAGAGCCGCTGAGCGCGCTTGTAACAGCGGAGGAAAAGTGACGAAGACGCGAGTGCAGAAGCTGGTATCGATGGACAGAGAACAGGTGGTGATGTTGTATGCGCGGCTTGCGCTGGGAGCGGCATTTCTTTCGGCAGTGGCTTCTCGACTTGGGCTGTATGGGAAGGCGTCGAGCGGGTTCAAGAACTTTCTGGCGTATACGGCGGAGGTGAATTCGTTCATGCCGGCGGGTACGATTCCGTATCTGGCGTGGGGCGCGACGGTGGCGGAGATTGCATTGGGAATTGCGTTGATATTAGGGCTCTGGCTGCGCTGGACGGCGACGGGTGCCGCGGTGCTGCTGGCGATCTTCGGCACGGCGATGGCGATCTCGTTCGGGATCAAATCGCCGATGGATTACTCGGTGTTTTCGGCATCTGCAGCGGCGGCTTTGCTGGCTGTCTGTGCGGGCAGGCCAGCGGCGGCGAGTTAGAGGTCAAGGATCAACTTAGGACGGGATTATGGAGGCGTTATGCGTCGAGTGATGCGAGTAGCGGTGGTGTTGATGGCATTGGCGGCGGTGGTGCCTGCATTTGCGCAGGAGAATGTGCAGGACCGCGACGGCATTTTGAAGGCGCGAGAGGCGGTGTGGCGGGCGTGGTTTGCGGGCGATATTCCGACGCTGAAGCGGCTGGTGCCGGCAGACACGATCGTGATCAGCGGTGGTGAGGATGCGTGGAAGCACCAGGCGGAGGTGCTGCAGACGTCGGAGGCGTTTCACGCCGGGGGCGGGAAGCTGTTGAAGCTGGAATTTCCGCACACGGAGATGCAGCGCTTCGGCGATGTCGCCGTGACATGGAGTACGTACCGGCTGGAGATGGACGTGAAGGGGAAGCGATCTACAGATGCGGGACGGGCGACAGAGATCTTTGTGCTGCGGGATGGGGAGTGGGTGAATCCGGGGTGGCACACGGATTCGGGGAAGTGAGCGGAGAATGCCATTGACTTTCTATCCATAGATAATCTATGCATAGTGCATGCCAAAGAAGAATGAGCTGTTGCCGGGGACGCTGGACCTGCTGATCCTGACGACGCTGAAGCGTGCGCCAATGCATGGCTACGGGATCGGGCTGGCGATCAAGCGGTTGTCCGAGGACGCGCTGAGAGTGGAAGAAGGATCGCTGTACCCGGCGCTGCAGCGACTGCTGCTGCAGGGTTGGGTGAAGGCCGAGTGGAAGATGACGGAGACCAACCGGCGCGCGCGCTTCTACACGCTGACGGCTGCGGGAAAGAAGCAACTGGGCGTGGAGCTCTCCGAGTTCCAGCAGATGATCGCAGCGATCGGCCGCGTGCTGCAGGATGCGTGAGGGCGCGATGCTGCGTTTCGTGCGCAAGCTGCAACTCTTCTTCGGGCGTGACCGCTTCCGTGACGCACTGACGGAGGAGATGGAGTTTCATCGGGCCGCGGCTGAGAAGGAGTTCGTCGAGGAGGGCATGACGCCGGAAGCGGCGAGGTTTGCGGCGCGGCGGCAGTTCGGCAATGCGACGCGACTCAACGAGCAGAGCCACGAGATTGTCGGGTTTCGCGCGGAGACGGTGTGGCAGGATCTGCGGTTTGCGCTGCGGCAACTCCGGAAGAATCCTGGCTTTGCGCTGACGGCAATTTTGATTCTGGCACTGGGGATTGCGGCGAGCGTGTCCATCTTCGCCTTTGCGGATGCCGCATTGCTGCGACCTCTGCCGTATCGGGAGCCGGAGCGGCTGGTCAATCTGTTTGAACGGAATACGCTCGGCCCGCGGTTTCACCTTTCCTATCTGGACTATCTCGATTGGAAGAGGCTGAATAAGTCCTTCAGTTCGTTGAATATTTATGAGGGCAAAGGCTACATCCTGGCGACTCCTGCAGGTGCGCAATGGGTGAGCGCCGCCGATGTGAGCGATGGATTTTTTCGAACACTCGGTGTTGCTCCGGTGCTGGGGCGTGATTTTCGTTCCGGAGAGGATCTGCCGTCGGCGCCGCGCACAGTATTGCTGAGTTATGCGGCGTGGCAGAGCCGGTTTGGCGGGCGTAGCGATGCGCTGGGCCAGACGGTGACGCTGAATGGTGCAACGAGCACGATTATCGGCGTGCTGCCGCGTGACTTTCACTTTGCCCCGGTCGAGCCTGCGGAGTTCTGGACCACGGTGCATACGGACGATAACTGCGCGAAGCACCGGGGCTGTCACAATTACCTCGGCGTGGCGCGGCTGAAGGACGGAATCTCGGCTGCATCGGCTCTGGCAGACGTTACAACGATCGCACTGCAATTGGAGAAGCAGTATCCGGATTCGAATACAGACCGCCAGGGGTATTTGCTGCCCCTGGCTGATGTGATTGTTGGAGACATCCGTCCGATCCTGCTGGTGCTGCTGGGTGGCGCGGCGCTTCTACTGCTGATCGCAAGCGTGAATGTGGCGAGTCTGCTGCTGGTTCGTTCAGAGAGCCGGAGGCGCGAGATTGCCGTGCGCGGCGCGCTGGGCGCATCACGAATGCGGCTGCTTCGCCAGTTTGTGACGGAGGGACTGGTGCTGGCCGCAGCTGGCAGCGTGCTGGGCCTGACGTGCGCTTACGGGGCTATGCAACTGCTACAGACATTCATTCCCACGGGGATGATGGCGAGCATGCCCTATCTGCGCGGGCTGGGACTGAACCTTCATGTCATTGTCTTCGCGTGCGTGATTTCGCTGGCGGCGGGAGTGTTGTTCTCCCTGACGCCGGTGGTTCGTTTGCCTGGGACAGCGATCCGCGCGGGATTGACTGAAGGCGGCCGCGGTACAGCAGGCACGACATGGCGGCGGTTCGGATCGAATCTTGTGGTGGTTGAACTGGCGGCTGCCACTGTGCTGCTGGTGGGCGCCGGATTACTGGGCCAAAGCTTCTACCGACTGCTGCATGTGGATACGGGGATGGAGCCTGATCATCTCGCAGCAATCGCAGTTGTCATGCCCGCATCTGTGTATGCAAAGGATGCACCGCGCATTGCTCTGGAGCGACAGATTCTGGGACGGGTGATGAGGTTGCCGGGTGTGACTTCCGCCGGGATTGCGAGCGATCTGCCGGTGGGTGACGGCGACGGCACCACGACATTCCGTATACCGGGCCGGCCCTACCGCGTCGAGACAAATGAGGTGAACGACCGGACGGTAAGCGCGAGCTACTTCGCAACAGTGCAGGCACGCCTGTTGCGCGGGCGCTATTTCTCGGAGACAGAGGATGCATCGAAGCCGGGCGTTGTGATCGTGAACGAAGCTCTGGCGAAGAAGTATTTTCCAGGCCAGGATCCTGTCGGACAGCGGATTGGCGACGATCAGTTGAGCGCGGGTTCGCTGAAGGAGATTGTCGGGGTGGTGGACGATATCAAGGAAGGCCCGCTGGATATGACGCCGCGGCCTGCATACTATCAACCCTTCAATCAGGGGACGGATGATTCCTTCTATCTAGTTGTCCGAACCGTGCAGGCGGAGGCGTCGCTCTTTCCTGCTCTGACGACGGCGATTCACGAGATCGATCCCGGTATCGCAACATATGGCGCGGTGACGATGAGTGAGAGGATCCACGATTCGCCGAGTGCCTACCTGCATCGTTCTTCCGCATATCTCGTCGGGGGCTTTGCGGCGTTGGCGTTGCTGCTGGGCGTGGTCGGACTCTACGGAGTGATTGCATATTCGGTGAGCCAGCGGACGCGAGAGATCGGGGTACGGATGGCACTGGGTGCGCAACGCAGTTCGGTATACAAGCTCATTCTGAAAGAGGCGGCTTGGTTGACATCTCTTGGCATCGGCGCCGGGCTGGTTTGCTCGATTGCCAGTGCAGCGCTGACGCGCAAACTGCTGTTTGGGGTGGCCGCGTGGGACCTCTCGACATTTGTTGCCGTGGCCGTTGTGCTCGCGGCGGCGGCGATGGCGGCGAGTTATCTACCGGCGCATCGAGCGGCGTCGGTGAATCCGGTGGAGGCACTGCGAGCAGAGTAGGACTCGCCGTCCCAGGCAAGAGCGCCTGCGGCGCGTTTGGTGGGGTTCGCTTCCTTTGGTCGCTCATGTTGGGTAGGTGATTTGGGCGGAGTGGCTATTTGACGGTTTGGAGTTTTGTGATGGCATCGATATTTCGTTTTCTGCGCAAGCTGCGGCTTCTCATCGGGCGGGAGAAGTTTCGCGATGAATTGAACGAGGAGATGGAGTTTCATCGTGCCGCGGCGGAGCAGGAGTTTATGGCTGGTGGCATGACGACGGACTCTGCGCGCTATGCGGCGCAGCGGCAGTTTGGAAATGCGACCCGACTCAACGAGCGGAGTCACGAGGTGGTTGGATTCCGTGCAGAGACAATCGTGCAGGATCTGCGGTTTGCCTTGCGGCAACTGCGGCAGAGCCCTGGGTTCACGGTGACGGCGATTTTGATTCTGGCGCTAGGGATGGGCGCGAACCTGGCGATCTTCGCGTTTGTCGACGCTGCGCTGCTGAAACCGCTGCCGTATCGCGATCCGGCACGGCTGGTGGGGCTGTTTGAGAGCATTGCGGCAGGGCCGAAGTATTGCATCTCGTATCTCGACTATCTGGACTGGAAGCGACTGAACAAGAGTTTCGACACGGTGGATGTGTATACCGGGTGGAATTTCATGCTGGGGTCGCCGCAGGGAACGGAACTGGCTGCGGGTGCGCATGTGAGCGCTGGATTCTTTCGCACGCTCGGGGTGGCGCCGGCGCTGGGACGCGATTTTCGCGCAGAGGAAGGTGGCCGCGATGCAGGACGGGCGGTGATTCTGAGCTATGCCTCATGGCAGAAGCGCTTTGGCGCCCGAAAGGACGTCCTGGGTAAGGTGGTGACGCTGGATGGCGTCGCGAAGACGATTGTCGGGGTGATGCCGCGTGACTTCAACTTCGCGCCGGTGGAGCCGGTGGAGTTCTGGGACACGATCGATCCTGCTGAGTCATGTTCGAAGCGGCGCATCTGCCACAACTTGTTTGGCGTGGCGCGGCTGAAGGATGGAGTGACTGTCGCGGCTGCTCTCGACGATGTGACGCGGCTGGCGCGGCAGCTGGAGAAACAGTATCCCGACTCGAACCAGGGGCAGGGTGCTGCGTTGTTTCCGTTGACGGAGGTGATCGTCGGCGATGTGGGGCCCATCCTCAAGACCCTGCTGGTGGGCACGACGCTGCTGCTGCTGATTGCTGGTGTAAACGTGGCCAACCTGCTGCTGGTGCGGTCCGAGGGCCGGCGGCGGGAGATTGCGCTGCGCGGTGCGCTGGGTGCTTCGGCGACGCGGATCGTTCGCCAATTCTTGACCGAGGGTGCTGTGCTGGTGGGAATGGGCAGCCTGCTCGCGGTGGCGATCGCGAGTGTGGCCGTGCGAACCTTGCCGCGGCTGATGCCTGCAGAGATGCTGGCGGGGATGCCGTTTCTGCCGGGAGCGGGTACGAATGCGCGCGTTGCGCTTTATGCAGCGGGAGTCGCGCTGTTTGCGTGGCTGCTGTTCGCCGTTGTGCCAATGCTGCGTCTGCCGCTGCGCGATGTGCGGGGTGGATTGACGGATGGCGGCCGTACGGCGGCCGGGGTGACGTGGCGACGGCTGGGGTCGAGTTTGGTGGTGCTGGAGCTGGCAACCGCGATGTTGCTGCTGGCGGGGGCGGGGCTGCTGACGCGGAGTTTGTATCAACTGCTGCACGTGGAGACGGGGATACGGACGGATCATCTGGCGACGATCAACGTTGCCGGGCCGCCGTCGGCGTATGGAACCGACGAGAAGGCGATCGCGCTTGAGCGCGAGGTGCTGCGCAGGATGGAGAGCCTGCCGGGAGTGCGCTCGGCGGCGGTTGCTACGTTTCTTCCGTTGACGGGCAATGGGCCTTTCAGCGACTTCATCATCGATGGACAGCCGATGCGACCGGGCGACCATGACGAGGCGACACGGCGCGAGATTACGCCGACATACTTTGCGACGGTCGGCGCGCAAATGATGCGCGGGCGCACCTTCACGGAGGATGACGGGCTGAAGATGCATGTAGCGATCGTCAACCAGGCGATGGCGCGGAAGTTTTTCGCAGGTGGGGACCCGATTGGAAAGCGGATCAGATACACGGGCGGAACAGGGCCGACGCTCGAGGTTATCGGCATCGTGAAGGACATCAAGGAGGGGCCGCTCAACGACGTCACGAGGCCCGCGTTTTACATACCGTTTGCGCAGGATCCGGGACCTTTCTTCTCCGTTGTGCTGCGGAGTTCGCAATACGAAGCGTCGCTGCTACCGATGATGGTTCGCACGATGCACGATTTCGATCCCAGCATTGCGGCTTTCGGCCAGAGCACGATGGAGACCAGCATTCGCGAATCGCAGACGGCGTATCTGCATCGTTCCGCGGCGTGGCTGGCTGGCGGATTTGCCGGGATGGCGCTGCTGCTGGGCGTGGTGGGGTTATATGGGGTGATTGCATATTCGGTGAGCCAACGGACGCGGGAGATTGGCGTGCGGATGGCCTTGGGAGCGCAGCGGAGTGCGGTCTCCGGGATGGTGCTGCGTGAGGCAGGGAAGCTAATCGTGGTTGGGATCGGTGCGGGTGTGCTTGGATCGTTGGCAACGGCGGGGCTGCCAAGACCGCTGCTGTTTGGCGTGCGGCCGTGGGACTCGACGACGCTTATAGGGGTGGCAGTGTTGCTGGGAGTGGCAGCAATCATGGCGAGTTATCTGCCGGCACGTCGCGCGGCGTCGGTGAATCCGGTGGACGCGCTGCGAGCGGAATAATATGCATAGACTCGAATGACCGCGCCGCTATCGTGGGTTGACGATAGCAGCGCGGCCACTCTAGCTAACCTTTTTCTCGCCGCGAGTCGGTTGTCGAGTACGACCCAGCGGCTCAGACGGACACGGTGACAGGGCTGGCAGATGTCTCCAGCAGTGACTCAATCACGATTGGGAGCCGGGAGCCGGACGGATTCCCACCCGCCACGATTGACATGCGTGAATCCGCCAGCTTGAGTAATAGGGACGGGCACGACCAAATCGTTTCACTTTATCGCTCCATTCCGTACTGTGGAGAGCCGGGCGTACCAAGTTGGACGGCGATACTCCCATTGGGTGAGCCTCGAGCAGCTGCACTGCTAACCTTATTGGCAGCCAGATGACCGCCGCTGCCAATCCGCCTGATGCGCTGGAAGGCCCGCTGATTTTCCTCTCCGCCGGGGAGGCTTCGGGTGAACGCTATGGCGCTGCGCTGATGGAGGCGATCCGGGCACGGCTGTCGGGGGCGCGATTCTTTGGGCTGGGTGGCGCGCGCATGGCGGCCCAGGGCTTTCGGCCGGTGGTGCGGGCGGAGGACGTGGCGCACATGGGCATCACAGAAGTGGTGCGGCACGCTCCTTATATCTATGGGCAGTTCCAGCGGCTGAAGCGGGCGATTGCCGATAAGCGGCCGTCGCTGGCGGTGCTGATCGACTTTCCGGATGTGAATCTGCGGCTGGCCGAGCATCTGCATCGTTATCGGATACCGGTGGTGTACTTTGTTTCGCCGCAGCTGTGGGCGTGGAAGAAGCGGCGGATCCGGCGGGTGCAGCGCTTTGTGGACCGCATGCTGGTGATCTTTCCTTTTGAGGAGCCGTTTTATCGCGAGCGTGGGGTGGCGGCGGAGTTTGTGGGGCATCCGCTGGCCGATCTGGCCATGCCGGAGGTGACGCGGGAGGCGTTCGCTCGCCAACATGGGCTGGATGCGTCCAAACCGTGGGTGGCCCTGCTGCCGGGCAGCCGGCAACGCGAGGTCCACCTGAACCTGCCCACCATGCTCGAAGCCGCGACGACGCTCGGCGACACGCATCAATACCTGCTGCCGGTGGCGCCGACGCTTGCCCCGGAGACGGTTGCGGCGATGATGGCCACGCAGGCTGGCGCGGCGAAGCCGGTGCTGGTACATGACGCGCGCGCGGCGCTCTTCCATGCGCGCGGTTCGGTGGTGGCGAGCGGCACGGCGACCGTCGAGGCGGCATTGCTGGGAAACCCATTCGTCGTGGTATACCGGCTGTCGAAGGTGAGCTATGCGATTGCGCGCCGATTTGTGACCGTGCCCCATGTGGCCATGGCCAACCTGATTGCCGGGCGGCGCGGTGCCGGAGCTGATCCAGAATGATTTCACGGCAACGAAGGTGACAGCGGCGCTCGAACCGTTGCTGGCCGATGGGCCTGCGCGCGAAGAGGCGATGGCCGGGCTGCGCGAGGTGCGGGGGCGGCTGCATACGAAGGGCGTGCAGGAGAGCGCGATTGAGCGGGCGGCGCGCATCTGCGTGGAACTGCTGACGGGTGGGCCGCCTTTATCATCCAAAGCAACGGGCAATGCAACGGGAGCTTCGAACGCGAGAAGGGAGCCGGAGGCATCTGCAGAGCCGGCCAGCACGTATCAGGCATGAATGAACGCACGCACACCATGACTCGTCTTCTTTTTCGCGCCACGCTTTTTTCGGCTTTCCTGGTTTCCGGCCTGACCGTTGCGGTTGCCGGGGCACAGCAGCTTTCCAACAAACCGCTGATCGACATTACCGGCTATGTGATTGACCTGTCGGTGATACCCGCGACGCATCAACTGCACGCGACGGCCAAGGTGAGCTTTACCGCGCTCGATGCGCTGCCGGTGGCAGTCTTCGAGCTGCACTCCGGGCTGAAGGTGTCGAAGGTGCTGGATGGGGACGCCCATCCGCTGAATGCGGAGCGCGGACAGTCTTCCACGCTGCGGGTGACGCCATCGGAACCGCTGACGAAGGGCGAGACCGAGGTGTGGACGTTCGAGTATGACGGCACGCTCGAGAGTGGCGATGGTTCGCCGGTGGAGGGATTGAAGCTGGCATCGATCGACGAGGCAACCAGCTATCTGCTGTACGCGGCGCGGTGGTTTCCGATGACGGGCTACCTGACGGATCGGTTTACCGCTGACATTACGGTGCACGCGCCGACGGGATATACGGTGCTGGGCTCGGGTTCGACGGGCGCACCCCATGCTGAAAAGGGCGGGGAGACGTGGCAGTTCAACTGGGACCGGCCGGGATTTCCGGGGACGATTGTGGCGGCGAAGTTCAAGGCTCCGGTTGCGGTGATGGGCGCGGCGAACATCAAGGTGTACACCACGCCGGCACACGAGAGCGTGGCCCAGCAATACGCGCAAACGGCGAACCGCGAGTATGACTTCTTCAGCGGCACCTTCGGCCCAGCGGAGTCGGCGCGGCTGAACGTGATCGAGCTGCCGGACGACTCGGTGCCGGCATACTGGGCGCCGGAGATGGCGCTGGTGGCGGGCGGACAGATTGCCATACGCAACAACTACCGATTGCTGGCGAATACGATCGCGCGGCAGTGGTGGAGCTCGATGGTGTCGCCGGCGACGCTGAATGATGCGTGGATCACGAATGGGATGTCGCGCTATGGCGAGCTGATGTATGTGGAGGACGTGGCCGGGAAACAGAATCTGGAACAGGCGATTACCGATGTATCCGCGGGCGCGCTGGCGTATGACACGATTCCGCTCACTTCCGCGGGGCGGCTGGATGCCTTCTCGCCACAGTTTCAGGCGATGACCCTGGACAAAGGCGGCCTGGTCTTTCACATGCTGCGTTACCAGATTGGCGATGATGCCTTCAAAAAGACGCTGCAGACGGTACTGAGCACGCATAAGGACGCGTCGATTTCGACCCGCGAGTTTGAGAAGATTGCGGAGGGCGCGAGCCAGCAGAATCTGGTGCCGTTCTTCGCGCAGTGGCTGGACGGGACGGGCGCACCGCAGTTCAAGAACAAGTACACGGTCTACCGGCTGGGAAATGGCACGGGCTTCCGCACGATTGGCGAGATCGACCAGGATCTGGACCTGTTCCGCATGCCGGTGATGCTCGAGGTGCAGACCGAGGGCAAGACGGAGACGAAGCAGGTAGAGGTGTCGGGGAGCGATTCGCAGTATGTGATCGACACCTTCGGTTTGCCGCGGAAGATCACGATCGACCCGAACAACGCGGTGTTGAAGAACACGCCGGACCTGCAGGTGCGGGTGGCGATCTTGCGCGGGCAGCAGCTGCTGGGACAGGGTGACACCACCGGGGCGATTGAGCAGTTCCAGGAAGCACTGAAGGCGAACCCGACCAGCTCGCTGGCGAACTACCGCATCGGCGATGTGCTCTTCGCGCAGCGGAACTACCAGGCGTCGGCGAATGCGTATCGCGATGCACTGCGGGGCGACGACGATCCGAAGTGGACCGAGGTATGGAGTCATATCCAGCTAGGGAAGATCTTCGACGTGACTGGCCAGCGCGATCGCGCCGTTCACGAGTATCAACAGGCGATCCAGACGAACGACAACACCCAGGGCGCGGTGAACTCGGCTCGGCAGTATCTGTTGAAGCCGTATGTCCGGAATGAAGACCAGTAGCGACGGGACGAAGCCAAGGTCCGAACTTGCCTTTGTGGCGGCAAAGACCCAGACGGCAATCCCATTCAATTGTCCAACCGCTAAATTTTTAGTTGGGACACTATCAAGATTGCGAACCGGCTGATGCAGATCGGCCTCCGCATGAAAAGCCGCATCTCATTTCGGGGATTTACCGACGGAGAGTGACATGGTGCGGCATGAGGTTCAGTCGTCTGAGCTCCGGTCGGTCGGCTATGACATCTCTGCCTCAATTCTAGAGCCGGAGTTCCACAGCGGAGAGTTCTACCAGTACTTCGATGTTCCAGCGGAGTTTGTGCTGGCGCTGCTGGAAGCTGCATCGATTGGGCGGTATTTCAATGCTCACATCCGGCCCAAGTTCAGGTTCACGAAAGTGCGATAACATCATCCCGCGCATCTTTGACCTGGAGATTTATCGATGAAAACAACACTGTTGAGAATGAGTTGTGCGGCGTGTATCGGCTTGACTGCGTTGATCGGCTGTCAAGCTCAAGCGAAGAAGCCAATGCCGAGTCCGCCGGCGGAAACGTCGCAGACGGTTTATGGGAAGACGGTATCGATCCACTACAATGCGCCTTCCATGCGCGGGCGCAAGATCTTTGGCGACCTGGTGCCGTATGACAAGGTTTGGCGGACGGGCGCGAATCCGGCGACCTCGTTGAAGACCGATGTGAATTTGAAGATCGGCACGGCGACGGTGCCGGCAGGGAGCTACACGCTGTACACGTTGCCTTCGACGGGCACCTGGAAGCTGATCATCAACAAGCAGACCGGGCAGTGGGGCACCAAGTACGACCAGAGCCAGGACCTGGCGCGCGTGGATATGCAGAAGGAGACGCTGTCGTCGCCGCAGGAGGTGATGTCGATCACGCTGGAGCCATTCCAGGGGAAGACGAGCTCGCTGCATGTGCGGTGGGATACGACGGATGTGTCGGTGCCGGTCGTCGCTGAGTGATCGGCACAGCAAAGCGCTTCATGATGAATCGGCGGCAGTTTGGCGGACGACTGGCTGGTGGATTGGCCGGGCTGACGGTAACTGCGTACTCGCGTCGCGGGCTGGCGTCGCCGGAGAAGGCGGCGCGGCCATTCAAACTTTCCGTGATGCTGTGGACACTGCGGCCGAAGTACACGGCGGAGCACGCGATTGACCTGGTGGCCGGCGCGGGCTACGGCGGCTTCGAGCTTGTGGACGAGGACAAGAAGTGGTCGCCGGCGGATCTAAAGCGCATCCGCGCACGGATGACGCAGCTTGGAATTGTGTGCGATGCGATGTCCGGCATCGAGACGGGCTTTGCCGAGGCGGGCGCGGCACAGAGGCTTGCAGATGAGCTGACGGCACGCATGACGCAGGCGGAGCAGATGGGTTGCCGGCGGATCATTCTGCTCTCCGGCAAGCGCGATGCTTCCATGCCGCGCGACAAACAGCATGCAGTCTGCGTGGAGAACCTGCAGCGCGCGGGCGCTGTGGCGGCGAGGCGGGGGTTCGTACTACTGCTGGAGCCGATCGATGCGCTGGAGAATCCGCCGATTTATTTGACGCGCGTGGAGGAGGCCTTTGAGATTGCGCGCGCGGTGAAGCTGCCGAGCGTGCGGGTTCTCTACGACTTCTATCATCAGCAGCGCGGGCTGCCCGACGGTGGAGGAGTTGCGCCGCTGCTTGCGCCGCTGCACGGCAACGTGAGCCTGCTGGGGCTGGTGCACGTGGCTAATGTTCCTGGAAGGCATGCGCCTAATCATGGTGAAATCAATTACTTGCAGGTCTACAAAGGGCTAGAGCAAAACGGCTACCACGGATGGATGGCGATGGAGTTTCTGCCCGTCGGTGATGCTAAAGCCGAGCTCCGGCAGGCTGCCGCTGAAATCCACTGAGTCACTCGTGTACACAAAATGTACACACAAATTGCCGACCTCAAGCAGCAGCAGCTTGGGGCCAGCGCGTGCGCGAGGTATGGAATCAGGCCAGGAACAACCAGCCGGCCGTCATCTTCCTCGACGAGTGCGAAGGCATCCTCGGACGCCGCGGCGCGGCGGAGACGGATGTCATCTCCACCGACATCGTGCAGGCCTTTCTGGCCGAGTGGGACGGCATCGCACCGAACGCCCGCGTGTGGGTGATTGGCGCTACCAACCGGCGCGACATGCTCGACGATGCCATCCTCTCGCGCTTCGGCTGGGAGATGGCGATCGCCTTGCCCGGAGCGGCGGAACGCGCACGCATCTTCCGGCAGGAGATGGAGGCTGTCTTTGCGGGATCTGTGATTCCCGAAGAGATGGCTTCGCTCACGCAGGGGATGAGCGGTCGCGACCTGCGGCACCTGGCCAGCCAGGTGCGCACACTTGCGTACCCGAACGCTCCCGCACGAGAACACTATCTCGACGGTTAAGTCCAGCCGCAAGGCGCACAACACGAAAGTAGACAGCGAAGCGTCATGGGAGACACTCGTGCTGGCGCCGCGCGTGATGGAACGTCTGAAGCTGACCTGCACGCTGGTGCGCGACGCGGAAACGTGGCGCGCGCAGGGTGTCACTGTGCCGCGAAGCTTGCTCTTAACCGGGCCTCCGGGAGTGGGCAAGACGGAGATTGGCCGCACTCTTGCCAATGAGAGCGGTCTTGGCTTCCTCGCCGCAACCACGGCGGATGTCAAAGCCAACTTTCTGGGTCAGAGCGGCAACCGGGTCAAGCAGCTCTTCGAGCGGGCACGGAGCAACGCGCCGGTCATCCTGTTCCTCGACGAGCTGGACATCATCGCGCCCGCACGCATGGGTGGCAACGATCCCCTGACCGATGAGATCGTCGGTCAGCTACTGCAGGAGCTGGACGGCATTCAGTCTCGGGACAGCGAGGTGTTTCTCCTTGCGGCCACGAACCATCTCGACCAGATCGATCCGGCGGTGCTGTCGCGCTTTCAGGAGCGGATCTCGATTCCGCTGCCGGACTTCGAGGCGCGGGAGCGGCTGCTCACCGTTCTACTGCAGAAGAAGAGACTTGCCTTCGATGTGGCAGAAGGCGCTCGCACGCTTGCTGCCATGAGCGAAGGAAAGGGAATGAGTGGCCGCGACCTCGCAAGCTGGGTCAGTCGTGCCGAGCGGATAGCACTGCCGCGAGCCATCGCTGCGGGAGGCCCGCAGCACTTCGCCCTGATGGTCGAAGACTTCGACTCGCTGGAGACGGCAACCACCGTCTCCCGCTGAGCCGGAATGCCGACCTTGCTAAGGTCTAGCGCTGTTACAAAGTCTGACAAGCGCTCGAATCTAACAGTTACTCTCAATCCTTGAGCCCCGCTCAGTGGGGCTTTTTATTACTGCGCAGAACCTACCAGCATGCTCCCCGAATGCCAGCGCAGTTGTCTGTCCTCGCTTCATCCGATGCCGTCCGACGAGAAGGCGATCCGGTACGTCATGCTCAAGTATGCCAGTCGACGTCGTGGGGATCTCGAACAGATACAGCTGCTGCTGGTCACGCGACGATTCTGACGACGGAGCGCTGACCTCGGCACAGAGCGGAACTTGGCTGCAAGACACCCAAACGGTAGAAGCGGCCTTAACCATAAATCAAGTCATTTATTTACAGCAACATGGGTTAATAAAGATTTATCTTGATTCATCTTGGTAAAGAAGTAAAATAGGAGTCGAACAGGGAGGTGGCGACCATGCCATCCACGATGACCAAGAAGTTCACTCCTGAGATAGACGCCCAGCTCTACGATGAGTTCGTTGCGGTTGCCGAGCAGAATGGGCAAACGAAGCGGCATGTTCTCGAGCAGGCGCTTGCGTTCTACCTGCACAACGTGGTTCCGTCCCAGCACCTGGTCCGCCCCGAAGTGATGGATGCCTTCGAGCAGTCGGTTGCTCGCAACCGTGATCTGTTGCAGCGCCTCGCAAAGTAAATGGCGGATTACCTTACGGTAGCGGAAGTCTACCGGATGCAGCATCGATTGATCGAGATGTTCGGCGGTCTCCATGGTGTCCGCGATAAAGGCGCTGTTGAGGCCGCCGTTTTTCGTCCGCAAACCGGCTATTACAACTCCATCGAAGAAGAAGCTGCCGCACTGATGGAGTCCTTCGGCAACAACCACGGCTTCCTCGATGGCAATAAGCGCATCGCTTTCACCGCCACTGATGTCTTCCTGCGGCGCAACGGCTTTTACATCGAGGTCGAAGGCCTGGACGGATACGCGTTCATCGATGGCTCGATGGACCGGCACGAATTCCGCTTTGCCCAAATCCTCGACTGGATCCGTCAGCACATCAAACCCCTTATTTAACTGTTCGCACCAGCCGGGAGTCGATCCTCAAAGCGTGGGGGCCCAAACTGCGCGCTGTGGGCTATCGAAGGCATCCCTTCTCTAATCCTCCAGCACCCTGCGAACACCTCAGGTCTTCAGGGCGGCTGGCGGTCGGCATTGGCGCGGCAACAGCGGTCTTTTCGTTCGTCGATGGCATCCTTTTTGCGTCCGCTTCTCATGAGCTGCTGAATACACCTGATCCAGAGACGCTGGGCGGACTGCGCGATCGCGCCATTCTGGCGCTCCTTATCGGCTGCGGTCTCCGACGCGCCGAGATCTTGAGCCTCGAGGTCAACCAGATTCAGCAGCGCGAGGGGCGCTGGGTGATCCCGGACCTGATTGGAAAAGGCAATCGGCGGCGCACCGTGCCGGTGCCATCGTGGGTCAAGGTTCGGATCGAAGAATGGGTACTCGCCGCGGACATCTATAAGGGAAAGCTTTTTCGTCCGGTGACCAAGGGCCGGTGTCTGAGACTGTTACGAATGTATGGTCCGCCGCGCGACTGCAAGGGAAAAGTTTGGTCGAGAAGACAAGTCTGCGCAAATGTATTCGGCCTTTGGGTGGAGAGTAGTTCTCCTGGCCAGGATGAGTTGCGCGCGTGTCTGTCCTTTAAAAACTCGTCGGTCGTTGAAGACCATTCGTAACACCAGGTTGCGGACACGCCGTTGTGACTGTTCTTTCGTCGTTACTTACCCTGTGCAGACTTCGGTGGAGAAACTTCAAGCCGTCGTGGTGGTGGTGTGGGAAAGTGGGAGCGCGCAGCGCTTCCAAGCCGAAGGCGCCTTTTCCACACCGTTAGGTTGCGACGGGTCTGTACTCGTTGCCGCTGGAGAGCACAGCCCAGGCGATGCGGGCCAGCTTGTTGGCCATGGCGACTACGACGACGTTCTTGTGCGCTCTGGCGTCGAGTGCATCGAGCCACGCTCCAATCGGTGCTCGGTCGCGCTTGATATGCAGTACCGCCGCTCGCGCGCCATGAATCAGGATCCTGCGCAGGTACGCGTTGCCCCGTTTACTGATGCCAAACAGCTTCGCCTTACCCCCGGTCGAGTACTGACGGGGCACGATGCCGAGCCAGGCTGCGAACTCTCGCCCCTTGCTGAACGCAGCACCGTTGCCGATGGCAGCGACGATGGCCGTGGCCACAACGGGGCCTATGCCTGGTATCTTGCGAATGCGCGTGAAGCCCGCATCCGCGGCAGAGATCCGTTCCAGTTCCTCGTTCAGCTCTTCAATCTGCTGCTCAACAAGCTTCCACTCACTCCACAACCCGTCGATCAGGTTGCGCATCCGCGGCGTCAGGTCGGACTCGGCGTTCTCGAGGATGTCCGCCATGGCGGCCTTGAGCTTGGCTGGCGTCTGCGCAAACACCAAGCCACGTTCGAGCAGAAACGCCCTTAGCTGGTTGATCACTGCCGTACGCCGCGCGATGAGCCGGTCGCGCACTCGATGGATCGCCTGCAAATCCAGCTGATCGTCCGTCTTGATCGGAACAAAACGCATGTTCTTGCGTTCAACGGCCTCGGCGATCGCCTCCGCGTCGATGAAGTCGTTCTTGTTCGACTTCACGAAGGGCTTCACAAACTGAGCTGGAATCAAACGGACATCGTGCCCCTGCTTGCGCAGCGCCCGGCCGAGGAAATGGGCGCCGGAGCACGCCTCCAGGCCAATCAGCGAGGTCTGCATGTTCGCGGTGTAAGCCAGCAACTGCTTCTGCGTGAACTTCTTCAGCGCAAGCACCTTGCCGGCTGTGCCGAGTGCTACAAGGTGAAAGATCGTCTTGCCAAGGTCGATGCCAACTGAATGTATCTGCATGTCGATGATCCTCCTTCGTAGGAACTGCCACCACGATCAACCTGCTACCCCCAGGTGATTCAAGCGGCGGACCATCTCATTAACTCTATGCTCGGACCCCAGCTTATCGCTGATCCACCTTCTGGGTTGCCGACTAGCCGGGAGCACGTGACGCAATGAGCGATTGTCGGTGGTTTACCATCGCCAAAATTCAATCGGATCGAGGCGAGATACACCAAAGAATAGGCCCAAAATGACATTAACTCACGACCTACTCATACCGTAGCGCTTCCAAGGGATGAGTAAGGAAGACCGCCACAGTGCGGCGCTCAGCGACGAGAAGTAAAGATCAGCCTGCAAGCGCCCTACCAGCGAAGCAAGCAAGCTCGCGAAGGGCTTTGCGCGACTTTCCAGCTTTGGCCGCATATCGAATCCCCGCTAATGTCGCATCAACAAAATCTGCGGCACTGTCCACGCGATCGGCGGAAAGTTCTCCTGCGATGACCGCATTGTGCAGGAGTTCGCGAAGTGCCGTGCGCTGTGAGGCAGCAGCGGACCGAATGATGGTCGTCACCTCTTCATCGCGTACTCCGAACTCTGAGAGGGCATTCAGCCCCATGCAACCCTCAGCGCTCACCATATCTTTCCGCTCGGCAAACGCTATCAGAGCGTGGCGGATTACATCTAGTGGCGGCCCTGGCTTTTTCAATTCTTCGAGGAGTGCACCGCAACTCGAATTAATGTATTCGCGCAACGCTGCGAGGAACAGTGTGCGTTTGTCGCCGAAGGTGTCATACATACTCTGTCGGCCGATGCCCATGACTTGCATCA
>Ga0193743_1000661_pt1 | contig 27035 bp, 29 predicted proteins | sample L2c2metaG_FD_143038 | JGI IMG/M metagenome (GOLD analysis project Ga0193743, IMG submission 143038) | Soil microbial communities from a riparian zone of the East river system, Colorado, United States - L2c2 | ecosystem: Environmental > Terrestrial > Soil > Riparian zone | place: USA: East River...
CGGCGTGGACTTGGTGTGCGAGCGCGCCCGGCCCGGGATCCGGGTGAAATCCCACCACGACCCGACCCGCGGCGCACCGTGTCGACGCCCCGAGGAGGAATCAGCGAACAAGTGCCGATCCACGGTCTGCCACACCTCATCGGCCACATGCAGGCCAACCGCCTTGGTCAGGTGATCACGCATCCACCCACTGGCCTCAACATGCTTCTTGGCGGCGGCCGCCATGCCCTTGCGGGACAACCCCAGCCGCTCCCGCAGCGCTTTCGGATCAGCATTGCGTTCACGATGAGCAGCCCAATAAGCCCGGCACCGCGCCGCCGCGTCACGTTGCAACGCTCGCCGCAGCCGGAACGCCGCCACCCATTGCCGCTCCAGACGCTGGCGAACCACGGGGTCGCTGACATCGAGTTCCAGGCGGATCACCGACACGGGTCCGTCGTAGGTGAAGTTCGGGGCCTTGGACTTGCCGCGCCGCCGCGCCACCTTCGCATCACCGCTGATCACAGCGGTGATGTCAGTCGGCGCAGCTGCCATAGTGATCATGAAACCATCAACCACTGACACCGACGGCCTACCGCGCCGTTACCGAAATCTGGTGACGCTCACCGGGCTCAACCCCCGTCGAGTCCGCACCATTTGCATTGCGGCCCAACAGCGGATGCCCACTACGCCGGGGCGGGCCCTGGAGCGTGTGGCTGGCAGTCCCTGTGCTGCTGGTGTTGATCCATTGGCGCACCAACCTGAGCACCCGGGCGCCGGCCGTCCTCGGCGACGGCCGATACCGCGGTATCGACGCGATCACGACCGCGCGAACCGACCACACCGGCCGGATCATCCACGATCAGCACTACTGAGCGCACCGCCGCATCAGGGCACGTGTCGAGCACGTCACCGCCCGACCCAGATACCGCGGCAATGCCGCCATCGAGGCGCCGCCATCAACCACAGCCTCCACATCAGCGGACGTCATCACCGGACTCTGGAACCTCAACAACGATGCGCAATTACGGGTCAGCTCGCTAGCGTGGCCGGCATGCACGACGACGCGCAGCTCACCCGCCAGCAGGTCTCCGACGCCGTCAGCCCGCTCGGCTGGCGCCTCGTCCTCGGCGCGGTGTACACCGAGGTCGACGTGCCCTCGCTGGCGCGTGCCGCAGAGGTCGCCGCGATCGCCGCCGCGGGCGTTGACCCCGACGGCCAGGACCGTCTCACCGTCGACGTCCGCGCCGAGCGCGCCATGCTGCGGCTGATGCCCCCGCTGGGCGGATTGGTCACCGCGCTCGACGTCCGGCTGGCCCGCGAGGTGTCCGAGGCGTTGGCGGCGCACGGGTTCACGACGAGTCCCGGCCGCGGTGACCGGGCGGGCCGGCTGCAGGGCCTCGAGATCGCCATCGACGCCCTCGACATCGGCAAGGTCAGGCCGTTCTGGCAGGCGGTCACCGGTTACATCGGCGAGGTGGGGCCGTCCGACCTGACTGCGGGGTTGATCGACCCGCTCGGGCGCGGTCCGGCGATCTGGTTTCAGCAGATGGATGCGCCGCGCCCACAACGCAATCGCATCCACCTCGACGTCGACGTGCCGCACGACGAGGGGGAGGCCCGTGTGCGGGCCGCGCTCGCCGCGGGTGGCACATTGGTCAGCGACGCGAGGGCGCCCGCATTCTGGGTGCTGGCCGACCCCGAGGGCAACGAGGCGTGTGTCTGCACGTGGCAGGGGCGGGACTGAACGGCCGCACCGAGGCGAGCGAAGCGACGGGAAATGCATCGCTAAGGTGGTCGGCTGTGATCACCCGCATGTCCGAGCTGTTCCTGCGCACACTGCGCGAGGACCCGGCAGACGCCGAAGTGCCCAGCCACAAACTGTTGATCCGGGCTGGCTACGTCCGGCCGATCGGGCCGGGGCTGTACAGCTGGCTGCCGCTGGGCCTGCGGGTGCTGCGCAAGGTCGAGCGCGTGGTCCGCGAGGAGATGAACGCCATCGGTGGGCAGGAGATCCTCTTCCCTGCGCTGCTGCCGCGCGCGCCGTACGAGACGACGAACCGGTGGACCGAGTACGGCGACGGCGTGTTCCGGCTCAAGGACCGCCGAGGGAACGACTACCTGCTCGGACCCACCCACGAGGAGTTGTTCACCCTCACCGTCAAGGGGGAGTACAGCTCCTACAAGGACTTTCCGCTGCGGCTCTACCAGATCCAGACCAAGTACCGCGACGAAGCGCGGCCGCGGGCGGGCATCCTGCGCGGCCGGGAGTTCGTGATGAAGGACTCGTACTCGTTCGACGTGGATGACGACGGCCTGAGGTCGGCGTACCAGGCGCATCGCGAGGCCTACCAGACGATCTTTGGCCGCCTCGACGTGAACTACGTCATCGTGTCGGCGGTATCCGGCGCCATGGGCGGTAGCGCGTCGGAGGAGTTCCTCGCCGAGAGCGAGGTCGGTGAGGACACCTTCGTGCGGTGCCTGCAGTCCGGTTACGCCGCAAACGTCGAAGCCGTCATCACCGATGCGCCCGAGTCAGTGCCGTTCGACGGGCTGCCCGAGCCGGTGGTGCACGACACCGGCGACACCCCGACCATCGCGACGCTGGTCGACTGGGCCAACGGCGCGGATCTCGGCCGGTCGGTGACGGCGACCGACACCCTGAAGAACGTGCTGCTCAAGGTGCGCCCGCCCGGCGGTGAGTGGGAGCTGTTGGCGGTCGGGGTGCCCGGTGACCGCGACGTCGACGACAAACGGCTCGGCGCCGCACTCGATCCGGCCGAGTACGCGATGCTCGACGAGGCCGACTTCGCCAAGCACCCATTCCTGGTGAAGGGTTACATCGGTCCGAAGGGATTGCAGGCCAACGGTGTTCGCTATCTCGTCGATCCGCGGGTGGTGGCCGGCACTGCATGGATCACCGGGGCCGACGAGGCGGGCCGCCACGTCGTGGGGCTGGTCGCCGGACGCGACTTCACCCCCGACGGCACGATCGAGGCCGCCGAGGTGCGCGACGGCGACCCATCGCCGGACGGTGCGGGGCCGCTGGTGTCTGCGCGCGGCATCGAGATCGGCCACATCTTCCAGCTGGGCCGCAAGTACACCGATGCGTTCAGCGCCGACGTACTCGGCGAGAACGGCAAACCGGTGCGGTTGACCATGGGCTCCTACGGCGTGGGGGTGTCCCGGCTGGTCGCGGTGATCGCCGAGCAGCAACACGACGAGCTCGGGCTGCGCTGGCCGGCGTCGGTGTCCCCGTTCGACGCCCACGTGGTGATCGCGAACAAGGACGACGGGGCGTGGGCCGGAGCCACCGGGCTGGCCGGTGAGCTCGACCGGCTGGGCATCGAGGTGCTGCTCGACGACCGGAAGGCGTCGCCCGGCGTGAAGTTCAAGGACGCCGAGCTGTTGGGCGTGCCGTGGATCGTGGTGGTGGGTCGCGGCTGGGCCGACGGGGCGGTCGAGTTGCGCAACCGCTTCACCGGCGAGAAGCGGGAGATCGCCGTTGACAACGCGGCCGCCGACATCTCCGCGGCCATCGCTGGTTAGTGCCCGCGAGTCATTCGCTGCCGCCGGGGAACGCGACGGTGCTCGGCACGAGCTTGAGCACGTCGCGCCACTTGGCCGCGGTGACCGCGCACTGGGTAAGCGCCGTCACCGCGAAGGTGCGGTCGTCGCCCGTGGTGGCCTGTTCGAGCAGTGCGCGCCACGCCACCGCGGAGTCCTCCTCCATCCGCAACGCCAGCTTGGCGGCGTCGGTGGGGCTGTCGACCTCGATCGGCATCTGGTAGCCGGCCGCGGGCAGCGGGGCGGGCACGTTGCGGCCGCCGAGGCGGGCGATGGCCTCCTCGCGGAGTTCGCGGTGCTCGGCCATCGCGTCGGACACCAGGTCGTTGACGTCCGGCGTCGAGTGCGCCGACACCAGGCCGTACCCGTAGATCACGCCGTGCTCGTTCGCGACCGCATCGAACAAGGCGGCGTCGGGGCCGTCCTGGGGCCGCGACGGGCTCGGCTCCGGCGACGTCTCGGGTGACGTCACGACGACTGCCCCCCGTCGAGGGCGACGGTGAACGCCGCCGTGCACGAAGCGGCGATGGAGCCGAGCAGCCCGGCGCGGTAGCCGGATTGCTGCGCGGCCGACTGCGCGGCGCTGTCGGCGGACTGCTTGAGGGCGGCGATGACGTCGCGTGGAGTGGGCGGCGGGAGTGGTTCAGCGGTGGTGCTGGTCGACGTGGGGCTGGCCGACGCCGACGACGCCGCCGCCTGCGGCTCCTCGCCGGAGATCCGGGTGATCTCGTCGGAGAGCGACTGGACGTGCGAGGACCGCTCGGCCGCCACCGTGGTCAGCGCCGCAGCGACCTCCGGGCGGGCGGCGGTCGCCGCTCCTGCCGCCAGCTGACTGTCCGCGCGAGCACGCTCGAGCTGGGCGACGAGCGCCTCGACCTCGGGCTTTGGGGCCGGTGCGCCGCAACCGACTGCCGACGTGGACAGCACTGCCAGGGCCGCGCCGCCGATCAGGACGCGCCGCCTGCTGACGGTCGGGAGGGCGCTCGGCACTTTGGACATCGGGGGACATCCTGCCATTTGCCACCGGCTGTGGATCGGCCGGACGGCGCTGCCGTTTGCCAGTTGCCCCTAGTGCGCTGGCGTATCGTTGATACTCGATTCCTGGTGATCCACGCCCGGATCGTGCCCGTACAACTCAAGACGAGGAGCTCGCCGTGGCATCGGACGTCCCGCTGCGGTCCGCGCGACTGCCATCTCAGCAGCAGGTGATCGAGATTCTCGGGGGAGAGTTCGCGCGCGCTGGGTACGAGATCGAGGACGTCCTCGTCGAGGAAACCGCCAAGCCGCCGCGCATCGTGGTGGTTGCCGACGGCGACGAGGGCCTGGACCTGGACGCGGTTGCGGAGCTGGCGCGGTCTGCGTCCGAACTGCTGGACCGCCTCCCTGAGACAGCGCCCTACGTGCTGGAGGTGACGTCGCCCGGGGTGGACCGGCCGCTGACGTCCGACCGGCACTTCCGGCGGGCCCGGGGGCGCAAGGTCGAGTTGACGCTGTCCGACGGTTCGCAGTTGACCGGACGGCTGGGTGAACTCGGCGGGGGCATTCTGCGACTGGTCATGGTCGCCGAAGGCAGACCGGGTAACTACACCGTCCGCGAAGTACCCCGTGATGCTGTCACGAAAGCCGTTGTCCAGGTTGAGTTCTCGCCTCCCAACCGACGGGAGCTGGAGCTCTCCGGAGGGCAGGAGCGCAGCGACCCGGGAAATGGTTCCGGAGGGCAGGAGCGCAGCGAATCGGGATTTGGTTCAGGCCAGTCCGAAAAGGAGGCCAAAGCGTGAACATCGACATGGCGGCACTGCATGCCATCGAGGTCGACAAGGGAATAGCGGTCGACGCGGTCGTCGACATGATCAACGCCGCACTGCTCACCGCGTATCGCCACACCCAGGGGCACGAGGCCGAGGCCCGCATCGACATCGACCGCAAGACCGGCGTCGTCAAGGTGATGGCGCGTGAGACCGATGAAGACGGCAACCTGATCAACGAGTGGGACGACACCCCTGAGGGCTTCGGTCGCATCGCCGCCACCACGGCCCGTCAGGTGATCCTGCAACGTCTGCGCGACGCCGAGAACGAGAAGAACTTCGGCGAGTTCGCCGCCCGCGAGGGCGACATCGTGGCCGGGGTGATCCAGCGCGATGCCAGGGCCAACGCCCGCGGCCTGGTGGTGGTGCGGGTCGGCAGCGAGACCAAGGGATCCGAGGGTGTCATCCCCGCCGCCGAGCAGGTGCCGGGGGAGAAGTACGACCACGGCGACCGGGTGCGCTGCTACGTCGTCGGCGTCAGCCGCGGCGCCCGCGAGCCGTTGATCACGTTGTCGCGCACCCACCCGAACCTGGTGCGCAAGCTGTTCTCCCTCGAGGTACCCGAGATCGCCGACGGCTCGGTCGAGATCGCCGCGGTGGCCCGCGAGGCCGGACACCGCTCCAAGATCGCCGTCACGTCGCGGGTGTCGGGGCTCAACGCCAAGGGCGCCTGCATCGGTCCGATGGGGCAGCGCGTGCGCAACGTGATGAGCGAGTTGTCCGGCGAGAAGATCGACATCATCGATTACGACGACGATCCGGCCCGGTTCGTGGCCAACGCCCTGTCACCGGCCAAGGTGGTGTCGGTGAGCGTCATCGACGAGGCAGGCCGGGCCGCGCGCGTCGTGGTGCCCGACTTCCAGTTGTCGCTGGCGATCGGCAAGGAGGGCCAGAACGCGCGGCTGGCGGCCCGGCTCACCGGATGGCGGATCGACATTCGCAGTGACGCCGCCCCTGGACCGGACAGCTCCTCGGCCTCGGGAGCCGCCCACGGAGCCGCTCGCGAGCGGTAGCCCGACAGGCGATTCTGTCTGCGGCAACGGTGACGCTAGACTGAACCGTGATCCAGCGCGAGACTTCTGCTGCCGCGCGCGAACGCCCCGACCACCAGGTCGGACCAGTGCGGACGTGCATCGGTTGCCGAAGGCGAGAGCTGGCCGTCGAGCTGCTTCGAGTGGTCGCTGTTCGCGACGGGAACGACGTTTACGTCGTGACCGTTGACGCAGCGAGTAATCTGCCGGGGCGGGGTGCTTGGCTGCATCCCCACCAGCAGTGCCTACGCGCGGCAATCCGGCGGCGAGCGTTCGCCCGAGCGTTGCGCATCACCGGTTCGCCGGACACCTCCGCGGTGGTCGAGTATTTCGACTCGCTCCACCCGGCAACAGAACAGGTAGCGAAGAACATGAGCACACCGTGAAGTCTCGATGACCATGCGTCATAGCTAAACCCGAGGCGCGGCCTGCAACCGCTGTCGCCTCTTAGACAGGAGTTGTAGTGGCAGGCAAGGCCCGCGTACACGAGTTGGCTAAAGAACTCGGTGTCACCAGTAAGGAAGTTCTCGCCCGGCTGAGCGAACAGGGCGAATTCGTCAAATCAGCGTCATCCACCGTCGAGGCGCCCGTCGCCCGGCGCTTGAGGGAGTCGTTGGGCGGCTCGAAGCCCACCCCCGCGAAGTCCGCAGGCAACGGTGCCGCCCCGAGTGCGCCTGCCGCGGCGGCAAAGCCCGCCACCGAGGCCGTTGGTTCGGCCGGCGGCGGTGTGTCGACCGCGCCACCCAGGCCCTCCGGCCCGAAGCCCGCAGCTCCGGCACCCGCAGCACCCCCAGCACCCCCCGCCCCGACCGTGGCGGCCCCGCCGCCTGCGGCTGCAGAAGCCCCCGCGGCTCCGGCTGCCAGCGTGGACGGCGCACTCACCCGTCCCGGCGGCCCCACCCCGGGTCCCCGGCCCGGTCCCCGCGCACCGCGTGTGGGCAACAATCCGTTCTCCTCGGCGCAGCCCGTCGAGCGTCCCGCCCCGCGTCCGCCGCAGGGCGCGCCCCCTCGTCCCGGTGGCGGACCCCGCCCCGGTGGCGGACCTCGTCCCGGCGCCACACCCGGCAACATGCCGCCTCGTCCGCCGGGCGCACGACCCGCTCCTTCCGGTCGTCCCGGTGGTGCGCGGCCCGCCCCCGGCGGTCGCGGACCCGGCTCCTCACCAGGCGGTCGTCCCGGTGGCGGCGCTGGCGGAGGCGGAGGCAACTACCGCGGTGGCGGCGCCGGTGGTGCCGGCGGCGCAGGTGCACCGGGCGGCGCACCCGCAGGTGGCTTCCGCGGTCGTCCCGGCGGTGGCGGTGGCGGTGGCGGCGGTGGTCGTCCCGGCCAGCGCGGTGGCGCGGCAGGTGCCTTCGGCCGTCCCGGCGGTGCAGTCCGGCGTGGTCGCAAGTCGAAGCGGGCGAAACGCGCCGAATACGAGAACATGCAGGCGCCGGTCGTCGGTGGCGTGCGGTTGCCGCAGGGCAACGGCGAAACAATCCGGTTGGCCCGCGGCGCGTCGTTGGTGGACTTTGCCGACAAGATCAACGCGAACCCGGCCGCGCTGGTGCAGGCGCTGTTCAACCTCGGCGAGATGGTCACGGCCACCCAGTCGGTCGGCGACGAGACGCTGGAGCTGCTCGGCGGCGAGATGAACTACGTCGTGCAGGTCGTGTCCCCCGAGGACGAGGACCGCGAGCTGCTGCAGTCGTTCGACCTCACCTATGGCGAGGACGAGGGCGACGAGGACGATCTGGAGTTCCGTCCGCCGGTGGTGACCGTGATGGGTCACGTCGATCACGGCAAGACCCGCCTGCTGGACACGATCCGTCAGGCCAACGTCCGCGAGGGCGAGGCCGGCGGCATCACTCAGCACATCGGCGCCTACCAGGTCCTGACCGAACTGGACGGCAACGAGCGGCTCGTCACCTTCATCGACACCCCCGGTCACGAGGCGTTCACCGCCATGCGTGCCCGTGGTGCGAAGGCCACCGATATCGCGATCCTGGTGGTCGCCGCCGACGACGGTGTCATGCCGCAGACGGTGGAGGCCATCAACCACGCCCAGGCGGCCGACGTGCCAATCGTCGTGGCGGTCAACAAGATCGACAAGGAAGGCGCGGACCCACAGCGGATCCGGTCGCAGTTGACCGAATACGGACTGGTGGCCGAGGACTTCGGCGGCGAGACCATGTTCGTCGATATCTCGGCCAAGCTGGGCACCAATATCGACGCTCTGCTCGAAGCGGTGCTGCTGACCGCCGACGCCACCCTGGACCTGCGGGCAAACCCCGACATGGAGGCTCAGGGCGTCGCGATCGAGGCACACCTGGACCGCGGTCGCGGCCCGGTGGCGACCGTGCTGATTCAGCGCGGCACGCTGCGGGTCGGCGACTCGATCGTCGCAGGCGATGCCTACGGCCGCGTCCGGCGAATGGTCGACGAACACGGCGAAGACATCCACGACGCTCTGCCGTCGCGGCCGGTGCAGGTCATCGGCTTCACGTCGGTGCCGGGTGCCGGTGACAACCTGCTGGTCGTCGACGAGGACCGGATCGCCCGTCAGATCGCCGATCGCCGCAGTGCACGCAAGCGCAACGCGCTGGCCGCACGTACGCGTAAGCGCATCAGCCTGGACGATCTGGATGCGGCGCTGAGGGAAACGTCGCAGCTCAACCTGATCCTCAAGGGCGACAACTCCGGCACCGTCGAGGCCTTGGAAGAGGCCCTGCTCGGTATCGAGATCGATGACGAGGTCGAACTGCGCGTCATCGACCGCGGCGTCGGCGGTGTCACCGAGACCAACGTCAACCTGGCGTCGGCCTCGGATGCCATCATCATCGGGTTCAACGTTCGCGCCGAGGGCAAGGCCACTGAGCTGGCCAACCGCGAAGGCGTGGACATCCGGTACTACTCGGTGATCTACCAGGCCATCGACGAGATCCAGAGTGCGCTCAAGGGCATGCTCAAGCCGATCTACGAGGAGAAGGAGCTCGGCCGCGCCGAGATCCGCGCGATCTTCCGGTCGTCGAAGGTCGGCAACATCGCCGGCTGCCTGGTCACCTCCGGCATCATCCGGCGCAACGCCAAGGCTCGTCTGTTGCGCGACAACGTCGTGGTGGCCGAAACCGTCACCATCTCGTCGCTGAAACGGGAGAAGGACGATGCCACCGAGGTCCGCGACGGCTACGAATGTGGTCTGACGCTGACCTACAACGACATCAAGGAAGGCGACGTCATCGAGGCGTACGAGCTCGTTGAAAAAGAACGTGTCTAGGACGGCACGACGTGGTTGATGTCGGACGCGCGCGACGGCTCTCCAAGCGCATCGGCACCGTCGTCGCCTCGGCCATCGAGTTCGAGATCAAGGATCCCCCGTTGGCCTTCGTGACCATCACGGACACGAAGGTGACGGGAGACCTGCACGACGCCACGTTGTACTACACGGTTCGTGGCGAGACGTTGCAGGACGAACCGGACTACGCGGGCGCCGCGGCGGCACTCGAGCGCGCCAAGGGCACGTTGCGTACCAGGGTCGGCGCGGCCACTGGTGTGCGCTTCACCCCCACGCTCGCGTTCGTGTTGGACAAGGTGCCCGAGACCTCGCAACACATGGAGGAACTGCTGGCTCGCGCCCGCGCCGCCGATGCCGATCTGGCGCGGATTCGCGAGGGTGCCACACCGGCAGGCGACGCGGACCCGTACCGTGTCTCTGGGGCGGAGGGATCCGGTGGGGAACCAGACGACAGGCATGACGCTGAGGACACCGGTGACCGCGATTGATCCAACGACTGAGGTAGCCCGGCCCTCGGTGCGCGTCGACGCCCGCGGGGCGGTCGACCAGCTGATCGGGGCGGAGACCGTCGGCATCGTGTGTCACGTCTTCCCCGATGCCGACACCATCGGCGCGGGACTGGCGCTGGCACTGGTCCTCTCGCACGCTGGCAAGGACGTTCAGGTCGCCTTCGCGGCGCCTGCCGTCCTGCCCGAATCGCTGCAGACGCTGCCCGGCGGGCACCTGCTGGTGGCGCCGGAGTCGATGCGCCGCGAGCCCGATCTCGTGGTGACGGTCGACATCCCCAGCGTGAACCGGTTGGGTGCCCTGCGGGACCTCGCCGACCCCGGTCGTGAGGTGCTGGTGATCGACCACCACGCCTCCAACCAGCTGTTCGGCACCGCGAACTACGTCGACCCGTCCGCAGACTCGACCACGATGTTGGTTGCCGAACTGCTCGACGCGTGGGACAAGCCGATCGATGCGAGCGTGGCGCACTGCCTCTACGCCGGGCTGACCACCGACACCGGCTCGTTCCGGTGGGCCAGCGCCCGGGCGCACCGGCTGGCGGCCCGACTGCTGGAACTCGGCGTCGACAACGCCGCGATCAGCCGCACTCTCTTGGACACCCATCCGTTCTCCTGGCTGCCGATGCTGGCGCGGGTGCTGTCGTCGGCACGGCTGGTGCCCGACGCTGCCGGCGGCCGTGGTCTGGTGTATGCCGTTGTCGCACATCAGGAGTGGGCAGGCGCTCGACCAGAAGAGGTCGAGAGCATCGTCGACATCGTGCGCACCACGTCGCAGGCCGAGGTGGCTGCGGTGTTCAAGGAGATCGAGCCCGCGCACTGGTCGGTCTCGATGCGGGCGAAGACGGCGGTCGACCTGGCCGCCGTCGCCAGTTCCTTCGGCGGTGGCGGGCACCGGTTGGCCGCCGGATACTCCGCGACCGGCGCTGCCGACGACGTGGTGAGGGCGCTAATTGCGGCCCTTGGCTGACTCCGTCAGCGCGCGCCTTGGCTGGGCCTCCGTCAGCGCGCGACTTGGTTGAGCCCGCCGATCAGCCCATGCCGTCGGCGACCGGTCGGCGGATCGCCGGGCTGGCGTTTCCCGCGCTGGGGGTGCTTGCCGCCGAACCTCTCTACCTACTGTTCGACCTCGCCGTCGTCGGCCGCCTTGGCGCGCTGAGCCTGGCCGGATTGGCGATCGGCGGGCTCATCCTGTCGCTGGTGTCCTCGCAGCTGACGTTCCTGTCCTACGGCACGACGGCGCGCGCCGCCCGGTTCTTCGGGGCAGGTGACCGCGGGTCGGCCGTCGGGGAGGGCGTGCAGGCCACCTGGCTGGCGGTCGGCATCGGGGTGTTCGTCGTGGCGGCGGTCGAGGCGGCGGCGGTGCCGCTGCTGCGGTTGATCGCCGACGGCGGTGAGATCGCCGACATGGCGCTGCCGTGGCTGCGGATCGCGATCCTCGGCGCGCCCGCCATCCTGATCTCGCTGGCCGGCAACGGCTGGATGCGCGGCGTGCAGGACACCGCGCGGCCGCTGCGCTACGTCATCGCGGGGTTCGCTCTGTCCGCGGTGCTGTGCCCGACGCTGGTGTACGGCTGGCTGGGATTGCCGCGCCTGGAACTGGCCGGGTCGGCGGTGGCCAATCTGGTCGGACAGTGGCTGGCCGCGCTGCTGTTCTGCCGCGCGCTGCTTGCCGAACGGGTGCCGCTGCGGATGAACTTCACGGTGCTGCGCGCCCAGGTGGTGATGGGCCGCGACCTGTTGGTGCGCACGATGGCGTTCCAGGCATGCTTCGTGTCGGCCGCCGCGGTGGCCGCCCGATTCGGCGCGGCCGCCGTCGCCGCGCACCAGGTGGTGCTGCAGCTGTGGAGTTTCCTTGCGCTGGTGCTGGATTCGCTGGCGATCGCCGCGCAGTCGCTGGTCGGCGCGGCGCTGGGGGCAGGTCAACTGGCGCACGCGAGGTCGGTGGCGTGGCGGGTGACGGTGTTCTCCGCCTTGGCCGCCGCGGTACTGGCTACGGTGTTCGCCGCGGGCGCCTCGGCCTTTCCTCGGCTGTTCACCTCGGACCGGTCGGTGCTCGACGTGATCGGCGTGCCGTGGTGGTTCCTGGTGGCCCAATTGCCAATCGCCGGAATCGTTTTCGCGCTGGACGGGGTTCTGCTCGGTGCTGGCGACGCGAAGTTCATGCGCAACGCCACCCTCATCAGCGCGCTGGTCGGCTTCCTGCCGCTGATCTGGCTGTCGCTGGCGTTCGGCTGGGGACTGCTGGGTATCTGGTCGGGCCTGACCACGTTCATGGTGCTGCGACTGGTGTTCGTCGGCTGGCGGGCGTTCTCCGGGCGATGGCTGGTGGCGGGAACCGGCTAGACTAGCGGACCACTCCCTTGCCCGACTGGCGCAGAAGAGTGAAATGACAGTAGGTGTCCTTGAGGTCGAGGGCGACTGAGGCCATCGTTTTCGTGGTGCCACTGCCGATCTCCGCGAGGTCGAACTCGATTCCATTCGGGAGGTTGATGCGGACGCGATGCTCAGCCCCCGTCGCAGGGCTCCGGATTGGCGCGGCCGTGGATTCGAGTATGTCCGGGATTGCGATACGCGCTCTTCGCCGCTCGATGTTCACGTCGAATTCGATGGGCTTGAAGAGCGGGGGATGGACAGTGCTCGACATCGTCCGATAGACCCACCAGTGGGTCGCCCCTTCGTTGGTCTCGCCACCGTATAGGACGGTAGCCAGAGCGTCCCGTTGCCAGCCGTCCGCCCGCTCATCGATGACGGCCTGACACTCGCCGTTGCCCTCGTAGATCGGTCCCGGCCAAGCGTAGAGGAGGGCTGCGCCGAGGCCATCGAGCTTCACGTCTCCGAAGTGGCCCTTGTCGATGAGAACGGCTGCGAAGCCGCGGCAGTCTCCGTGCGTGGGACGGCGTGACTCGAACTGGCAAGGACAGGCGTAGTCACAGTTGCAATTGCTGAACTCGACTCCTTCGATGTACCAATCAACCTGTGCCATGGTGTCCTCCCTTAGAACTACCGAAAAGTCGCCGAACGAAAAGGCATATCCGTCGTGCGCCGCGCATGGCGGGTAATGCCCAGTTGAACTGACCCGCCGTTCGGGCACCGCCTAGGGCGAGCCCCCTAGCTTGATGTCCAGCCCGTAACGTGCGCCCACAACGGCCATCCGTTCAAGGAATTTGGGCGACGGTGGACCTTCGGGTGTCGGTGGTAAACCCGCTTCGGGCGCGGATTCGCCGACTTCGAGGAAGTACTTGTCGATGCCGCCCGGCGTGTATGTGATGATCACCCGCGACTTGGACGTCGGCTCGAAATTCTCGACGGTGCCGGCCGGGATGTGGATGACATCGCCTGGGCCGGCATCGAACGTCTGGTCGCCGATGTGGTAGCGCACCGTGCCCTCCGCGATGTAGACCGTTTCGCCGCCGGGATGGGTGTGCGGCGGCGGGCCCGAGCCGGCCGGCAACTCCATTTCCATGACGGTCAGCTCGCCGCCGCTGTCCTCGCTGGAGACCCTAACCGTGTACCTACCGCCCAACATCCAAACCGCCTGGCCGGTACCCGTTTTCGTGACTATCGTGTTCGCAACCATTCCTATGCCTCCTTTGCGATTTCACATGTCGACCATGACTGCGTGGTCGCGGGTGGGCGTTGGGATCGTTAGGCCGGGCACCTTGTTCGGCACGAGTGCAACCGAGATGCCAAGCACAAGCAGGAGGATGGCGATGCCGCGGTTCGCCACAAATTTCCACGGCAGCAGCTTCTCGATCGCGATCAGCACGGCGACGAACGCCATCCAGCCGACGCTCATCAGCCCCAACGCGAACAGCGCGGCCATCAACGCCCAGCAGCAGCCGACGCACCAGAACCCATGCTCGATACCCATCCGAAGTGCACCCGTGCGGCCGCTTCGCCACGACGTCAGCAGGAACAGGAACGGATCGCGGCACTTGGTGAGACATGTCTGCTTCAGCGGCGTGAACTGATACACACCGGCCGCGACGATGACCCCGCCGGCAACGTATCGACCCGCCTCGTCCCATGTGATGCCGCCGAGATCGACGGCACGGGCACCGGCCAGCACGCCGTAGAAGCCGAGCCCGGTCGCTGTCCAGGTGACCAGGTAGCCGGTGACGAATGCGAACGTTGCGCCGATCGTCACCGGCAGGCCGCGCTCGCGCTTGCCCCGCTGAATCCGTGCGTAGGTCAGGACCATTGGGACGATCGACGGGAACATCATCGCCGCCATCATCACCACCCAGGTGGCGAGGTAGAAGCCAATCACTCCGGGATCGGTACCCGGGCCCGCGTCCATGCCCGCCATGCGCCGGTCGGTGACGGTCCAGCCCGCGATGGCGAGCCCGAGCAGCAGCGCGATCAGCCCGAGCCTGGCAAGCTGCGGCAGCGGGGGAAACCGGACTTCCTCATCGACCGCGCGGCTGGCCGGCGTGGGCGCGTCTTCTGTTAGCTCGCCCACTCGAACTGCGCCGCCTCGCCGGAGCTGGCTTCGAACGACTCACCGAGCACGCCCGATCGGCCAGATGACTTGCCAAGGGTGAATTCCGGAGCGAAGCCGAACGGTGCGTTGCGGGCAGTCGTGACGTTGCCGTCCTCGCCGCGATAGGCGGTGAAATTGACTTGGGTTTCGCCGATGGTGGCCGACGGCTCCTGCCCGTCGGAGAATCCGATCGCAGCGCGCTCGGCACCGAGCCACTTCTCGGTGAGTCCGGCGAACGCCTCGAACATGCCGCCCGCCTGGCCGCTGAAGATCCGTTCCAGGGCCGCGGCCTGGTCGTCGGAGGCTGCGTTATCGATGACGAGCCCGAGGCGCAGTCCGCCGTCACTGATCTTGCCGGGCGCGGAATAGCTAAGCACCACCTTGGTACCTGAGAGATCGGTAGCCTCGAGCGAGCCGTTGGCGATGCTCATGACGATCAGCCCGTGGCATTGGCCGTCACGACCGGTTGGTTTCTCGTCGACCGCGCACGGACAGATCTGAGTGCAATCGCAATGCCCGACGTATGTTCCTGCTAGTTGGAAGCCCATTTCGTCCTCCTCGATAGGCGTTGTTCTCCGCCATCGGGCAAATCGATCTGCGCCGACTCGACACGGGCCAACGTCCGAGGTCTTGAGCCCGGCCGAGACCGATGAGCACCCGATTGACATCGAACCAATAAGTCGATGGTAGAAGCATTGCCGCAAAATCGGGAGGGTCTGCGCAAACTTTGACGGGTCAGCGGTCATCTAGCCGCAGCGCCCGCCTAGCCGCGACGTGCGACGGCGGCCCACCCGTATGGATTGGTACGCACGTCGATTCGCTCGAAGCCCGCGGCGGGCAGTCGGTCGGGGAGCGAATCGGGGTCGACGGGGTTGTAGGTGTCGCCCTCGTGGTGGGCTTCCAACTCGTCGCTGGCCAGGCTGTCGCTGGCCACCAGCGCGGCGCCCGGCCGCAGCACCCGGGCGATCTCGCCGAACAACCGGTCCTGCAACGCATCGGTCGGCACGTGGTGAAGCATGGTGAAACACGCTGCACCGGTGAATCTTTGGTCGTCATACGCGAGTGTCGTGGCATCGGCGTTGACGATCTCGACCGTCGGCGCGTCGGCGAAGCGGTCACGCAGCATCGCGGCGAGTTCGTCGTCGATCTCCACCGACGTCAGCAGCGCCACGGTCCGGCTCAGCACGTCGGTGGTGGCGCCGTAGCCGGGCCCCACCTCGAGTACGTCGTCGCCGAGATCGGTGTCGCCGAGTGCCCACGGCAGGATGATTTCGCGCATGGCCTGACGCCACTCGTCGCTGCCGCACATCTGGTGCGCTTCGTTCATGGCGGCAGACGACGCCCTGCGGCGCGGCCGCAGGGCGGCACTTTCGTGGCACGCGAACGTGCGGTGACACCTCGACCAGCACTGGAAGCATGGCGGCCCCGAATTTTTACGCCCATTCCGGAATTCGAGCGTGAGCTGAATCGGCGCTCGTGGCACTCTTGAAGCGAGGAGGCGAACGTGGCGACGGAACATCTTGCGAATGGGTGCGCGGCGGATCAATTCGCCCCGGAAGAAGTGGCCTTGCGCCCGCGGAACGTCCATTTCGCCTTGGACACGCCCCCGCTGCACTGGATTCCGAGCGATCCCTACGCCTCGCATGCCGTGACCGCGTTGAACCTCTTCTTGCCGGTCGCGGAGCGGTGGTTCAGCGCATTGCTGTCCGACTCCTTGGAGTACGTGCGAGACGAGCACCTCCGCGAGGAGATCATCGGCTTCATCGGCCAGGAGGCGGTACACGCCAAGACCCACGACACCGTCTTGGTCGAATACCTTCTGCGACACGGAATCGACCCCGAGCCCTATACCCGCCAGCTCGAGTGGGTAGCCAGTCAGTACGAACAACGGGTCTCGAAGGCCACCCCGCGATACCGGCGCAAGGCGCTCGCCTCGGGCACGCACGCACTCAACGCCGCCGAGCACTTCACCGGCGTGCTCGGCGACTGGGCGCTGAACAACTCCTGGGACGACATTGGCGTTGATCCGACGTTGGCCGACCTCTACCGCTGGCACGGGGCAGAGGAAGTGGAGCACCGTCACGTCTCCTACAACGTCGCCAAATATTTCGGCATGGATTACGTCGCGCAGGCGCTGGCCGGAGTGATGGTCAGTGTCGTCTTCTTCGCGATGGTGCTCCGCGGCACGAAGTTCCTCGTCCATCGGGATCCGTCGTTGCCGAATCTCGGGTACCTCCGCCTCGGGTGGAAGCTGCGCGCGTCCGGCAAGCGCGGCGCCCTCCCCAGGGCGGGCTTCGTCGTCCGCTCCGGGCTGCACCTGCTCAGACGTGACTACAACCCGGCCAATGAAGGAAATACAGCACAGGCGGTCGCCTATCTGGCGAGTTCCCCTGCTGCCCGCGCCCTCCATGGGTGAGGTCGAGAACGATCCGGTCCAGCGCCGCCGGCTGACCCGACTCGTGCAGACTTTGTTCAAGCCGTACTCCGGCGAACCGCCCCCGGGCCTCTATCAGCCGGGCTCTCCTGACCGACTGATCCGCGTCGCGGGGATGGCCGTGCCGCACTTCCTGTCGGTGGTGATGCGCCTCGGAGGCGACCACGAATTGCCTGACCTCCCGGAGGTGGTCAACCGCAAGACCATGTTGATCACCGAGCGGCGTGTCGTCGCACGGGACGACGATGTCGTCGAACTCACCCTCACCGCCGTGGACGGCGCGAAGCTGCGCGACTGGCACGCGGGGGCGCATGTCGACGTCTACCTCCCCTCTGGACGCACCCGGCAGTACTCGTTGTGCGGAGATCCGGGCCGGGAGCGGGAGTATCGGATCGCGGTGCGGCGGATCCCCGGAGGCGGCGGCGGATCCGTCGAGGTACATGGCCTGACCGTGGGTCAACGGGTCGAGATCAGCGATCCGCGCAATGCCTTCATGATGCCGTTGCCCGGTTCCGGATCGCGAACGGAAAGGCTTCGTTTCATCGCGGGCGGTATCGGCATCACCCCGATCTTGCCGATGGTCCGCCTCGCCGCACAGCTCGGTGTGCCGTGGTCGATGTGCTACACCGGCCGCCATCGGGACAGCCTCCCGTTCGTGGACGAGCTGCTCGCATTCGGCGAGCAGGTGCGGGTGCGCACCGACGACGAGCACGGACTGCCGACCGCCGCCGAGCTCCTAGACGGCGTGGACGAGCGGACCGCGGTGTTCGCGTGCGGTCCGCCGCCGATGCTCGAGGCCGTCCGCCGGAGCGTCCCGCTCGACTCGGGCACCGAGCTGCATGTCGAGCGGTTCTCGCCGTTGCCGGTGGCTGACGGGACGCCCTTCGAGTTGGAGCTGGCGGGCAGTGCCGAGGTCGTGGCGGTCAGCGGGGACCAAAGCGCTTTGGCGGCGTTGCGGGCGGCCCGGCCCAATGTGAGCTACTCCTGCCAGCAAGGCTTCTGCGGCACCTGCGTCCAGCGGGTGCTCACCGGCGAGGTGGACCACCGCGACAACACCCTCACCGACCGGCAACGCGAGCTCGGTCAGATGCTGGTCTGCGTCTCCAGGGCCAAGCCCGAAGGCGGACGGTTGGTGCTGGACCTCTGACTCAGTGCACCTGGGCGCGGCCGCGTTCGAACACGGCGTCGCGGTTGGAGGCGATGTCGTCGCCGGTGGCCACCTGCATCCACTGTGTGGCCGACCTCGCCTCGATCCACAGCCCGGCGCTGGTCTGCTGCTCGTCGATCCGGTGGTAGGACTCCAGCAGGGCACGCACCGCCTTGGCGTTGTTGCCGACGATCGAGGCGGCGACCTTGCGGGCCGCGGGCAGCAGGTCGTCATGCGCGACCACCTCGGTGACCAGGCCTGCCCGCAGCGCGTCCTGCGCGGACAGGTAGTCGCCGGTCAGGCTCATCCGCCGGGCCAGGCCGACGCCGACCTTCTGCGGCAACCGGACCGACAGTCCCCAGGTGGGGAGCAGCCCGACGCGGGCGTGGGTGTCGGCGAAGCGGGCGTTCTCGGAGGCGATCAGGATGTCGCAGTACAGCGCGAGTTCCAGGCCGCCGGTGACGGCGGCGCCGTTGATTGCGCCGATCACCGGTGTGCCCATGGCCGGCCACTTGGGCGAGATGTCGGGAAGCTGCGTGGTGTCGCCGAGTTCCTTGAGGTCCAGTCCCGCGCAGAACACCGGGTCGGCGCCGGTGAGGATCACGACGTCCACGTCGTCGTCGGCGTCGGCGTCCCGCAGCGCCGCGTAGAACCGGGTGCGCAGCGCTGAGGACAGCGCGTTGCGGGACTGCGGTCGGTTCAGCGTCAGGGTGAGTACGCGGTCGGTGGTGTCGATCAGCAGGACTTGGTCTTCTTCGGGCATGTTCTCACCGTATCGACATCGACATATGGTTGAGACATGTGCCGGAACATCACCGAGTTGCGCGGTCTGGAACCCTCGGCGACCGCCGAGGAGATCGAGGCCGCCTCCCGTCAGTACGTCCGCAAGGTCAGCGGCATCACCCGCCCGACCGCCGCCAACGCCGACGTCTTCGAGGCCGCGGTCGCCGAGGTGACCGCGACCACCGCGCGTCTGCTGGCCGCGCTGCCGCCGCGACGGCAGCCGCCCAAGACGGTGCCCCCGTTGCGTCGCCCCGAGGTCCGCGCCCGACTCGCGGCGAAGGGGTGAGCGCGACCGCGCTCAAGGAGTGGAGTGCGGCCGTGCACGCGATGCTCGACGGCAGGCAGACGGTGTTGTTGCGCAAGGGCGGCATCGGCGAGAAACGCTTCGACCTCGCCGCGCCGGAGTTCGTCTTCTTTCCGACCGTCGCGCACGGTCACGCCGAACGGGTCCGCCCCGAGCACCGCGACCTGCTCGAGGCCGCCGCGTCCGACAGCACCGAGGCCGAGGTGGTGGTCCGCGCCGGTGCGAAAGTGGTTGCCGCCGTTGCGGTGAACCACCCCGACGGGCTGCAGGACATCGAGCAGACGCACATCTGGACCGCCGAGTCCGTGCGCGCCGACCGGCTGGACTTCCGGCCACGGCACCGGCTCACCGTGCTGGTGGTGCAGGCCAGGCCGCTGCTCGAGCCGGTCCGCCTGCCGAGGGAACCGGCGTACGCGGGGTGCGTCAGTTGGGTGGACCTGCCGGTGCTTCCGGCTTGGGCCGATCCCGTGCACGACGATGCCGCATTGGCGGCGATTGCCGAACGCGTTCGCGCGTCAGTTGGTTGATGGCGGCTGCGGGCCCGCGGGCAACACCAGTAGCGATGCCCCTGCCGCGCCGTGGTGCACGGTGTGCGTCGCGGGTGCCATCCGTCGCCCCGAGATCGGTGGTTCGTCGGTGCCCAGATTGCGGACGAAGCGCGGATGCGACCCGCCCGCGACCAGCACCCGGATTCGCGAGCCGGCAGGGAACCGATGCGCGACTGGGTCGAGCTCGAGCCGGACGGTCCCGGAATCGGTTGCCAGCCTGACGAATCCGTCGCTCACGTTGGTCGAGCGACCCTTGGCGTCGACCTCGCTGACGCGGACGAACAGGTCGTTGTACGGGTTGTCGCACGAATGCGACAGCTCGACCACGGGGCCTCCGACGAGGTAGAGGTCGGCGGGCAGCGGGTCGCCGGTGAAGTCGAGGACGTCGCCACGTAGGGCCAGGCGCGTGTCGTCCCGGTAGCCGCCCTCGGGGGAGAGCAACCGGCCGCCGATGGTTGGTGTCGGGTCGGCGGGGTCGAACGTGAAGGTCGACGGCGGCGCTGATTCGTCCGGAGGTGTGTCCGAAAGCCGGTGCGCGGGTTGAAGATACAGCACTTTCTCGGGCATCGCCGGCGGCCAGTCGGGCAGCTCGAGCCAGTCGCCCTTGTTGACGTAGGCCCGCACCGGACTGCGGGGCGCTACGGGCTTGCCGCCGAGGTGGCCGTCGAGCCACGCCAACGACTCCCGGAGGACGGTCGGCGCGCCCTTGGTCATCACCTGCGCGTGCGTCCACGGACCGACGGTCAGTGCCGTCGTCACGTTCCGCCCGCGCAGATGCCGGAACTGTGCGAGCGTCTGCTCGACGAAGAGGTCCTGCCAGCCGCTGAACAACAGCACCGGGATGTCCACGCGGTCGAGCGCGTCGGTCAGGCGCACGGCATCCCAGAACGAAGCACCGCCGTCGGGGTGGGTGACCCAGGACTCCCACCAGGGTGCCCCAGCCCCCAGCAGGGTCCGGCCTGCATCACCCATCGGCACCTGGTTGGTGGCGTTGGCCAGGGTCCGCCGGGCCCTGACCTGCCGCACGCCGTTCATCAAGAGGTTGGAATCCTCCTGGTGGGAGACCATGTCACTCCACCCCAGGAAGTCGTTCAGGGTGAATGCACCGGTGCCCCACGTCGCTGCGCTGAAGTCGTGCGGGCCCACGGTGATGATCGCCGCGGCCATCTCCGGCGGCGGATCCACCAACAACGCCCACTGCGTGAACCCCAGGTAGGACAACCCGACGGTGGCGAACGAACCGGTGAACCACGACTGATCGCGCAGCCAGGCGACGGTGTCCGCGCCGTCGGCCACCTCGTGGATCATCGGCGTGAAGTCACCGCCCGAGCCGAACGTGCCGCGCACGCTCTGGATCACGACGTGATACCCGCGTGCCGCGTACACGGCGCCGAACAGGTTCGAGACCGGGAACGCCCGGCCGTACGGGCCGCGCACCAGCAGCGTGCCCGCCGGCGCGGAGGTGTCCGGCACGTAGTGGTCGGCGACCAGGTCGACCCCGTCCCGCATGGGCACCGACACCCCGCGACGCACGGTGAAGTCGGTGGTGGGTGGCGGGACCTTGAGTGCTCGGGCCAACACGCGGGAGGCGACGCGCTTCACGGGAGAGGACACGTGTGCAGGTTACGCAAGCGGGGCGGGACTACAGCTTGTAGAACGGCGCGAGTTCGCGCGCGCGCTGCAGGTTGGTCGACAGGCAGTCGACGTCGTCGGTGCCGTAGATCGGCGAGTAGAACAGCGACTGCTGGAGCACTCCGTAGCTGGTCTTGAAGGCGATCATGCAGGTGATCCACCCGCGGTTGTTCCAGTCGGTGGGCTTCATGATCCAGTACTGGGCGGCGCGGTGGCCGTCGATGTCGAGTTCGACGGCGTCGGCGGGCAGCGTCTGCTCGTAGGTTCGCCAGACGAACGCTTCGACGGCCATCTGGTAATTGCCTGCGTCGTAGTGGCAGCGCAGGCTGTCCTCGGGTTCCGGCGGGGTGAACGCCAGGCCGAGACGCTGGACGACGTCGAACGGGATGTCCTTGCACGCATCGAACGGCGTCGGGTTGACCGTTTCGATCACGGGCCACTTGATGGTCGTGGACACATCGCTCATGGGCGCTGACGTGGACCGCAGCTGCACCGGACCGTTCTCCGGCCCAGCGACGGGATTGGTCTGCCAGACCACGATCACTGCCGCGACCAGCGCACATACCGCTGACAGCAGGCGCAGTTTGGCCGCCATCACACTCCCTCGCGCTCGTCGTCCATTGCGGGGAGTGTACAAGTCGAGCGCGGTCGCCCGACGGAGAAGTAGGAACATGTTCTAGTTGCCGGGGTGGCTCGTCCCGATCGCGCCAGTAGGCTGGTTCGTTGTGTCAGCGGAACATCGGCACCCAACTCTTTGGGCGATCAGCGACCTTCACATCGGTCACACCGGCAACAAGCCGGTCACCGAGTCGCTGCATCCGTCATCCCCCGACGACTGGCTGATCGTCGCGGGCGACGTCGCCGAACGCACCGACGAGATCCGCTGGTCGCTGGACCTGCTGCGCAAGCGGTTCGCCAAGGTGATCTGGGTGCCCGGAAACCACGAACTGTGGACCACCGGCAAGGACCCGATGCAGATCTTCGGCCGAGCGCGCTACGACTATCTGGTCGACATGTGCGACGAGATGGGCATCGTCACGCCCGAGCATCCGTTCCCGGTGTGGACCGACGAGGGCGGCCCGGCGACCATCGTGCCGATGTTCCTGCTGTACGACTACTCGTTCCTGCCCGAGGGCACGGCCACGAAGGCCGAGGGCCTGGCGCTGGCGCGCGAACGGAACGTCGTCGGCACCGACGAGTTCCTGCTGTCCGCCGAGCCCTACGCCACCCGTGACGCATGGTGTCGGGACCGGGTGAAGCAGACGCGGGAGAAGCTCGAAGACCTGGATTGGTTGACCCCGTCGATCCTGGTGAATCACTTCCCGCTGGTGCGCGAGCCCTGCGACGCGATGTTCTACCCCGAGTTCGCGATGTGGTGTGGCACCACCGCCACCAAGGATTGGCACACCCGCTACAACGCGCTGTGCTCGGTCTACGGCCACCTGCACATCCCGCGGACCACGTGGTACGACGGTGTGCGGTTCGAGGAGGTGTCGGTGGGCTATCCGCGGGAGTGGCGGCGCCGCAAGCCCTATCGATGGATGCGTCAGATCCTGCCCGACCCGAAGTATCCGCCGGGCTACCTCAACGAGTTCGGCGGCCACTTCGAGGTAACGCCCGAGATGCGTGCGGGCGCGGAGAAGATGCAGGAGCGCATCAAGGACCGACGGGCACGATGACGACACTGCTCTCCGGCGTGCTGCCCAGCGTGGTGGCCGCCGCCGAAATGTACGATGATCCAACCGATTTGGTTCCCTTCCCGGAGGAGGAGCCACTGGTCGCTCGCTCGGTGGCCAAGCGCCGCAACGAGTTCGTCACGGTGCGCTACTGCGCTCGCCAGGCGCTTGGTGAACTCGGACTTCCGCCGGTGCCGATCCTGAAGGGGGACAAGGGCGAACCGTGCTGGCCGGACGGAGTGGTCGGCAGCCTGACGCACTGCGAGGGCTTCCGGGGCGCGGTGGTGGGCCGTCGGTCCGAGGTCCGCTCGGTCGGCATCGACGCCGAACCGCACGACGTGCTGCCCAAGGGCGTGCTGGATGCCATCAGCCTGCCGGCCGAACGGGTTGAGCTCACCGGTCTGCCCGCCAACCTGCATTGGGACCGGATCCTGTTCTGCGCCAAGGAGGCGACCTACAAGGCCTGGTTCCCGCTGACCCACCGGTGGCTGGGCTTCGAGGACGCACATGTCACCTTCACCGTCGACGGGTCCGGTGCCGCCGGTGCGTTCTCGTCGGTGATTCTGATCGATCCCGCCGCCGAGTCCGGGCCGCCGTTGACCGCGATGGCCGGTCGCTGGTCGGTGCGCGACGGTCTGGCGCTGACGGCGATCGTGATGTGAGCGACTCCGAACCGGGGATCGTCGTCGTCGACAAGCCCGCGGGGATGACGAGCCACGACGTCGTCGGGCGGTGTCGCAGGTTGTTCGGTACCCGCAAGGTCGGCCACGCCGGCACGCTGGACCCGATGGCCACCGGCGTGCTGGTGGTGGGAATCGAGCGGGCCACCAAGATCCTCGGCCTGCTCACCGCGACCGACAAGTCCTATGTGGCCACCATCCGGCTCGGCCAGACCACCTCCACTGAGGACGCCGAAGGCGAAGTGCTGCAGACGGTTTCAGCCGAAGACGTGACCGACGCCGCCGTGCAGGACGCCGTGGCCGGATTGCGCGGCGACATCGACCAGGTGCCGTCTTCGGTGAGTGCGATCAAGGTCGACGGCCAGCGCGCGTACAAGCTCGCCCGCGAGGGCAAGACCGTCGAGCTGGCCGCGCGCCCCGTGCGGATCGACAGGTTCGAGGTGCTCGCGACCCGACGGCACCCCGCGATTCAAGCTGGGCTGGTCGACGTCGACGTCGAGGTGGATTGTTCGTCGGGCACCTACATCCGGGCGCTGGCCCGCGACGTAGGCGCAGCCCTTGGCGTCGGCGGGCATCTCACCGCGTTGCGGCGCACCAGGGTTGGCCGGTTCGGGCTGGGGGAGGCGCACACGCTGGAGCGCCTCGGCGACGCACCGCGGCTGAGCTACTCACTGGACGCGGCGTGCCTTCTGGTGTTCCCGCGTCGGGACCTCACCACCGAGGAAGCCGAGTCGGCCCGGCACGGCCGGGCATTGAGACCGGCGGGTATCGACGGTGTCTATGCGGCGGCCGCGCCCGATGGCCAGGTCATCGCACTCTTGTCCGACGAGACGTCACGCACCAAGTCGGTGGTTGTGATCCGCCCTGCGACGCTCTAGAGATCAGGCGTACAACGTCTCGAATCGCTCGATGGACTTCTCGATGTCGCCCTTCACGGCCCGGGCCGCCGCGGCTCCGATCGGACCGAACAGCGGCCTTCCGCCCAGGTCGAGTTTCAGCGTGAACGAGCTGCCCGCATCCGTCGGGGCCACCTTCATGGTCAGCGCGTACTTGGCGCCGCCGACGCCATCGCCGGTGATCTCGAGCGACGACGGCGGATCGAACTTGCGAACCGTCCACGTCACTCGGTTGCGCATTCCTTTCGCGCCGGCCACGCCGACGATGGTCGTGCCGACCTCGAGCTCGTCGGGCAGATCGGATCGCCAGCCCTGGTGCAGCTGCAGCCAGTCGCCCAGCTCCGCGAGATTGGACACGTGCGCCCATGCCTCTTCGGGACTCAGCGACAGCTTCCGGGTCAGCTCGAGTTTCGCCATCCCCGGATCCTAGGGTGCAGGAGAGCACCTGCTAGGCGACCACCCAGATCGCCTGCGCGGCGGGGCTACCCAGATCGACGGTGGTCTCGCCGGATTCGCCGGGCGCTGCCGGATTCGCCGGGTTCTTTATGGCCACCGAGATCATGCCCGCGAAGTCGCGGCGGGCCACCACCCGCAACTTGGAGTCCAGGTTGATCCCGACGCTGTCGAAGTAGCGCAGCATCTCAGGGTCGGCGTCCGAGATCCGGGCCACGGTCCCCGCCTCGCCGTCTCGGCAGACCGACAGCTGTCGCGCCGGAGGGGTCGGCACCTGCCCATCGGCGGCGGGAATCGGATCGCCGTGCGGGTCGCGGGTGGGATGCCCCAGCTTGGCGTCGATGCGGTCGAGCATCCGGTCGGACACCGCGTGTTCGAGCACCTCGGCCTCGTCGTGCACCTCGTCCCAGCCGTAGCCGAGTTCGTTGACGAGGAACGTCTCCATCAGGCGATGGCGGCGCACCATCGCCAGCGCGGCCTTGCGGCCTGCCTCGGTGAGCGTCACGGCGCCGTACTTCTCGTGGTCGACGAGCCCCTGATCGGCGAGCTTGCGGATGGACTCCGATGCAGTGCTCGCCGACACCCCGATTCGCTCGGCGAGCATCTTCGTGCTGACCTTCTCCCGCGACCATTCCTGGGCGGTCCAGATGACCTTCAGATAGTCCTGGGCAACCGTCGACAGGTCGCGCGGGTTGCCTTCAGGATTCACACTGAAGAAGTTTAGGCAATCATCACCTCATCCGGGGATCCAGCGCAGCCACCGGGCGCGCCGCGCCGTAGGCTTGCACGCGTGCAGCGCTGGCGGGGTCAGGATGAGATCCCCACGGACTGGGGCAGATGCGTCGTCACGATCGGCGTGTTCGACGGGGTGCACCGCGGACATGCGGAGCTGATCAATCATGCGGTGAAGGCCGCCCGGTCCCGCGAGGTTCCCGCGGTGCTGATGACGTTCGACCCCCATCCGATGGAGGTCGTGTTCCCCGGCAGCCATCCGGCCCAGCTCACGACGCTGACCCGGCGCGCCGAACTCGTCGAGGAGATGGGCATCGACGTCTTCCTCGTCATGCCGTTCACCTCCGACTTCATGAAGCTGACCCCCGAGCGCTACGTGCACGAGTTGCTAGTCGAGCGCCTCCACGTGGTCGAGGTGGTGGTTGGCGAGAACTTCACCTTCGGCAAGAAGGCCGCAGGCACCGTGGACATGATGCGCAAGGCCGGTGAGCGGCTGGGCTTCGCCGTCGAGGGCATGTCGCTGGTGGCCGAGCATCACCGCGACGAGACGGTCACCTTCTCGTCCACCTACATCAGGTCCTGTGTGGACGCCGGTGACGTGGTGGCCGCCGCCGAGGCGCTTGGCCGGCCGCACCGGGTCGAGGGCGTGGTGGTGCGCGGTGACGGCCGCGGCAAGGTGCTGGGCTTTCCCACTGCGAACGTGGCACCGCCGATGTTCTCGGCGATCCCCGCCGACGGGGTGTACGCAACGTGGTTCACGGTGCTCGGACACGGCCCGGTGATGGGCACGGTCACCCCCGGCGAGCGTTACCAGGCGGCGGTGTCGGTGGGCACCAATCCGACCTTCTCGGGCCGCACCCGCACCGTGGAGGCGTTCGTGCTGGACACCGAGGCCGACCTGTACGGCCAGCACGTCGCCGTCGACTTCGTCGCCCGCATCCGGCCTCAGGAGAAGTTCGACTCGGTCGACGACCTGATCACGGCGATGGGCCGCGATACCGACAAGGCGCGCACGATTCTGCGCGATTCCTTCTAAGCAGTACCGCACTGTTAGACTCTCCGGCGACCCAGCACAGCTGCAGTTCGCGGCGGCCGTGCCTCA